>Ga0134079_10000006_pt1 | contig 162608 bp, 179 predicted proteins | sample 15_taG_2_FD_119770 | JGI IMG/M metagenome (GOLD analysis project Ga0134079, IMG submission 119770) | Grasslands soil microbial communities from the Angelo Coastal Reserve, California, USA - 15_D_Rain_40cm_2_09182015 | ecosystem: Environmental > Terrestrial > Soil > Grasslands ...
GACCTATGACGGCACGAACATGCGGCTCTACGTCAATGGCGCCCTGGTCTCGACGCGCGCCGCTGCCAAACCGACGGCCGACGGTCTCAAGCTGTTGATCGGCGCCTACAAGACCACCAACTTCTACGAAGGCCTAATCGACGAGGTCCGCATCTATAACCGGGTGCTGAACGCGACCGAAATCGGGACGGATATGAACACGGCGGTACAACCGTAGCCACCCTTAGTGGGCGACCTGAGCACGGGGAGTTCGCTAGGGGTTCCAGCTGACGGGCTTCCTGCCGTTATACGGGTCGTTCGGGCATGAGCCCAGCGTGATCGGCGGCTTGTTGATCCAGGCCTTGAAGTCGATCCAGACATCGGGATGACTCGTGTGGTCGTAATTGCACACGACTATCTGTGATCGAAGGTTGCGTCCAGTCGGTTCGGCTTGCTTCTTCAGCGGTACGAAGAGCTGATCCTGGATGCCGGCGTGGCCGTGACCGTCAACGCTGCGATGGGGAACGTCCGCGGTGAGTTCTCCGGCGAGGATGGCGAGCTTGTTCGAAGGGCTTTCGATCAGCCATTCGCGCAAGATGTTCGACAACGGGTACTCCTTGGAACAGGGGGCGTTATCCCATTCGTCTTGGTTGCCCGGATCAAAAAGGAGGATGTAATGGATGCTCGACCGTAGCTGGGTGCCCCTGAGAAAAAGGAATGGAGCGGCACGCGCCCGGCTCCAAGAAGCCAGCGTCGAAATCTGGCCAACCGCTAGGCCTTTAGGGACGAAGTTGTCCAGAGCGGGACAGCCTCTCCCATCAATATTCTTGTCCCAATCATTCAGGTTAAGGGTGATGGTCGCCGGCGAGAGCGCCTTCACCCAGTTGGTCCCGATCCCCAACGGGTTGTCCCCCTTGATTTGGCCAGTCGAGTTTGGTCCATGGGGGTTCGCCGGATAGGGCGAGAAATAAAGCGACCCGCCGGAACCGGTCGATGAGCCACCGCACATCGACTCGCCTGCGACGAATGAGTTTGACGCAGCACCATCGTTGATGAAGTGCTCGTTGACCCAGCCTTCGCCCACAGGTCTGGTCAGGTTCCGGACCTTGCTCCATGCCTTGTTGTTGTACGGCCCGACCGAGTCGCCGAGGGCACCGCAGATCAGTTCGACTTTATCCCCGTTATAAACGCCGACCCCAGGGGTTTTCGGGGTGTCGCCCCAGCTGGGGGACCGGCGGTAGTACACGCCACCTTCCGCGTTGAAGATGGAGAAGATCAAACCTCCGCCCGACGCTGGGAGCGGTGAGGGGGGCGGCAGGGCGCTGGGTGGCGCGGCCGCGGGCGGTGGGGCCGGGGTCGAACCACCGCAAGGCGGAACGCCGGGTGAAGGTTGGTTAATCGGCTGGCCGTCATTGATGAAGTGCTCGTTGATCCAGCCGCTGCCAAATCCGGAGCCGCCGACGTTGGTGGCCTGCTCCCACATGTAGTCCGCCGAGCCCGGGACATTGCCAGCACCCGCCTGGTAACAGTGGATAGAGACGATCGTGTCCGGGTAAAATCCGTTGCCCGGAACCGCCTCCGGGGTGTTCCAGTCAGGCGCCGAGCGCCAGTAGATGCCCCCCTCAGCGTTCATCACGCCGAAGGTCGGGTCGGCGGCCGCAGGCGAGGCCGCGATAGCGAAGCAGAGAAGCGCCGCGACCACGCTTAACCAGCGGCGCAGGTCACTGCTCCCAAACTCACATTGGCAGTCGTTCATCACGGCGTCTCCATCTCACAATCCGGACAGGGGCGGGGAGGGTATGCGCGCCGAGACTTTAATTCAATACTAAATTTCTATTCGGCAGTCGTGGATGATTGCGGACCATCACATCCTCGCGGCCAGGCAGCGAAGTTCGCCACGCCGCTTGGAAGCGGGATTGCGGCCAATGGTGAAATCAAGAGTTCACTTCTGGCTTAAGCGCGAAAAGCGGTATCGAGGTCGAGGACTACGTGGGCACCGAGTACTTCAAGAGCGGCGACGGAGGTGGAGGCGGCGTGGCCGTCTCACCTCGAGCCGCGGCTCCTCCGCCCGACGCCCGTGTCCTGCGCATCACCGCAGGGGGACGACCGTCGAGCTCGATTACATCTTTAGGCCAGAGCAACCTGATTCGCGCATGCTCCGCCTTGCCTCCCCGGGCAGAGACACCTTGGTGCGAGAAGCCCAGAGCATCGCCCAGCGCCGGTGCCGCAGGCCATGGGTCGCCAGCCTCGGCAGACGACGACCACGGGAACGGACAGGGTGCGAAAGGAACTGCGAGGTCTTCGTCTCGTAGACGAACGTCCCCGCCGGCGCAAGAACGCGCGCGATCTCGTCGAGCGCAGCTTGAGATCTGGCGATGTGGTAGAGCGTGCCGAAGTCGATGATCACATCGAAAGCTTCATCGGCGAACGGCATCCGACGGACATCACCGCGGTACAACTCCGCCTGGGTCCCATGCTCCCGGAGGTTGTCGGCAGCCTCCGCCAACAGCTCCTCATCGATATCGAGACCAGCTAGCCGTCGAGGGCTGCACAATCGGTCAAGGACGGGTAAGGCGATCCCGCGTCCGCAGCCAACCTCGAGGATCCGCACGCCGGTCGGCAGCCCTAAGGCCCGCACCAATACCGGGACCTCCAACCGAGTTTGTCGGGTGTTCCGTCCCTGCTCGTTGGGGAAGGGACGGTACTCGGTCAAATCGAGTTTGCTCTCGGTCGCCATCGATCTTCTCCTGTGTTTGTTGACCATCGGTCGATAACAGTAGCAAGCTTGCAGACCGACGGTCAACAGTAGAATCCGCTCCATGCCCGATCCCTCCTACCGACGCCTCGACGTCGATGAGCGCCGACGCCAGCTGCTCGAGCGCGGCGCCGAGCTCTTCACGAGTAACCACTACGACGAGCTCTCGATGAGCCGGATCGCGACCGAGGTCGGAGTCTCGAAATCCCTGCTGTATCACTATTTCCCGAGCAAGCAGGCCTTCTTCGAGGCAACGCTCGGCGCCTGGGCCGAAGAGCTGCGAGTGCGCACCGAGCCCGACCCCAACCTGCCGCCACTGGAGCAGCTGGAGTCCAGCCTCGACGGCTTCCTCTCGCTGGTCGATGAGAACGCGGTCGCCTACCGCAACTTGATGGGGAGCGCGACCGGGACCCCCGCGATCCGCGACCTCATCGACGAGGTCCGCCGCCAGACCGCCGCCCGCATCCTCGACGGGATTTACCCCGACGGAGCGCCGGCGAAGGCGCGGACCGCAGTGAGCGGCTGGCTCTGGTTCATGGACGGCGCCTGCCTCGACTGGAGCGCCCATCGCGATATCGAGCGCGAGGAACTCCGCGAGATGCTGGTCGGCGTCCTGATGGGCGCGCTGATCGCCGCCGGCTCGCCGCCGGAGCTGAACTTGCCGACCTGAAGCCCGCGGAGATCCGCGAGCGGTAAGACCTAGCCTGTCGCCTGACGAGAATCGAACTCGCGACCTTCGGCTTGAAAGGACAGCTGCCGGCGGTATCAGAAGCGGGATTGTGAAGACGATGTGACCGGGATGAGACCAATAAAAGTTGTGGTCCCTGCCACTCGCTGAGACGTTTAGGAACTCGCGTCGAGGAGGGTCGGCTCCTTGAGCACGCGCTCGGCTGCGTTTGCCGCAGGCCAGTAGACGTTGTGCAATCGCAGCATCACGGTGTAGAGCGTGTAGCGAGGCCACGGCTGGAGCTCATCGAGCCGCTTTGCCAGCTCGGACTTTGCGTTCCCCGAATGTAGGTAGTGCCCGTGAAAGTAGGCATCAATGATCTGGCGGGGGCTGATCGATTCCTGCTCGTCACGCTTTTCGAAGGTAATCCCGAGGCCGATGCCCATGCTGACGGCATCGCGCTCAGCCTGCGGGTGGCTATCAAGGAGGGTGATCGCCGCTTCCCTATGTGGACCGTTCAACTCATGGGCGCTTCGCTTCAGCACCTTCATCGCCCGTTGGAAGCTGTTTGGTTCCTTGTGGTCGTAGATCTGCCGGAACTGCGTGATCGCAGCTCGCACCGCTTCATCGTCGGGTTCGTCCATCTCGCTCAACATCCCGTTGTTACCGATGATCTGCGTCGCTTGTTGAGGCACTTCTTTGAAAAAGCGCATGGCTCCCAGCCGGCGCACGTTCTCGACAAACGCGCGCAACACGTCGGACTCCCGCGGACTGAATGGCCGATATATCGACTTCGGAGCATCCAGAATGCTCGGCGGCATTCCTCGACACTACTGCTGAATCACCCGCTTCGGAGCGCACGACTCCTCGTTCCTGAGCTCAAGTTCGCTTGTTGACACAAGGAGCGGCAACGCCGCACGCACGCAAGGCTTAGGGGCGAGCGAAACTCGAACCCACACGACAACTACCTCCTCTATGACATCCGCGGCCCCGACTGCATCACCGTCGAGCTGGCCGAAGATCGGCTGACGCGGCTGATCCCGGTGCCGACGAACTGCAGCGCGCGTCGGTAGCTAGAAGGCGTCCGCCGCCGCCGGACCCTCGGCCGCCTCCGACGGATTGAAGTACCGGTTGAAGCGAGCAATCACGGCGGGGTCCAAGCGATCGGAATTCGCCTCTAGAAGCCGTTGGAAGAAATTATGAACGTCGTGGTCCTGCGAGATCCAACGGATCTGCGAGTTGTGGATGGCGGCTTCGATCAGTTCGTCAATCTGGGCATTGGTGAAATCAGCGAGGCCGGACAACCGACCAATAGCGCGGTGCGTGTCGTCGAATGAGCAACTATTAATGAGGGCGTCGACCAGTAGCTGCCGCTCCAAATCGGAGGCAAGGCTTATCTCCGGGTACTTCTCAGCAAAGAAGGTGGCGATGCGGCGGTGCAAGAAGATCTCACTGGACCTCGTGTTCCGCCACTCAGTGGCCAGGAAGTCTTTGAGGCGCTCGGGCGAGACGTCTGATCGAAAGTCCTTATCGTCGGTTACGAAGGAGAGATCCTCGCCCTCAGGCCCGGAGTTCAGGAGGCACTCCCAGTTGATGGCGTCGCCCATCGAACCCTTCTTGCCGGGCGGATTACCGATGTCGGTACGGCGGCGAGCGGCCTCCAGGATCTCGTCCGTGACCGTTATCGACTCCGCCAGCTCAAAGATCTCCTCGAACACCTGGTCCGCCACGAGGCTGCGCTCAAGGAACTGCTGTTTGACCTGCTCGCTTAGCGCGTTCAGGCGTTCGCTGAAATCTCTCTTGGCCACCATCATCTCTTCGTAGCCCTCAAGATTGCGCACAACGTGGGGCGTCCCTTGATTGGAATCCATTTTCGCCAACGCCTCCAGCGCGCGAGCCACCTGCGTTTCTCGGTTCCTCTGGAACTCTTCCTCGACCTGCTCGGTGGTCCACAAGGTGAGCTCGCCGCTCTCGATAGCTACCCGCAACTTCCTCAACTCCTCTAGATCATCTGGCGCGAAGCTATAGAAGGTCAGAAAGACGTTCGTGTCTATGAAGAGATGAATCATCGGCGGAATCTTGACACCTCCCTCTCCTGCTCGAGCACCTATCGACTGCGAGCTTGAAAGGACGGCTGCCGGCCACGCGGGGAGCCGGATCGCGACGGCGATGCGACCGTCGTGTGGCTGGCCTCCCTACCATCGAGCACATGGCAATAAAAAAGATGGAACACGTCGGGATCGTGGTCGACGATCTGGCAGCTGCAATCGAGTTCTTCGTCGAGCTGGGCCTAGAGGCGGGAGGAACGGGCCAGGTCGAGGGCGAGTTGGTGGACCGCATCATCGCGCTCCACGGGACCAAGGCCGAATTAGCAATGCTGCGGACCCCGGACGGGGACGTAGAAATCGAGCTGGTGAAGTTCCGCTCGCCACCGACCCAGGGCGGCGACCCGCACGCGCCCTCGAACACTCCAGGCCTCCGCCACCTCTCCTTCCTCGTCGAGGACATCGACGCCATGGTCGCCGGCCTCCAAGCCCGCGGCACCGAGCTAGTCGGCGAGCTGGTGCGCTACGAGAACAGCTACCGGCTCTGCTACGTCCGCGGCCCCGAGGGGATCATTATCGAGCTGGCAGAGAAGATCGGCTGACGGGTCCAGGTCCGCCGCCGACCCCGACCAACCAAGCGACCCGACTAGCGTTCCGGAAGCGGATCCCAGACGGGCGCTGCGCTGGCTGGGAAGTCAGCTGTCTACCTTCTTCTTTTTCTTCTTCGAAATTTGCTTGATTGGAAGTTCCTTGGCATCGCCACGAGCCCTGCGACTGGACTGGATCGTCCCGCAGTCGCGGCAGTTGGCCCTACCCAAGATCGGTTCAACCTGCTCAGACTGACGCAAGCGAGGTCGCCAGAGTTCGTATCCGATCAGGGCTTTTGAATCAACGAAATTCCCGAGCATCAGCAAGAAATCACTAAGAGCTTGGCTAGCAGACCGCGTATTGAAGGTGATAACGCTAGGGGCAGGAACGTCTTTTATGTATTCGTTGCGTTGACGCTCCTCCGGATCCATTGACTCCAAGGCCAGCTTGGCTGGCGAGATCAGACCGCTACAGCGCAGACACCCTTTAGTGGGGATGACTAACCGAACGTTGCCACTAATATCGTCAACCTCTCCCGTTTCATCATCGACCTCAATTTTCGTTCCAATCTGGATGCCCGGAATTAGGTACTGATGGGTGATCGCGTTGAACACATTGCGAGCTTGGTGAGAATCAGCGGCCAAAAAAAGGAAGTCGCAGTCGACAAGTGATCGAGCCGCCCGCGGCTCCACCACGTTTGAATTGATGCCGGTGAAGGTAATCCTGGGGTTTGCCCTCTTCGCCACTCGGCGGGCAAGCCGAACCTTCTTCGTGCTGAAACGTGAGCCAAGGGCCTCTCCGACCAGTGGCACCTTCCTGATTCCGACCATCGCGTCGAGGCGATGTGCGTCGGCGAGGCGCGGAAGATTTTCCGGCTCTATCCGCTCTGGCTCGACAAGAACGACCTCTCCGACACCAAGTCTCGCGAGCATTGAAACTAGTGGCTGGCCCACTCCCCCGCCACCGATAACACCAACCTTGAAGTCGCCCAAGAGACGCTGCCCACGGTCACCGAACCATCGAGCCTGCCGGTCATACAGCGGGTCGGCTACTGGAGGTGGCGGCGGAGGGGATGGATAGATCCGCTGAATGTTACGGCCGACCACAACCGTTTCTGCGACCGAACGGCGACTCCCGTCTGGGGTCCAGATATCGGCAGCCAAAGCATTCTCAGCAAGCACAAGGGCCCCGACTGGCTGCTGCGCGATTTCAAGAAGGGCTGGGTAGCCACGCCCGTGCGATTTGACATCAGTCTCGCTGAATTCGACAGACTGGTCACCACCATGGTTGTGTACAGCGAGATAGCACAGATTTTCATCTCGACAGAACGCAATCTTCTCACCGACGAACTCCGCGGTTAGACGACGGTAACCGCGGACGCCAGGAACGAAATCCACAGCATCCTGCGCCAAGAAAAGCTCCCGGCCCAGAAGACGGGCTCCGCGGTCAGTCTCGACTAAGCCAGCCGCAATGACTGCAGCGTGCTCATCTTGGTCGTTACGGAAAAGGTGATGATGTAGCCGACCATAGAGATTTTCATCAAGCGTCAGCTTCCAAGGGCGTTGCATCAGCGAGTCTCCAGGAAGTCGATGACCCGAAGTAGCTTTTGAAGAGCCGAGTCATTTTCAGCAATACGGCGATTAGATGCACGAGATATCTGAATGGCCGGGCGATCAAATCCAGAGGCGAGAAAGTCACCGCGAGACATAGCGGTAGGCAGATTGCCATCGGGGGAAACACTGGGCGCCTCACCTGACCCTATGTATCTGAGGCCTGCATCAACCATGTGCGGATAAACGTCAGCGTCAGGGTAGGAGTGCAGGATGTGAAAGCCAATCCAACTCACATTCGGAGAGAACGAAGGCCCGATGGGAACACCCTCGACAATCATGTGGGCCCCGCCGTCTCCGTCCTCAAGGAAAAGAACACCTTCCCCGGGGGCTCCCTCTTCGAGTTCAACGATGGCTTCCTTGACCTCTTCCTTCATTGTTAGGAGTTGTCGTCTCCGTCGTTGCAGCGGAAGCGAGAGTGCTTGTTCACCTTGACCTCCTCGTCGTCCGCGATGGCGCGAGCAGGATGTCCAGGCCCGGCCTCTAAGGTCAGAAGGAAGTCCAACTGAATTTTGACTCCCTGGTCCTTGGCAGCCGTCTTGACTTCAAGACCCGTGACCTTGTTATCGGGCAGAACAACGGGTTTCCCGTTGACCTCGACGGTGACCTCGTGGCCTTTGCCTTTGTCTGCTTGAGGCGAGACGTTCGTCTGATTCACTGACTTCTCCTCCAGAAAATGTCGTTTCCACTGACCTACGCCTGAAGTTACAGATGATCTCGCGCAGTGTCAAGGAAACTTTCACTAAAGTATTCCTGATGACAGCAGTATTGACATTGTCCGGTTAATACGCGATACTTTCAGCCGTGGGTGATTTCTATGAAGAGTTCGGATCCAACCTCCGAGCTGCTCGTAAACGCGCCGGTCTGACGCAGCGGGAACTGGCTGATCGCATTAATCTCACGCGTACCTCGGTGACCAATATCGAGCGGGGGAGTCAGCGCATCGCTCTCCATCAGCTTTTTGATTTGGCCGCCGCAGTGGGCGACAAACCCGTGGACCTCTTGCCGGCACTCCAACCCAATCTCCGTGATCTGCTCTCCGATCAAGATTTGAACGAAATGTCTGGGGGAGAACAAGAGCGCGAGTTCGTCGCCAGCATCCTCCGTAACAGTCCAGGACTTCGCGCGCAGCGGGATAAAGACGAGCGATGAGTGCTTCTACGGCAGAACAACGCGCGACGCGCGTGCTCGAAGATCACTCAATCGATAAGCCGCCTGTCCCCGTTGCATTACTGGCGGAACTGGTTGGTGCCAATGTCGTCTACCAGCCGTTTGAGGGTGAGGTCTCCGGAATGCTTTACCGAGAGCAGGGCCATAGCGTCCTCGGAGTTAATTCGGCCCATGGCCAAACCCGGCAGCGCTTTACTATTGCTCACGAGATCGGTCACTTGGTGCTACATGAAGGCAAGCCGGTGTTTGTCGACAGTTTTGGTGGCCGAATCAACCTTCGCGATGGGACCTCTGATAGCCAAGAGGTTGAAGCGAATGCATTTGCAGCCGAGCTTCTAATGCCAAAGGCATTCGTTCAGGAGGCCGTAAATGACGTCATCATCAGAGGTGGCGGCGCGTCTCCTTCGCAGTTGGTAGGAGAATTAGCGAAAAGGTTCCGCGTAAGCAAGGAATCGATGAACTACCGACTGCAAAACCTCGGCTACATCGACCCAGGGGGCTTCAATTGATGGCGTTGCGGATCGCTTGAGAGCTCCCTCCTATTGCGTGCGTGTAGCGCGCCAGCATCGTCTCAACACAGTGGCCGACGATCGCGGCGAGATCGGCATCATTGATCCCTTCGGCGCGAAGGTGAGTGACATAGCTGTGCCGGCACTCGTGGGGGCGGATTTCTAGGCCGGAGGCCTTTGGGTGGGCTTCCAGAGGTCGCGGTAGAAAGTGCGCTCGCGCCAGAGGCGTCCTCTGGGCGTTGGGAAGAGGAGCTGACAATCGGCACCGTTGCGGTTGATCTGAGCTTCGAGCATCCAGGCGAGGGTCGCCGGTACGGGAACGACGCGGCCAGCGTCGGGCTCGCCGTGGTCGGTCTTCGTTCCCTCGAGGATCCTGCCCTCGTGGGCGGTGCGGCGGATCTGGAGGGTTTCGCCGTCGAAGTCTTCGCGGCGAAGGGGTAGGACCTCTCCCAGCCTCAAGCCGGTGTCGGTGAAGACGCGGACCATTGCCTCGTAGCGTCCGGCTGCCTTCGCAAAGCGGTGCATCTCATCGAAGCTGAAGACGCGATGGGGCGCGGCTTCTTCCTTGCCCCTTGGGTCGTTGGCGCGGATGCGGATGCCCTTGAACGGATTGAGGTCGCAGACTTCGTCGGTGATCGCGTCCTCGGCCATCGCGGAGAGGGAGCGGAGAATGCCCACGGCACCGGTGGTGGCTCGGCCTTCGACGCGCAGCATGTGGTCAACCAGGCCGAGGGTGTGGCGGCGGCGCAGCTCGTGCAGTGGCCAGTCCTTCAGAGGAATGCCCTCGATCTCCACGTCGAGGACTCGGCTGATTCGGTGGTCGTACGTGGCGTTGGTGCGTTCCGCGCGAGGATGGCGCTCGGTCCAGGTATCGGCGTATTCGCCGAGGTGTCGGGCTTGTCGGAGATGCCATAGGCCTCCTCGATCGCCCGTTGCGCATCGGCCTTGCGCTCGAACGTGCCCTTGCCGCAGTTCCAGGTCGGCTTGGCGATGTGGTGCTTGCCGTCACGGCCGGTGTAACGCGCTACCCAGACGATCTTGCCCGAGGGGTTGCGGCGTTTGATGGGCGACTCGCGCCTCATGCCGCTTCGTCCCTGTGACGAGCGAGGAAGTCCTCGACATCGGCAGGATCGATTCGTCGCGCGGCGCCGAGCTTGTAGCTGGGCAGCTCTCCCCTCCTGATCCAGTTGCGGATCGTGCGGTCCGAAACGGCGAGGTAGGCGGCCAAGCTTCGCTCGGTGAAGAAGGTGGTGGAGGTATTCCGCTTCACGCACCCGTTGTCCATCGAGACAGTGGTTTGCATCGGCCTCGCCCAAATCAGCAGCTCACAGCGGTCTTGACCTTCGGTCTCCCGGCCGTCCTTCGGTCTCCCGGCCGTCGCACGGCGGAGCCGTGCCACAATCGGCCGCCGGACGCCCGGGAAAACAGTCGCCTCAACGCTTGGCGACCTTCTTGATCCAGAAGGTGTGGCCCCGGCACGGAACCGGAGGGTTCGTAGTGTGTCATGTAGTTGGGCTGTGGTTGGTTTGGGGGCATCTGAGAGACGTCTCTCGCTCGATCTCGGATGCTCTTGACTGGATCTTGGGGTTAGTGGTTGTTGGCGTTGATCTGGCTACTGACTTGGCTGTCTCATTTCTTGGTTGATGGCTTTGCTGGATTGCGGACATCACGGCGCCTCGGGGGCGGCGAGAGCGTGAACGCTCCGAGCTGCGTGCTGCCGGTGTTCCAGGTGATGCCCTCCAACAGCGCGCAGTCGATCCGTACGCCGAGCGCCGCTGCGAGCTCGACCAGCGTGTCGATGCGCGGGGTGCGGGCGCCCCGCTCCAGTAGCCCGATCTCGGTGCGGTGGAGGGAGGCGCGGAAGCCGACCTCTTCCTGACTGAGGCCGGCCCGCTTGCGCTCGCGATGGAGGTTCTTGCCGAACTGCCTAGCGACCGTCGGTCCCGCCTCCGTCAGTCCGTCTCCAGCTGCGCGAAGTAGAGCGCCGCGCGAGTCGGGACGATGAAGGCACCCTCGCAGTGGAGGAGCTCGGCGCCCACCAGTTCGCGGACCGCTCGCTCGACGGCGTCGTCGGTGTCGAAACCTGGATCGGCGTTCAGCGCCCGGGACAGCTCGGGGACCGTCAGCAGCGATGGATGCTCTTCGAGCAGGAATGCCGGAACGACGCCCTCTGCCTTCGCGTCCTCGGCACTTGGATGGGCTGGATCGCGCTCGCAATCCGTAGGGTTGGTCTCAGCCAGGAGGAGCTACGCCTCCTTGTGGTCAGGCGGCCCGTCGTGTTCACGCACGGCGGGTCGCCGCTTATGTTTGAGGAGTCAGCCTAGCAAGGTTGTCCAAATCTATTGTGACTCCGCGAACTCCCCAAGACCCCAAATCGCAGAAGGCACTCGGCGGCGCGATTCGTGAACTCCGCAGGAAGAAGGGCAACAGCCTTCAGGTGCTGGCTGAGGAGGCAGGGATCACGAAGAACATGCTCTCCCTAATCGAGCGGGGCGAAGGCAACCCATCGTGGGCGACCGTTCAGGGAATTGCGAAGGCGCTCGGGATCTCGGTAGCGGATCTCGCGAAGCTCGCCGATGCCGAGAAATGAGACTCTCGCGCCCCGGAACGCCCTGGAATCGCCGGGAAAGCTCCGGAACGTGATTCAACCCGCCAGCCGAGCATTCGGCTCCACAAAAGGAAAAGGCCGGCACTTGCCGGCACTCTCCTCCATGCGCCCGACGAGAATCGAACTCGCGACCTTCGGCTTGAAAGACCGACGCTCTTTGGTCCCCGTGAAGGGACCGTTGACCACTGAGCTACGGGCGCCCTGCTCGGTTACTTTATCGGCGTGAAGCAGTTCGAGCATTGCTGGCAGGCGTGGACTTAGGGCTCGACGGGCGGGTTGCGCTGGTGATGGGCGCCAGCCGTGGGCTCGGGCGTGCGATCGCCGGCTCGCTGGCGCGCGAGGGCGCAAGGGTGGCGATTGCCAGTCGCTCGCAGGACGCAATCGAGGCGGCGGCCGCGGAGATCGGCGACGGGACCACCCCCTTCGTCGCCGACGCTACCGACCTCGAGCGGCTCGCCGAGCTGCCGGCCGAGGTCGAGGCGGCGCTGGGCCAAATCGACATCCTCGTTGCCAACAGTGGCGGCCCACCGCTCGGCGGCGCCCGAGCTCGACGCGTGGGAGAGCACCTACCGCTCGCTCGTCCTCGCCCCGCGCGTGTTGGCCGGCGCGGTGGTGCCTGGGATGCGCGAGCGCAGCTGGGGACGGATCGTCAACGTCGGCTCCAGCTCCACCCGGGAGCCGATCGCCGGCCTCAACCTCTCCAACGCCCACCGCATGGCCGCGGTCGGCTTCTTCAAGACGCTTGCGCGCGAGGTCGCCGGCGACGGGGTCACCGTCAACACCGTCGCCACCGGCACCTTCGCCACCGACCGGCTCGCCGACCCCAGCGGCTCGCTGGAGCCGGCCGAAGCCGCCGCGCGCGAGCGGGTTCCCGCGGCGCGCCTCGGCCGCCCCGAGGAGTACGGCGACCTCGTCGCCTTCCTCTGCTCCGAGCGCGCCGCCTACATCACCGGCACCACGATCCCAATCGACGGCGGCCTGCTCAACTCGGCTTTCTAAGAGGGCTAGACCCTCCCAAGACGGCGGCGGGCTCTTACGATGGTTCGTAGATGAGCCACTCCCATGCCGGTCACAGCCACGGCGCCTCCGCGGACGCCGATCGCGGCAAGCTGACGATCGCCCTCTCGCTGATCCTCGGCTTCATGGCCGCCGAGGTAGTGACCGGGATCATCGCCAACTCGCTGGCGCTGCTCTCCGACGCGGCTCACATGCTCACCGACGCTGCCGCGATCGGCCTTTCGCTGGTCGCGATCAAACTCGCCGAGCGCCCCGCCGAGGGCCGCATGACCTTCGGCTTCAAACGGGTCGAGATCCTCTCCGCCCAGGCGAACGGGGTCACCCTTCTGGTCCTCGCCGCGGTGATCGCGATCGAGGGCGTGCGCCGCCTTATCGACCCGCCCGGCGTCGACGGCGGCCTCGTGCTCGCCGTCGCCTTGGCCGGGATCGTCGTCAACTTGGCCGCAACCGCTGTCCTCGCCAGAGCCAACCGCCAGAGCCTCAACGTCGAGGGCAGCTTCCAGCATTTGCTCACTGACCTCTACGCCTTCATCGGCACCGCGATCGCCGCCGTGGTCATCCTGGCCACGGGCTTCGACCAGGCCGACGCGATCGCCTCGCTGCTGGTCGCCGCACTGATGCTCCGTTCGGCTATCGGCCTGTTGCGCGAATCGGGCCTGATCTTCCTCGAGGCCTCGCCGAAGGGGATCGACCCCGAGCAGATCGGCCGCTTGATGGCCGCCCAGCCCGGCATCGTCGAGGTCCACGACCTGCACGTCTGGGAGGTGACCTCGGAGTTCCCCGCGCTCTCCGCCCACGTCACCGTTGAGTCCGATGCCGACTGCCACCGCGCCCGGCTGGAGCTGGCCGAGCTGATCGAGCGCGAGTTCGGCATCCACCACACGACGCTCCAGGTCGAGCACGAGCCCAAGCGCCTCGTCCAAATCGAAAACTGACCGCCGACGGGCCGAAAACGCGTCCATAGACGACGTTTTCGGCCCGTCGGCGACTCAGGGTTCGGCGGCCTCGCGCATCGAGGGGAAGAGGATCACGTCGCGCAGGGTCTTGGCGCCGCTGAGGATCATCATCAGGCGATCGACGCCGAGGCCGGAGCCGCTCGCCGTCAGCATCCCGTATTCGAGTGCGCGCACGAACTCCTCGTCGTGCTCGTGCGGCGTCTCCTCCGCGCCGGACTCCTGCCGTTCGCGCTGTTCGACGAAGTGGCGCCGTTGTTCGATCGGGTCGTTGACGTCGGTGCCGCCGCCGGTGATCTCCATCCCGGCGATGATCCCGTCGAAGGCCGCCGCGAGCAGCTGCGGATGCTCGGGCACCGGCTTGACCAGCGGCCAGATCGCCAGCGGCAGGTCGATGATGAAGGTCGGCTGGATCAGCTTCGGCTCGATCAGCTTGCCCTGCAGCGTGTCGACCAACGCTGCCCAGTCGTCGTCGGGCTCGGCATCATCGCCAGCGATCTCGGCGAGCTCGTCGCGGCTCGCCTTGGTGATGTCAACGCCGGTCTCCTCCAGCAGCAGGTCCTGCAGGCGCAGCCGCGGCCAAGGCCGCGCCAAGTCAATCGTCTCGCCATCGCGCTCGACCTTTGTCGTGCCGAGCACCCGCTGGGCGACGTCGGAGACGATCCCCTCGGCGACGTCCATCACGCCGTGGTAGTCGACGCCGCTGACGAACCACTCGAGCATCGTGAACTCCGGGTTGTGCTGCGGAGACATCCCCTCGTTGCGAAAGAACTTGCCGAGCTCATAGACGTTCTCGAAGCCACCGACGATCGCCCGCTTCAGGTAGAGCTCGGTAGCGATCCGCAGGAAGAGGTGGCGGTCGAGCGCGTTGTGGTGGGTCTTGAAGGGACGCGCCGCGGCGCCGCCGGTCATCCGCTGCAGGATCGGCGTTTCCATCTCGACGTAGTGGCGTTCGTTGAGGTGGTCGCGGATCGCCGCTACGACTTTGGCCCGCATCGCGAAGATCTCCCGCGAGCGCTCGTTCGCCATCAGGTCGAGCTCGCGCTGGCGGTAGCGCACCTCCGGGTCGGAGATGCCGTGGAAAAGGTCGGGCGGGTCGCGCAGCGCCTTGGCCAACAGCGTGCACTCGCGCACCTCGATCGCCAGCTGACCCCGTTTGGTCACGTAGAGGTCGCCCTCGACCCCGACCAGGTCGCCGATGTCGAGGTCTTCAATCCGGTCGAAGGCCTCCTGTCCGAGCGCGTCGACGCGAGCGTAGGCCTGGATCGTGCCGGTCAGGTCGCGAACGTCGAAAAAGGTCGTCTTGCCGTGGCCGCGCTGCCCGGTCACACGGCCAGCGATCCGGTAGGAGTGCTCGCGATGCTCACCCTCCCCCAGCTCGGCGGGGTCGTGCGCAGCGAGGATCTCCTCGATCCTGTTGCGGTCCGGAAAAGAGAAGGGGAAGGGGTCGATCCCTTCGGACCGAAGCCGCTCGACCTTCGCCAGGCGCTCCTCTGCGCTCAAGAGCTAGCTCTCAAGGCGCGACGCCGACGGTTACCCGCTCATCTCCCATGTAGTCGCGCATAGTAGTTGCGTCGCCCAGCATCTCGCGCATCGCCGGCCCATGGTGCGTGTCGTGCTCCATCGCCAGCTTCCAGCCGCTCGGCGTTTCTTCAATCAGGCTGCGGATAACGCCGAGCCCGTCCGCGCCGCAAGTGCCGGTGACGGCAATGCGCGGCTCGCGCTTGATCTCCGGCGAGCGGTCGTCGATCGTCTCGTCGGTGACGTAAGGCAGATTGGCGATAACGAGGTCAACGTCTTCCAGGCCCTCGGGCAGACCTTCGGCGATGCTGACCTCCAAGTCGAGGCCAAGCCGCTCGGCGTTCTCGCGGGCGGCTTCTGCCGCTTCGGGCGAAAGGTCAGAAGCGGTGATCCTCAGGTCGGGACGCTCGGAGAGCAGCGCCAGTGCGATCGCACCGGAGCCGGTGCCGACCTCGTGCACGCGGGCGCCCTGCGGCAGTTCAGTTCCGACCTCGACCAGCAGCTCGGTCTCGCGGCGCGGCCACAGGACACGCGGATCGACCGCAATTTCGAGCTGACGGAAGGGAGCGCGACCGAGGACGTAGGCCAGCGGCTCGTGCTCGGCGCGGCGAGCCACGGCCGCTTCAATCGCGGCGACGACCTCGGGTGAGGCCTCGGTCGCGCCGTCACGGGACAGCTCTTCAACGCTGACGCCAAGCGCGTCGGCGACCAACGCCTCGGCGTCAGAACGCGGCTCATCGCAGCCAGCCGCTGCGATCGTCTCCGTTGCGGTGTCGAGCAGCTCGCCGACAGTCCCGGCGGACGAACCTCCCCCGCTGCCAGTCTCAACTGCTTCCACTCCGCTCGCCTCCTCGTTTAACTCAAAGTATTTTGCGCAAGATTAACAACCGCATCGCGAGACAGAGTCCCGTGTCGCCGCCGCACCACGTAAAGCCAGCCAACGCCGATGAGCATCATTGCAAGGCTCTCCAATTGCGGGCCAGTCAGGCCGAGCACCGCATCGCTGTTGCGCCTGAGGAACTCGACCAGGAAGCGCTCGGTGCCGGCGTAGACAAGGTAGATCGCGAACAGCACGCCGACTCGGAAATGGTCGCGCAGCTGCCAGAGCATCCACGCACCCAAGCCCATCGCCAGCGTCTCGTAGATCGGCGTCGGGTGCACGGTGTGATCGGTGGGCACGGTGCCATCGGGGTAAGACATCGCCCAGGGCCCGTCCCAGGCCTTGCCGTAGTCGCCATCGCCGGAGAGCTGGCAGCCGATCCGGCCGATCGCGTAACCGAGGGCAAGTGCCGGCGCGACGAGGTCGAGCAGGGCGAGGCGGAGGAAATCGCGGTACCAGGCCCAGGCGAGAACGGCAAGGGCGCCGCCGATCGCGCCGCCGTACCAGACCAGCCCCGAGCCGCCGAAGAGGTTGCCGAGCAGATCGCCCTTGACGCTGTCGTAGTTCTGGACGATGAAGTAGAGGCGCGAGCCAACGACGCCGCCAAGGAGCGCGGAAAAGCCAATCTCATAAGCCCAGTCGACCGGCTTGCCGATCTCCCTCAAGCGCTTGGCGATCAGCGCCCCCGCCGCGAGGAACGCGAAGGCAAACATCAGGCCAAAGGTCTGCAGCGTCAGCGGACCGAGGTTGATCTCCGGATACATATCTACTCAGCGAGCAGCGTACGCAGCAACGCCTTCTGCGTGTGGAGGCGGTTCTCGGCTTGGTCCCAGACGGCGGACTGCGGCCCGTAGAGAATGTCAGCGTCGATCTCCTCGCCCGGGTGAGCCGGCAGGCAGTGCAGGACGACAGCCCCGTCCTTCGCCGCGCCGAGCAGATCGGCATCGACTCGGAAGGGCGTCAGGTCCGCCCGGCGGCGCTCGGCCTCCTCCTCATCCCCCATGCTGACCCAGACGTCGGTGTAGATCGCATCGGCGCCGGAAACGGCGAGGCGCGGGTCCTCGGTCAGCTTCACCCCGTGGCCCTCCTCCAGTTGGTAGCCGTCGGGGGCGGCGACGGTCAGCTCGACATCGGCAAGCTCACAGGCAATCGCCAGCGAGCGGGCGACGTTGTTGCCGTCACCGACATAGGCGAGGCGCAGACCGTGCAGGTCGCCACAGCGCTCGCGCAGGGTGAGCAGATCGGCCAAGGCCTGGCAAGGATGGTGGAGCGGGGTCAGCGCGTTGACGACCGGCACCTCGGCCGCGGCGGCCAGCTCGGCGACCGACTCGTGCGAGCCCGAACGGATCACGATCGCGTCGAGGTAGCGCGAGAGAACCCGGCCGGTATCGCCGGCTGACTCGCCGCGGGAGAGCTGCATTTCGTCCCCCCGCAAGACAATCGGCGTCGCACCCAGCTCGGCGACGCCGACCTCGAAGGAGATCCGCGTTCGAGTCGAGGGCTTCTCGAAAACCAAGCCGATACTGCGTCCCGCCAGATCATCGGCGCCCGTGCGCTGCCGCCGGCCGGATTTCAGCTCCTGGGCGAGGTCAAGCAGCTGGGAGAGCTCGAAGGCACCCAACTCTTCGCCGGTGAGAAAGTCTCGCTTCAAGCGGGAGATACTAGGGAGGTGGAGCTCACCGCAATCTCCTGGAACCTCTTTCACGGGCGCGACTTCCCCCCCGATCCTGCGCTGTTCACCTGGCGTTCGCGGCTGCTGCGTGCAACTGAGCGCAACGCCACCCACGTCCAGGTCAACCGCGATCTGCTGCCCGAGTTCGCTCGTCTGCTGGCCGCTGCCGCGTGGGACGTGGCGCTGCTGCAGGAGTGCCCGCCGCGCTACTGGGACCGGCTGGCCGCCGCGTCTGCGGCCGAGGCGCACGGAGTGCTGACCTCGCGCAACTCGTTCGGCGCGCTGCGCGCGCTGGCGGCACAGCTCAACCCGGACCTGATCGCCTCCGGTGAGGGCGGCTCGAACCTAACCCTGGTCCGGAAGGGTGAGGTCGTCGAGCGGCGCGAGCTGGCGATCCACGAAGGGCGGCCGGAGCGCCGGGCGATGGCCTTCACCCGCACCAGCGCCGGCCTCTGCCTGGCGAACCTGCACGCGACCAACGACCGTCCCGAGCTGGCCGCGAAGGACGTGCTGCGCGCCGCCGCGACGGCTACCGAGTGGGCCGGGGGCGCACCGCTGATCTTCGGCGGCGACCTCAATCTGCGACCGCGGGAAAGCCCCGAGGTCTTTGCCGAGCTGCAAGAGCGCTTTGGGCTCGCCGCCCCGACCGGCCCGGGTGCGATCGACCACCTCTTGGTAGGAGGACTCGACACGATCGAGCCGCCCCACCCTTGGCCACCCGAGGGCCGCGAGCTGCGCGAGGACGATCGCGCATTGCGGCTCTCAGATCACGCCCCCGTAGAGGCACGTTTCGCAACCCCCACCCCAAGGTAATGAGATAGTCAGTCCTCGAGGTTTCACTTACCCGCGTATACGGCGGGTAGACGCAACCTCGACGTCCAACCCAGCAGCGAGACAGGAGGCAACTGAACATGGCCGCGAAAAACCAGTCGTCCGGCAAAGCGACGAAAAAAGCGAAAGCCGGGACGCGCGCCAAAAAAGCGTCCGCTCGCAAACCCGCCGCGACGAAATCGAAAGCCAAAGGCAAAGCGAAACCGAAAGCAAAAGCGAAAGCGGCGAAAAAAGCGGCCAACCCGGGTGGGACGACCGGCCTCGACAAGAGTGTTGAGCAGTTCCGCGAGAGCCTCGAACACAGCGTCACCCTGAGCCGCGACCGCCTGCAAGAGGTCGTCGACGACGCGGTCAAGCGCGGCCGGATGACCCGCGGCGACGCCGAGAAGATGGTCTCCGATCTGCTCAAGCGCGGTCGCCGCCAAACCGACGGCCTGCTGAAAGAGCTAGAGCGGCTGGTTAAACAAGCGCGCAAAGAGGTCGGCGGACGAACCGCGCCGGTGCGCAAACAGGCGACCCAAGCAGCCCGCCGCGCGCGACAGAAACTCGGCTAGCGACGACGGGGCGCTTTTTATGTCCATAGGGCAAGAAGCGCGCCCCGAGGCGGGGTCCCGCCCGCGCAAAGGCGAGCTGCTCGAGGTCGAGATCGACTCGCTCGCCTTCGGGGGGCGAGGGGTCGCCCGGGTCGAGGGCTACGTGGTCTTCGTCGCCGGCGGCCTGCCGGGCGATCTGGTGCGGGCCGAGGTCACCAAACCGAAGAAGCGGTTCGCCGAGGCGCGGGCGATCGAGCTGTTGCGTCCCGGCGCCGACCGTATCCCCAACCGCTGCCAGCACGAAGGCGAGCCCTGCCCGGGGGCACCATGGCAGGGCCTGGCCTACGAGCAGCAGCTGGTCGAGAAGCGCCAGCAAATCGACGAGGCGCTGCGGCGGATCGGCGGTCTCGACGGCTTCGAGCTGGAGGAGATCGAACCGGCGCTGGAGCAATGGCGCTACCGCAACAAGCTCGAATACTCCTTCGGGCCGGGCGAGAGCGAGACGGTGCTGGGCTTCCATGCCAGCGGCCGCTGGGACCTGGTGGTCGGCGTCGAGGACTGCCAGCTCGCGTCCGAGCGCGGCAACGCAGCCCGCAACGAGGTGCGCGAATGGGCGCGCGAGGAAGCGGTCGACCCCTACGACCGCCGCGGCGGCACCGGCACCCTTTGCAACCTGGTGGTGCGCGAGGGACGGCGCAGCGGGCAGATCCAGACCCGTCTCGTGACCACACCGAAGCGCCTCCCCAAGCCTCCGGTCGACTTGCACACCGTGGTCGATAACGGCTCGGGCGGCAGCGAGGGCCCGACAGGCGTGCTCGGCGAGGAGATGCTGCGCGAGCAGCTCTGCGGGCTCGATTTCGAGATGTCCTACAACGCCTTCTTCCAGACCAACACCGAGATGGCCGAGCGGCTCTACTCGACCGCCGCCGAGTACGCCGAGTTGAGCGGCGGCGAGCGGGTCTTCGACCTCTACTGCGGGATCGGCACGATCGGGCTGACGATGGCCGCCAAAGCCGGCGAGGTTTGGGGTCTGGAGATCGTTCCTGACGCGATCGCCGACGCCGAGCGCAACGCCGAGCGCAACGGGATCGGCAACGCGCGCTTTATGGCCGGCAGCGCGAGAACCGGCGTGCGGCCGCTGGTCGAGGAGGCCGGCAAACCCGACGTCGTCCTGCTCGACCCGCCCCGCCCCGGCCTCTCGCAGAAGATCGTCCGGCGGGTGATCGAGTGTGAGGCAAAGCGGATCGTCTACGTCTCCTGCAACCCGACGACGCTGGCACCGAATGCGGCGCAGCTGGTCGAGGCGGGCTATACCCTGCGCCGCGTGAAACCGGTCGACATGTTCCCCCAGACCCCGCACATCGAGTGCGTGGCGCTACTGGAGAAGAGCTCGTGAGCCGGGGCTTTGGCGTTGCGGCTGGGCTTGACCCCGAAGTAGCCCGACCGCTGGCGGCACGCTGTGCCGAGCTGGGCTACGACTCGGTCTGGTCCAACGACCATCCCGGCGCCAAGGGCTTGGAGACGCTGGCAGAGTTTGCCGGCGCCGCGCCCGAGGTCGACCTCGGCGTCGCCGTGATTGCCCTCGACCGCACGCCGCCGCTGGAGATCGCCGCCGACATCGAGCGGCTCGGCCTCGACCGGTCGAAGCTCTGGCTCGGCGTCGGCGCTGGCTTCTCGAAGAAGCCGCTGACGCGTATGCGCGAATCCCTCCCGGAGCTGCGCGAGTCCCTCCCCGGCGTCCGCCTCGTCCTTGCCGCGATGGGCCCGAAGATGTGCGCCCTTGCCGGGGCCGAGTTCGACGGTGTCTTCTTCAACTGGATGACCCCGGAGTTCGCCGCCCGCGCAAGGCTCCAAGTCGAAGCCGGTGCCAAGGAGGCGGGCCGCAATTCCCCACCGGTCTTCGGCTACGTCCGCACGGCAGTCGGCCCCGACGCCACCGAGCGCCTCGCCAAGGAGGAGTCCTTCTACCGCGACCTCCACGCCGGCTACCGCAACCACTTCGACCGCCTAGCCGAGCCCGAGGGCACAGTAGGCGTAGCCGCCCAGGACGGCGACACAGCCCAAAAAAAGCTCGCCTCCTACACCGCTCTAGACACCGTGGTCGTCCGCGGCCTCGCCTCGGCCAGCGTGGATGCGATGACCTCCGTCGCCACCGCAGCGGCCCCGTAGGAAGGGCCCCACCACCGGCTAGTACGGCGGCAAATCCTCGTACCACTCGCCGAGCACGCGGAAGGAGCGCCAGAAGCGTTGCTTGGCTCCCTCCTCGTCGAGTGACTCGTCAATGTCGGGGGTGTAGAGAGCGTCGATGGTCGGACTGAAGGCTTGGATCTCTCCCTCGCGGGGCTCGACCTGGCGCGAGAGGGGAACATTGAGGCCGTTGAGGACGCGCAGCGCCGGTTCGCCCATGACGACGACGATCTTCGGCTGCACGATCGCCAGCTCCTCGACCACACGCCGGACGCACTCCTCGGCGGCGAGGTCGGGCTCGGCGATCGGGCACTTGACGCAGAGCGTGCCGTAGACGACCAGCGGATCGATCCCCAGCCGTTTGAAGCTTTTCATCAGCGCGTTGCCGGCGCGGCCGTAAAAGGCGACCCCCTCTTCGATCTCGGCGACGCCGGGGGCGTGCTTGATCATGAAGACGTCGGCCTGCGGGTGGCCCGAGCCGAGCACCGGCATCAGCTTGCCGCGCGGGCAGTGCGGGCACTCCTGCAGATCGTGGGTCATCTGGTTGAGCTCGCGGATCGCTCGCTCCAGGTACTTCTCTCTTATCTCGTCGTCGGTGGCTGGCACGCTTGGCGATCTCTTTGACGGGCCGGGCGTGGCTCCTTTCGCGCGAGCCTCCTGCATCAGCTCTTGCTCGCCGGGCGCCGTTTCTTGCGCGGCCTCCCACCGCGTACCGGCTTGGCGTCGGGGACGCTGCGCTTGGCGGCCTTTGGCCGTCCCGTCGTCTGCAAAAGCTTCAGCGCCTGCACGTAGACGAGGTTCTTGTGCTTGCGGGTGATGTCGGCGTCGCGCATCGCCTCGAGGAACTCGCCCGGCCCATCGAAGTCATGGATCCGCACGCGCACGCTGCCAAGCCCCTGGGCGACATGGCTGTCGGACCCGGCGCCGGGAACGATCCGGTACTTGCGGGCAAAGCGCTCGGCCTCTTCGTTGAAGGCGGTCAGCGCAACCCGCGGATTGAAGACCTCGAGGATGTCGATCTCCTCGACGATGTCGAGCAGGTGCTCGTAGTCAGGCACCGAGTGGAAGCGATCGAACGGGTGGGGAACGTAGACAAGGCCACCTTGGGCACGGATCGCGGCGATCGTCTCCGCCATCGTCATTCCGCGCGGGATCTTCTCCTCGAGGAAGAGGCCGATCACCTCGCCCTGCTCGGCGGTCTTCACCTCCTCGGCGACGATCACCTTGATGTCGCCCATCTCAGCAGCGATCCGCCGCGCCTCGAGTGCGCCCGAGACCACGTTGTGGTCGGTGACTGCGATCGCGCCGAGGCCGCGGTCGCGGGCGGTCTCCAGCAGCACCTTGACCGGGGTCGCGCAGTCGGGCGAGTGGTCGGTGTGCATGTGCAAGTCGACCTCGATCAGCGGTCGAGCTTCGATCCGCTGCCGCACCTCGGCATTCCCGGCCGGGTCGTGGCGACGAGCGAGCAGGCGACGGTAGATCGCTTCGAATTCCGCCGCTACCACGGCCCAGTCGCGTCCCTCCCCCGCCGGTTCGACCAACTCGTAAGGCCCGGGGAAGTAGCGCTCAAGCAGCTCGCCGGTTGCCGCCGTGGCGACGGTGCGGGCGTCAAGCCGGCCGAAGAAGACCTCGACAAGCGGCCGCGCCACCTGGGTCGAGAGCACCCGCTCCTGCGGCTTATGGAAGGTGGCGACGTTAAGTGAGTAGGAGTGGCGCAGCGCCGCCGATGAGACGCTCGGCGCGAACGGCTCGTGGACGTGGACGACGTCGGGCGGCTCGGCGCCGAGCCGCCGCTTGACCGAGTCGCCGGCATAGACCCGCAGCACCTCGTGGCCGCGCCGCTCCAGCTCGTCCGCCAGCCGCGCGACATACTCGTTAACCCGGTTGGGCGTGCCCCGCCGGTGCGGCGTGACCTGGGCTATCGAGAGCGGCGCGCCCGGCAACGGCTCAGGTCGCCGAGACCTTCGCCCCACCCGGTGCCGGCGACTTGCCACGCGCGTACTTGCCGATGAACTCCTCGGTCTGTTCGCGCGCCTCGTCGTCGGGCCGCTGGCTGTGCGGCGACTTCATCAGGTAGCTGGACGGACCGTCGAGCTGGCCGGCAACGCCATTGTTGAGCGCCAGCTTGATCAGCCGCACTGCGTCGATGACGACGCCAGCCGAGTTGGGCGAGTCCCAGACCTCGAGCTTCAGCTCGACGTTGAGCGGCACGTCGCCGAAGGATTTGCCCTCGAGGCGGATGTGCGCCCACTTACGATCAGTAAGCCAGGGGACGTAGTCGGAGGGCCCGACGTGGACGTCCTCGGCGGGCAGGTCGTGGCCCATGATTGAGGTGACCGCGTTGGTCTTTGAGATCTTCTTCGAGTCGAGCCGCTCGCGCTCGAGCATGTTGTAGAAGTCCATGTTGCCGCCGACGTTGAGCTGCGACGTCCGCTCCACCCGCACGCCGCGGTCGTGGAAGAGGCGGGCGAGCTGGCGGTGGACGATCGTCGCCCCGACCTGGGACTTGATGTCGTCGCCGATGATCGGCAGGCCGGCCTCTTCGAAGCGCTTGCCCCAGTAGTCCTCGCGAGCGATGAAGACCGGCAGGCAGTTGACGAAGCCAACGCCGGCCTTGAGCGCCTGCTCGACGTACCACTTGGTCGCGTCCTCAGAGCCAACCGGCAGGTAACAGACAAGCACGTCGGCCTTGGTCTGCTTGAGGATGCCGACGATGTCGGCGGTCTCGCCCGGCGCTTTGGTGATCTTCTCTTTGAGGTACTTGCCGAGGCCGTCGTGGGTCATGCCGCGCTCGACCTTGACGCCCAGCTCGGGCACGTCGGCAAACTTGATCGTGTTGTTCTGGCCCGACCAGATCGCCTCCGAGAGGTCCTTGCCGACCTTCTCGGAATCGATGTCGAAGGCGGCGACAAACTCGACGTCGCGGACGTGATAACCGCCGAGGTCGACGTGCATCAGTCCCGGCACTTCGTCGGCGGGATCGGCATCTTTGTAGTACTGGACTCCCTGGATAAAGGAGTTGGCACAGTTGCCTACGCCGACTATCGCGACGCGGACCTTCTCGTCCGCGGGGGCGGCGCCGTTGCCGTTTGCTCCGTTGGTCTCACTCATGAAGCTCTAAGTTCCTCTCTCGATCTGGCTGACGGGCAAACTAACCCGGGGCTTGCGCTGGTTACAGCTCGGGAGACCGCGGGGCCTCTTTCGATAGCTCGTTTCGGACGTGCCATACACGCTGGATCGTCGTGATTATGGTCAGCACCGCGATCAAGTAAACCGCAGGCGCCAGAAGCTCGAAATCGCCGAGCCCGGCGCCCTTGGCAAAGACCAAGCCGACCGAGAGTATTACTACCCGGACGGGCCGCGTCGCCAACCCGACCTTGCACTCGACCCCAAGAGCCTCAGCACGGGCCCTCGTATAGGAGACCATCAGCGAGCCAAGCACCGCGACCACGCACATTGCGGCGGCGAAATCGTCGCCGCTAGCGGCGAAGTAACCGGCGACCGCGGCAAGCACGATCCCCTCCTCGATCCGATCGAGGGTCGAGTCGAGGAAAGCGCCGAACAGCGTCCCCTTGCCCGACATGCGCGAGTAGCGCCCATCGAGCGTGTCCATCACCGAGCCGAGGATGAAGGCGACGCCAGCGAGAAAGAAGAGTCGCTGGGTGACGAGAGCTGCGGCGATCAAGTTGCCGATCAGACCGGCGACCGAGATCGCATTCGGCGTCAGCCGCGACTCGATCAGGCGCTCCCGCGCGTAGGAGCGGAGCTCCTGGCCGTTGCGGCGACTGCTCGGGACCCGTGGGGGGGCCGACGAATCCATTCGCGTGAGGCTAGACGATCCAGTCCCCGACGTCTTGGGGGTCGTCCCGGTAGGGCTTCCACTTAACTTTTTCGAGTTGCGCCTGCGGCTGTCGACCCTAGCCGGCCGCGAAAAAGTACAAGACGTTCCAGCCCTACCGGGACGGCCTCTAGGCCTCCGCCTCCTGCGGCGAGAAGCGGCTTCGCCACGCCCATGCGTGGGGACGGGCGCGCGCCAGCAGACGACTGGCGATTAGAGCTGAGGAGATGGCGACCATCCAGCCGAGCCCGACGTCGAACCAGTAGTGGTTGCCGGTGACGACCACGACCCAGGCGATCAAGAGCGGCCAGGCAGCCCAGAAGGCTTTCGGGATCCAGTGTCGGCAGACCCTGACACCGGTGGCGCCGATCATCAGGGCGAAGGCGCAGTGCATGCTCGGCACCGCCGCATAGGGATTGATGAAGACTTTGGCCAAGCTGGAGTCGTGGTTGACGTTGGAGAAATCGGTGATCGTGTCGACGAAGCCGTGCTCGGGGAACATCCGCGGCGGAGCGGTCGGGTACAGCGTGTAGCCGACCAACGCGATCCCCATCGAGACGACGAACATGTTGCGGACGAAGTAATAGGACTCGTTGCGGAAGAGGTAGAGCCAGACCAGGAAACCCAGCGCGATCGAGAACTGCGCGTTGAGGTAGAGCTGATTGGCGAGATCAATCACCCAGTGCGCGGGCAGGAAGAACGCCTGCAGGCTGGGCTCGAACAGGGAGTGGGTCGAGCGCTCGAGGTCGATTACCTGTTGCCCGTGGGCGATCGCCTCGGCGCGCTGGCCGTCGGCTATCCCGCGAACCAGCTCGTAGGCGACGTCGACGCCGACCAGGATGCCGATCTGGCGCCCGAAGTCGCCCCAGCCCTGGGGCAAGCGCGACCCGATCGCGGAAAGGGCACGAGACATCGAGCAATTGTAATCGGCCCGTTAACGGCGGACTAGGCGACGAAACTCAAAACGCGGTCGATGACCCGCTGGTCGTCGATCCAGGGCCAGTGCCCGCCGCCCTCGACGATCTCGAGCTCGGCGTCGGGGAGGACGCGGGCGTAGTCCTTGGCGAACTTGGTTGGCAGGTAGGGATCGCGATTGCCCCAGAGGATCAGCGCGGGGCAGATGAGCTTGTCCTGGTCCACCCCGGCAGCCGCCAGGCGCGGCGGGTCGGCATGGCGGTAGAGGGCCAGGATCGCGTCGCGGGTGCCCTTGTCCCAGTGCTTCCAGACCATGTCGACGAGCTCGGCCGGCATCGAGCTGCGATCGCCCTTTGCCTGCCGCATCGTCAGCGCCATCGAGGCCCGGGTCGTAGTCGCGTTGGCGAGCTCACCCAGAGGTCGCTGACGCCAGACCCTGGCGACCCAGTGCCAGCTATAGCCGGGCAGCAGCGGCACGACGTTGACGATCACGAGCTTCTCGACCAGATCGGGGCGGCGCTGGGCGCCGATCAGAGCGAGGCTGCCCCAGTCGTGGACGACGAGCTTGCGCCGGCCGACCCCGAGCTCGTCGAGGCAGCGCTCGAGGAACGCCGAGAGCCCGTACATCGAGTAGTCGAAGCGATCGGGGCTCGGGTGGTCCGACCGCCCCCAGCCCGGCATGTCGATCGCGATCGACGGTCCTCCCCGCTCCATGAACGGGACCCAGTCCTCGCCGTGCGTCGGGTTGCCGTGGCAATAGACGGTCGGCGTCCCCTCCCCCGGCACGCGCCGGTAGAAGACCCTGATCCCATCCAAAACAAGCTCACGCTCTTCGATCGCAGCCGCCATCGGCGCAGCATATGACCCGGTGTGCATCTCGATCTCCCCTCAGGCGGGTGGCGCGGCGGCGGGGGTCCCCCATAGCGGAGGGCTCGCGAAGCGAGTCCGAGCACATGGGGGAGGGCCGCCGTGACAGGACCCGCCCGCCGCGGGATAGCGTCCCGCACATGTCATGGAAGCGACCGGACAAACGACGGGTGCGGGCGATCCGCGACCGGCTGCGAGAGATGTACGGGCAGCCGGTCAACGATCCGCATGGGCACCCAATCGCCGAGCTGATCAAGACGGTGCTCTCCCAGCACACCAACGACCGCAACCGCGATCGCTCCTTCGCCCGCCTGCGCGAGCGCTACCCAACCTGGGAGGAGGTGCGGGATGCGCCGCTCGACGAGCTCGAGGAGGCGATCCGCCCCGGCGGATTAGCCAAGCAGAAGGCGCCACGGATCCAGGCGATCCTCGAGCAGCTCGGCGACCACCCCGACCTCGACTGGACTGAGGCGGCGCCGCGCGAGGAGTCGCTTGAGTTCTTGCTCTCGCTGCCCGGGGTCGGGCGAAAAACCGCGGCCTGCGTGTTGATCTTCACCTGGGGCATCCCGGAGATCCCGGTCGACGTCCACGTCCACCGCGTCGGCGGGCGCCTCGGCCTCTTCCCGGCGAAGGCATCGTTCGAGCGCGCGCACGATGAAATGTTGACGATCGTCCCAGCAGAGGACGCCTACGAGCTGCACATGAACCTGATCCGACACGGCCGCGAGGTGTGCCGTCCGAAACCGCGCTGTGGGGAGTGCGCGCTGAATCGCATGTGCCCCTGGTACCGTGCCGGGCGAAAATGAGCAAGAAAACCTTCATCGTCTTCGGGCTGCTGATCGTCTTCCTGGCCGCCTTGATCCCCTGGCTCGCCTTCCGCGCCGATGGCGACGCGGCGAACGCTGAGCCAGTGCCGGCCAACCTGAAGGCAGGTCAGAGCCTCTTCCAGACCAACTGCGGCACCTGCCACACGCTCTACGCAGCAGGGACCGACGGCAACTACGCGCCAAACCTCGACGAACTGCTGGCGCCTAACGGGCCGCCGGAAGGGCCGACCGCGGCTGACACGATCAAAGCGACTGAAGGCCGCGTCCTCAACGCGGTCGAAAACGGGGTCGACAGCAGCACCACGCCGGGCCGGATGCCAGGCGGCATCCTCAACGAAGAGCAGGCCGAAGAAGTGGCCGCCTTTGTTGCTCACACTGCTGGTGAGAGCTGAGACCCGTCCGGTAGGGCTTCCACTTAACTTTTTCGATGTGTCGCGGTTGGGCTGACGCCCGGAAGCCGTCGACGAAAAGTACAAGACGTTCCAGCCCTACGGACGGGTCTCAGACACCCTCGCCAATGGGTCCAAGACGGCCCCACTGGCGAGGGTGAGCTGGTTAGTGACCGAGGTGCAGGGTGCTGACCACCCCCGCGTGGTCGGAGGGCCAGAACGGTGGGCTGGCCTGGAACGGCGTGTCCCCGACCAGTTCGGCTTCGCCTCCACTCGAGCGGGCGGCGCCGCGGCTGAGGATCAGGTCGATCCGGGTCTTCAGCGTCGAAACCGGGTTGTTCAGCGCCCCCGGCGCAAGCGGCGGGGTGTTCGATTCCTGGCAGCAGGAGCTGCCAGGGCCGAGCTGTTCCTCGTCCCAAGCGTCACGGAATTTCCCGGGCGCGGTGAGCTGTGCGTAGGAGGTGGTCGTAGAACCGTCCGAGGCGGAGTTGAAATCGCCAGTGGCGACGATCGTCCCGCCGTTGCCCGGCCCCGCGAGGAACTCGGCCGCCTGTTCCTGTTGTACTAGCGGCGATTCCTCGGTTTCGAGGTGGGTGTCCACGAACCGGAAAGGCAGGCCCTTCAGCCTCGCGTCGATGCTCGCCCAGCCGCGGTCGAACGAAAGCGGGCCGACCGGCGATTCGATGACCTGCTGAGTGGCGTAGTGCCCACTCTGCGGGTTATTCCAGGTCAGTCCCGACGTGTCGTCGTTGACGAGGATCACGTCGCGGTCTTCGAGCTGCACTGAACAGGTGAATTGCCCCGAAACGACAGGGCAGGTTTCCGACACAAGCGGCGCGGGGCCGATGTTCGCGTTGTGCGCGATCGAGGCCACGGAGTAGTCAAGCCCACGCGCTTCTAGATCACTTTGCAGGATCGCGAGGAAGTCGTAGCCGAGGGGCGGGTTCACGCCGCCGGTCGTCCACTTCGTGACCTCCTGCAGGCCGACTAGGTCCGGGTCCTTTTCCTGGATCTCGTTGGCGATCGCTTCGGCGCGCTGTGGGAAGTTCGTGTACTGCACCGTGGCGTAGATCCGCGCGACGGCTTCGACGAATTCTTCCGGGGTTTTCGCTTCAAGCGCCGGCCCGAGGCTGGAGCCCAGATAAAGGTTCTGAGTCAACACGGTCAGGTCGCGCCTGTCTTCGCCGTGGTGACCGTGGTGGCCGTTGCCGTGGTGGCCGTGATTGCCGTGGTGGACCGACCTGCCGTGGCTGTGGCCCCAATCGTGACCGCGCCCGTGGGCGGACACCATCGCCGGGAACAGGGCGAAAGCGAACACCGCGAGGAGCGCCGCCAGCCAGGTCCGGCGAGCGGGTGCGTGAGTGTGACTCAAGGGATTCCTCCTGATTCCGTGATTGGTCGAGGCGCCTCTCCTGTGCCCGCCGTCACTGCCCGCCAAACCAATATACGCAGGTCGATTTGAAATCCTCGAAAGATCTGCCATACTGCGACTTAGATTTTAAGAGTCCGCACGGCGGCTCTCAGCCAGTCACTACGAAACTCCTGGAGGTACGCACGAAGTGGGAAAGACGATCGGGATCGACCTGGGCACGACCAACTCCTGTGTTGCCGTAATGGAGGGCGGCGAGCCGACCGTCCTCGAGAATTCCGAGGGCGGGCGCACGACCCCCTCGGTCGTCGCCTTCACCGACTCGGGCGATCGCCTGGTCGGCACCGTCGCCAAACGCCAGGCGGTGATGAATCCCGAGAACACGATCTTCTCGATCAAGCGCTTCATGGGCCGCAAGGAGGCCGAAGTCAAAGAGGAGGAGACGATCGTCCCGTACAAGGTCGTCGCCGGCCCCAACGGCGATGTCCGCGTCGACGTGCGCGACAAGCAGTACAGCCCGCCGGAGATCAGCGCGATGATCCTGCAGAAGCTGAAGACCGACGCCGAAGCGAAGCTCGGCGAAACGGTCGACAGCGCCGTGATCACGGTCCCCGCTTACTTCAACGACGACCAGCGGCAGGCGACCAAGGACGCCGGCAAGATCGCCGGGCTCGACGTCAAGCGGATCATCAACGAGCCGACCGCCGCTTCGCTCGCCTACGGGCTGGAGAAGGAGGAGGCCGATCACACGATCCTCGTCTTCGACCTCGGCGGCGGCACCTTCGACGTCTCGGTGCTTGAAATCGGCGACGGCGTTTTCGAGGTCAAGTCGACCGCCGGCGACAACCACCTCGGCGGCGACAACTGGGATAAAGCGATCGTCGAGTGGCTGGTCGCCGAGTTCAAAAAAGACCAGGGCGTCGACCTGGCCGCGGACAAGAACTCGCTGCAGCGGCTGTATGAGGCGGCGGAGAAGGCGAAGATCGAGCTCTCCTCGGCGCAGGAGACGCAGATCAACCTGCCCTTCATCACCGCGGTCGAGGGGCAGCCGAAACACCTCGACATGAAGCTCAGCCGCTCGAAACTAAACGAGCTGACTGCAGACCTACTCGACCGCGTCGTCGGCCCGGTCAAACAGGCGCTCGGCGACGCCGACGCGACGATCGACCACGTCGTCCTGGTCGGTGGCATGACGCGGATGCCGGCCGTGCGCGAGAAGGTCAAGGAGCTGACCGGCAAAGACCCCCACCAGGGCGTCAACCCGGATGAGGTCGTCGCCGTCGGCGCCGCGATCCAGGCCGGCGTGTTGGCCGGCGACGTCAAGGACGTGCTGCTGCTCGACGTCACCCCGCTGACCCTCGGGATCGAGACCAAAGGCGGCGTGATGACGAAGCTGATCGAGCGCAACACGACGATCCCGACGAAGAAGTCGGAGATCTTCTCGACCGCCGACGACAACCAACCCTCGGTCGAGATCCACGTGCTGCAGGGCGAGCGCGAGATGGCGAGCGGCAACAAGAGCCTCGGCAAGTTCCAGCTGACCGGGATCCCACCGGCGCCGCGCGGCCTGCCGCAGATCGAGGTCACTTTCGACATCGATGCCAACGGCATCATCCACGTCACCGCCAAAGACCTCGGCACTGAGAAAGAGCAGAAAATCGAGATCAAATCCGGCTCCGGCCTCTCCGAGGAGGAGATTCAGAGCATGGTCTCCGACGCCGAGTCCCACGCCGACGAGGACAAAAAGCAGCGCGAGCTGGCGGAAGCGCGCAACATGGCGGAGAGCCTCGCCTACCAATCCGAGAAACAGGTCGAGGAGCTGGGCGACAAAATCGACGCTTCCAACAAGGAGGAGATCGAGGCGGCGATCAAAGACGTGCGCGAGGCGCTCGAGTCCGACTCCGCCAGCGTCGAGGAGATCAACTCCAAGACCGAGGTGCTTACCGCGGCGATGACCAAAGTGTCGGAGCAGATCTATGCGGCGGCGCAGGAGGAAGCGGCTGCGGCCTCGGCCGACGGCGCGTCCGGCGATGGCGAGGGTTCCTCTGAGGATGAGGAGGAGGTCGTTGACGCTGAGGTGGTTGATGAGGGCGAGGACAAATGAGGGACGAGGAGCCTCAGCCCGCGGGTCCTGTCGGCGCAGGGGACCCACCTCCCCCTCCGGTCGCTAAAGCGTCCTCAGGGGAGGTCCCCCCTACGCCGCCACCCGCGGGAGAGGACATTGAGAAGGACCTCGATGCCCTGCTCGGAGAAGCTGAGCAGGAGAGGGATGAGTACCTCGACCTCGCCAAGCGGACTAAAGCTGATTTCGAGAACTTTCGTAAGCGGATGACGGCTGAGGTTCAGGCTGCCGGTGGGCGGGGGAAAGCTGACGTGCTTCGGGACGTTCTTCCTGTTCTCGATGACTTGGAGCGGGCGCTTCAGGCAGCGGGGCTCGATCCCGAGGGGGACTCGGAGGATGGACTGGCACATGGCGTGCTGCTCGTCTTCAGGAGCTTGCGCGATTCGCTGGGCAGGCACGGCATCGAGGCTGTCGATCCGACCGGGGAGAAATTCGACCCGAACCTGCACGAAGCGCTTTCCGCTCAACCGGCGGAGGGAGTCGAGTCCGGTGTCGTCGTCGAGACGATGCAGAAGGGCTACCGCCTTGGCGAGCAGTTGATCCGGCCTGCCCGCGTGGTGGTGGCGGAGTAGGAGGCGGCGCTCTTGGCTGACGATCTCTACAAGGTTCTCGGGGTCTCGAAGAAGGCTTCAGACGACGAGATCAAGAAGGCCCATCGCAAGCTGGTCCGCAAATACCACCCGGACCGCAATCCCGACGACGCTGCCGCCGAGGAGAAATTCAAGCAAGTCCAGGGCGCCTACGACACGCTCTCGGACCCGGAGAAGCGCAAGCAGTACGACCAAGGTGGGATGTTCGGCGGCTTCGGCGGCGGGCCGGGTGGGCCCGGCGGCCAGCCCTTCGGCGGCGCCGGCGCAGGTGGCTTCGGCGGCGCCGACTTCGGCGACATCCTCGGCAACATCTTCGGCCGCGGCGGGGGCGGCCGTGCCCGGCCCGAACAGCAGCGCGGGCGCGACCTCGAAACTGAGCTCAGCCTCAGCTTCGACCAGGCGGTCAACGGCGCCCAGGTCAGCGTCAGCGTGCCCAAGGCCGAGCGCTGCACCACCTGCCACGGCAGCGGCGCCAAACCCGGCACCGCCCCGGTCACCTGCCCGCGCTGCGGCGGACGCGGCATCGATGCCGAGAGCCAGGGCCTCTTCTCGATCAGCCAACCGTGCCCGCAGTGCGGCGGCGTCGGCCAGATCATCGAGGACCCCTGCCCTACCTGCGGCGGCTCCGGCCTGACCCGGCAGACCAAGCGCTACAAAGTCAAGATCCCAGCCGGGGTCAAAGACGGGGCGCGAATCCGACTAGCCGGCAAAGGCGAGGCCGGCCCTCGCGGCGGCCCGCCCGGTGACCTTTTCGTGATCACCCGCGTTTCGGCCTCCCTTGTCTTCAAGCGACTCGACGGCGGCAACCTCGAGGTGACGGTGCCGATCACGATCACCGAGGCGCTGCGCGGGGCGACGATTGAGGTGCCGACTCTGGATGGAACGAAGAAGATCAAGGTGGGAGCTGGAACCCAACACGGGACGATCCAGCGGCTGCGCGGCGAGGGACCGCCGAAACCGCGGGGCAAGGGCAACGGCGACATCCGCTACCGGCTCGAGATCGAGGTGCCGCGGGAGCTGAGCGAGGAGCAGGAGAAAGCGGCCGAGGCCTTGGCAGAGGCGCTCAATGGCACCGACCCACGCGCCGAGCTATTGCGGAGGGCGGCGCGATGAGCGCGGTCGACATTCACCACACCCCAGTGGGGTCAACCTCGGATACGGCCGGGAGACCGTGAACGCTCATCGGGAAAAAATCGAAGTCTCGGTGGACGGAGAGCGCGGCGTCTTCATGATCTCGGTTGCCGCCGAGCTCGCCCATATGCACCCGCAGACCCTGCGCATGTACGAGGCCCGCGGTTTGATCGAGCCGCAGCGCTCAGCCAAGAACACCCGCCTCTACTCGCAACGCGATGTCGAGCAGTTGCGCCACATCCAACGATTGACGTCCGGCGGTTTGAACCTGGCCGGGGTCGAAATCGTCTTGGAAATGGAAGCTGAGGTAGAGAGGATGAAGGCGAAGCTGGAGCGGATGCGCCGCCACGCCGCCGAGCTCGAACGCCGCATGGCGAGGGAAGGATTCTGATGCAGCCCGACCGGTTCACCGTAAAGTCCCAGGAGGCCGTCGCCGCGGCCCAGGCCCTCGCCGCGGAGCGGCGTAACTCGGAGGTCACCCCAGCTCACTTGCTGGTGGCCCTGGTACGCCAGGAGGACGGCCTCGTCGTGCCGATCCTGCAGAAGCTGGGCGCCGCCACCGACGCCGTCGCCGCCCGCGCGGTGCAGGAGGTCGAGTCGCTGCCGAAGTTGTCCGAAGCCGGCGAGGTGCGCCCGTCGTCCAGCTTCATCAAGATCCTGCAGCAGGCCGAGAACGAGATGGCGAAGCTCGGCGACGAGTACATCTCGACCGAGCACATCCTGCTCGCGCTCAGCGACAAGGGCTCCGGCGTCGGCGACATCCTCCCTGACCGCGGCTCGCTGGAAAAGGCCGTCGCCGAGGTGCGCGGGCCGCACAAGGTCACCTCGCCCAACCCCGAGGACAGCGTGCAAGCACTGGAGAAATTCGGCCGCGACCTGACCGCCGAGGCCGAGGCGGGAAAGCTCGACCCGGTAATCGGCCGCGACGAGGAGATCCGCCGCGTAATCCAAGTCCTCTCCCGCCGCACCAAGAACAACCCGGTGCTGATCGGCGACCCCGGCGTCGGCAAGACGGCGATCGTCGAGGGTCTAGCGCAACGGATCGTCGCCGGCGACGTGCCGGAGAGCCTGCGCGACCGCCGCGTGATCGCGCTCGACATCGGCTCGCTGCTTGCCGGCTCCAAATACAGGGGCGAGTTCGAGGAGCGGCTGAAAGCGGTCCTCTCAGAGGTCCAGGAGGCCGCGGGGCAGATCGTCCTCTTCCTCGACGAGCTGCACACGATCGTCGGTGCCGGCGCCGCCGAAGGCGCGGTCGACGCCGCCAACCTCTTGAAGCCGATGCTGGCGCGGGGCGAGCTGCGCGCCGTCGGCGCGACGACGCTCGACGAGTACCGCAAGCACATTGAGAAAGACGCAGCGCTGGAGCGACGCTTCCAGCCGGTGCTCGTCGGCGAGCCCGACATCGGCGACACGATCGCGATCCTGCGCGGGCTGAAGGGCCGCTACGAGGGCCACCATGGCGTACGCATAACCGACTCGGCGATCGTCGCCGCGGCGACGCTGTCGGAGCGCTACATCGCCGATCGCTTCCTGCCCGACAAGGCGATCGACCTGATCGACGAGGCCGCCTCGCGGCTGAAGATCGAGATCGACTCGATGCCGACCGAGATCGACGAGGTCGAACGCCGCGTGCAACAGCTCGAGATCGAGCGCGAGGCTTTGAAGAAAGAGACCGACGAGCCTTCGAAGGCGCGGCTCGAAGCGCTGGAGGCGGAGCTGGCCGAGCTGCGCGAGAGCTCGGCCGAGATGAAAGCGCGCTGGCAGAACGAGAAAGACGCAATCGGGGCGATCAAATCGGCCAAGGCGCAACTTGAGGAGGCCGAGCGCGAAGCCGAGCGGGCCGAGCGCGAGGCGGACCTGGAGGGCGCAGCGAAGCTGCGCTATGGCGAGATCCCGGAGCTTGAGAAGGCCGTCGGCGCGGGTGAGGCACGGCTGGCTGAGCTGCACGCCGAAAGCGGCTCGATGCTCGCCGACGAGGTGACCGAGGAGGACGTGGCCGAGGTCGTCGCCAAATGGACCGGGATCCCAGTCACCCGCTTGATGGAGGGTGAGGTCGGCAAGCTCCTCAAGATGGAGGAGCGCCTGCACGAGCGGGTGATCGGCCAGGACGAGGCGATCTCGGCCGTCTCCAACGCGCTGCGTCGCTCGCGTGCTGGCCTCTCGGACCCCAACCGGCCGATCGGCAGCTTCCTCTTCCTCGGCCCAACCGGGGTCGGCAAGACCGAGCTGGCGAAAGCGCTGGCCGAGTTCATGTTCGACTCCGAGCAGGCGATCGTCCGCCTCGACATGTCCGAGTACATGGAGAAACACACGGTCGCGCGGCTGATCGGCGCGCCGCCCGGCTACGTCGGCTACGAGGAGGGCGGCCAGCTGACCGAGGCGGTGCGGCGGCGGCCCTACGCGGTGGTCCTGCTCGACGAGATCGAGAAGGCCCACCCCGACGTTTTCAACACCCTGCTGCAGGTGATGGACGACGGCCGCCTCACCGACGGCCAGGGGCGCACGGTGAGCTTCACCAACACGGTGCTGATCATGACCTCCAACGTCGGCAGCGACCGGATCGTCGCCGAGTCGGTCGATGAGAGGATCCGCGAGCAGATCGAGGAGGTGCTGGCGGCGACCTTCAAGCCCGAGTTCCTCAACCGGATCGACGACACGGTGATCTTCCACCGCCTCTCCAAGGCCGACATCGGCCGCATCGTCGAGTTGCAGGTGGACCAGCTGGTCGGCCGCGTGCGCGAGCGTGGGATCGAGGTCGAGCTGACGGGCGGCGCGCGGACGCTGCTCGGCAACCTCGGCTACGACCCGAACTACGGCGCCCGACCGCTGAAGCGGGTAATCCAGAAGCAGCTGGTCGACAAACTGGCGCTGAAGATCCTCGAGGGCGAGTTCGGCGAGGGCGACACGGTGCGAGTCGATACTTCTGACGGCGAGCTGGTTTTCGAGATGGGAAGCGCAATCCAGGCAACAACTCTTTAGGAAAAGCTCAGCGAAACCGACGTAAGCTGTGTGCGCTTTAAACAAATGTTGAGCCGATTTCAAATCAACGGGGATCCGAGAGGGCGAAGCGCGCGCTTTCTGCACGGCGTTGCCGATGCTGCCCGCTGGCCCTTCGAGCGCGTCGCCTGGGCGTTCGAGCGAGTTGTGCTCTGGCCGCTGCGGGAGCGATTCGCCGGGCGGAGCCCCACCGGACGCAGCGTCGGTGCAGCCGCGCTGGCCGCGATCGCGGCCGCCGCTGTCCTAGTCGGCGTCCTTCTTCTCCCCGGCGGCGATGACGCGTCGCGCGAGCAGGTCGCGGTGCCGACCGGGGTGGCAATCGCGACTCCCAAGTCGCAGCCGCAGATCGAGAAACCGCGAGGGCCGGTCCTCAAAGGGGCCACGCCGAGCTTTGGCGTCGGCCCTGGCGCCAGCGTCTCCAAGGGAGCCAACGAGGAAGCAAGCGCAGCGGAAGCCGCGGACGCTGGAACCGAAGCGCAAGCGAGCACCGGCACCGCGGCGAAGGAAGAAGATGCCGTAGCGACGACCTCGAGCAAAAAGCCGGTGCCGGCGGGCCCAGCAGCAATGAAGGTCGCCCGTCAATTCTCCAACGCCTTTGTCTTCTATGAGATCGGCGAGCGACCGGCGCAAGCAAAAACTGTGTTCGGCGAAACGGCGTCGCCCCAATTGGCCGAAGCCCTCGGCGAACGGCCGCCGCGGCTGCCGGCCGATGCGAAGGTGCCCAAAGCACGCGTCGTCAACCTCGTCCCCGGCCCCCGGGCCGGCAAGGCCTACACCGTCAGCGTCTCGCTGCTGCGGGTCGGGCTGACGTCAGAGCTGCGGCTCGAGCTGAACAAAAGGGATGGCCAGTGGCTGGTTACGGACGTGCGCGGCTGATGCGCCGGCTGGGCGGAGCTTTCGCGGCGGCGGTCGCGGCGCTGGCAATTGCCGCGCCGGGCGCGCTCGCCGAAGCGACGATCGAACCGTGGACGCCGGCAAGCGAAGATTCCGTGGGGGAAAGCGGGACCGCCGCCAGCCAGACTGAAGCTCCGGCGCCCCCGTCCTCTTCTGTGAAGCAGGGCGACAGCCTCGCCGCGCCGGAACCCACGCCCGTCCCCGAGCAGGGCAATAACGGCGGGGTCACGGCGAAGCCCCAAGCGGCGGCAACCCCGCAGGCTGAGCAAGAGCCGAAAGGCGAAAACGGTGCCAGCGAAGCGCCAGTCGCGCCGCCCGCTTTCTCCCTTCCCCTCCTCCCCGGCTCCAGTTGCGCGCCTTCCGGAGTGCCGGCGATCCTGGTGCCGGTCTACCAGCGAGCCGCTACCGCCTATGGACTTGGACCACAAGGCGCCAGCGTGCTCGCCGCGATCAACGGCGTCGAGACCGCGTTCGGCACCAACCTCAACGTCTCCTCGGCGGGCGCACAGGGCTGGATGCAGTTCATGCCGGAAACCTGGGCCGGCTACGGGGTCGACGCCAACGGCGACGGGGTTGCAGACCCATACAACCCCGAAGACGCGATCTTCGCCGCGGCCAGCTACCTGCGCGCCGCCGGCGCCCCGGCCGATTGGTACAACGCGGTCTTCGCCTACAACCACGCCGACTGGTACGTCGCCGAGGTGCTCGCCAACGCCCAGTGCTACGGCCAGCTGGGCGGCGGTGTGATCGGCGGCGCGTTCGAACTTACGCCGAAGATGAAGGTGCTGAGCTGCGACGCCGCTAAGCCATGGCGCAGCCGGATTCCGGCGGACTACCTCAGCGCCTTCGAGAGCGCCGCCGGCCGCTACGACCTCGGTCGCCGCGGCGTCTGGGCGCTGGCCGCGGTTGCTCGGCTGGAGTCGAACTTCGGCCGCGGGATGTCAAAAGCGGACTTGCATCGCCACGGCGCGCTCGGCCTGGTCGGCAGCGAGTGGAAGAGCTACGCGGTCGACGGCGATGGCGACGGGCGCATCCGCCGCGAAGATCCCGCTGACTCAGCCGCGACCTTGGCCCGACTGATCTGGTCGCAGGGCGGTCTCAATGCCGGCCTGTTCGAGCACAACCACGCCAAGTGGTACGTGGACGCGGTCCTCGCCGACGCCGATCAGATCGAAGGTAAATGCGAAACCAGCACCGTTGATTGGGCGCTGGCGTTGCCCAACGCGGTGATCGCGCCGATCAACTGGGACAACCTGACGCTTTCCAACGAACTGGAGAAGCAGGACCTTGAAAGCGGCGCGATCGACCCGCGAATCGTCGGCCTGCTTGGCGCGATTACGCAGTCACACCAGATCACGATCTCGGCGCTTCGCTCCGACCACTCCGAACTGACGACCGAAGGCAACGTCTCCAACCATTACTACGGGAGAGCGATGGATATCGCGGTAGTCGACGGTGTCTCCTGCACCGATACGGCCCCGGACGCGCCTTGTGGCGAACTGGCGACGACGCTTTCCCAACTCCCCGCCCCCGCTATGCCCACGGAGCTCATCTACTGCTTCGATGTAGACGGTCCCGGTCCGGCCTTCGCAAGGTCAGACCACTGCGATCACGTGCACGTCGGTTACGACGGCTGACCCCTCCGGGTAACGTAGGCGTGAACCCTGCTACAGGAGGCCTCCATGCCCACTTACGTGATGTTGACCAACCTGACTTCCGAGGGCGTACGCACCCTTAAGAACAACCCGGGACGGGTTGCTGAGGTGAACAAGGAGGTCGAACAGATCGGCGCCAAAGTGCAGGCGCAGTACGCGACGCTCGGCCAGTACGACTTCGTGACGATCGTCGAGGCGCCGGATGAGAAGACGATGGCCAAGGTCTCCGTCGAGCTCGGCTCGCGCGGGACGATGACCAGCCAGACGCTGGCGGCGATGCCGGCGAACGAGCTCTCCGACTCGCTTTAGGGCCGGCGCTTGAAGGTCCTGGTTGTAGGTGGAGGCGGTCGCGAGCACGCGATGGTGCGGGCCTTCGCGCGTTCGCCCCAATCTCCTCAGCTGCTCTGCGCGCCGGGCAACGCGGGGATCGCCGCCGATGCTGAGTGTCTGCCGGACGTCAGCAGTGACGACATCGCAGCGATCGTCGCCGTCGCATGCAAGCGCGAGGTTGACCTGGTCGCGGTGGGGCCGGAGGCGCCTCTGGTCGCCGGCCTGATCGATGCGCTTGAGGAGGCCGGGATCGCGGCCTTCGGGCCGCGCGCTGCCGCCGCCGAGCTGGAGGGCTCGAAGGCCTTCGCCAAGCAGCTGATGGCGGAGGCCGGCGTGCCAACCGCCTCCTACGCCGTCTTGACCGACCGGGAGGGGGCGCTTGAGCAACTCGCCCGCAGCCCTTATCCGGCGGTGCTTAAGGCCGACGGCCTGGCGGCGGGGAAGGGCGTGATCATCTGCGCCTCGGAGGCGGAGGCCCGGGAGGCGGTCGAGGTCTTCTTTGGCGAGCAGCGCTTCGGCGCGACGACCGTCGTGCTGGAGGAGTTCCTCGAGGGCGAAGAGCTCTCGCTGCTGGCGCTCTGCGACGGCGAGAACGTCGTGCCGCTGGCGCCGGCCCAGGACTACAAGCGGATCTTCGACGACGACGAGGGACCGAACACCGGCGGCATGGGCAGCTACTCACCGGTGCCTGGCTTTGGCCCACTTGAGGTCGAGGAGATCGTCGACGCCGTGCACCGGCCTGTGGTCGCAGCGATGGCGGCGCGCGGCGCGCGTTTCCATGGTGTCCTCTACGCCGGCCTGATGGTGGGGCCCGACGGGCCGAAGGTGCTCGAGTTCAACACCCGCTTCGGCGATCCCGAGACGCAAGCGGTGCTGCCGCGACTGCGCTCCGACCTGCTCGAGCTTTGCCTAGCGGCGCGCGAGCCGGGGGGGCTGGCCGGCACGCAGGCCGAGTTCGGCGAGGACTGGGCAGTGACGCTGGTCCTCGCTTCGGCTGGCTATCCGGAGTCCTCCTCGAAGGGCGATGTTATCCACGGTCTGGCTGCGGCGGCCGGGCTGGCTGAAGTCACCCATGCCGGCACGGCCGAGCGCGACGGCGAGATCGTTACCGCAGGCGGACGCGTACTCAACCTAACGGCGCTCGGGCCGACGCCCGCTGCGGCGCGCGATCGTGCATACGATGCGGCCAGTCGGATCTCCTTCGAGGGAATGCAGATCCGCACCGACATCGCCGCCCGCGCAGTCGAGCGGGTGCCCAGTTGACACGAACCAGTTAGAGAGGAAGGGATGAGCGAGATCTCAGAGGAGCCGCAGCCGACCACCGGTGCGACCACGATGCCTGCGGTTGAGGAGGCCTTCGAGGAGATCGAGGTCGACGCACCCCACGTCGGGATCATCATGGGCTCGAAAAACGACAAGCCCAAGATGCAGCCAGCCGGAGCCGCGCTACACGAGGCCGGTATCCGCTACGAGGTGCGAGTGATGAGCGCCCACCGCGACCCCGAGCAGGTCCGTGAGTACTGCCACAGCGCGCGCATGCGCGGCCTGCGGGTGATCATCGCCGGCGCCGGAATGTCAGCGGCGCTGCCGGGTGTCGCCGCGGCCCATACCGACCTGCCTGTTATCGGGGTGCCGATCCTAGGCAAGAGCCTGGGCGGGCTCGATGCGCTGCTCTCGGCGGTGCAGATGCCGCCGGGGGTGCCCGTCGCCTGCGTGGCTGTTGACGGGGCGAAGAACGCCGGGCTGCTCGCCGTGCGGATAATCAACGCTTGATCCCCCGATACACCCGCAAGGAGATAGGCGAGGTCTGGTCACAGCAGCGGAAGCTGGAGACTTGGCTGGAGGTGGAGCTGGCGGCAACGGAGGCGTGGGCCGAGCAGGGTGTCGTTCCCTTGGAAGCTGCGGAAGCTGCGCGCGCGAATGCGGCCTTCACTATCGAGGCGGTTAATGAGCGGGAGAAGGTGACCGACCACGACGTCGCAGCGTTTGTCGATGTCGTGGCGCAGTCAGTCGGCGAGCACGGGCGCTGGATCCACTATGGGCTCACCTCTTCCGACGTGCTCGATACGGCGTTGGCGCTGCAGTTGCGTCAGGCCGGTGAGGTCGTCCTTGCCTCGGCGCGCGCCTACCGCGACGCCCTGATTGAGCGGGCGCTGGAGCAGCGCGACACGCTCTGTGTCGGCCGCACCCACGGCGTCCACGCCGAGCCGACGACCTTTGGCCTGCGGCTGGCCGGCTTCGCCTTCGAGGCCGATCGCAACCTCGCCCGCCTTACGGACGCGTTCGAGCAGCTGCGCTTCGGCAAGCTCTCCGGCGCTGTCGGCACCTACGCCTCGGTGCCGCCGGCGGTCGAGGCGCAGGTAATGGAGCGGCTCGGCCTGCAGCGCGAGGACGTCGCCACCCAGGTCGTGCCGCGCGACCGCCACGCGGTGCTGACCTCGCGCATCGCGATCGCCGGGGCGGGCCTCGAGCGCTTCGCCACCGAGGTGCGCAACCTGCAGCGCACCGAGGTGCGCGAGGTCGAGGAGCCGTTCGGCGCCGGCCAGAAGGGCTCCTCGGCAATGCCGCACAAGCGCAACCCGATTCGCACCGAGCGGATCACCGGCCTCGCCCGGGTGCTGCGCGGCTACGCCCAGACGGGCCTGGAGAACGTCGCCCTCTGGCATGAGCGCGACATCTCCCACTCGGGCGCCGAGCGAGTGATCCTGCCCGACGCGACGATCGGTCTCGACTACATGCAAAACCTGGCCACGACGGTCGCGGCTGAGATGACGATCCGCGCCGATCGGATGAAGGAGAACCTCGACCTAACCCACGGCGCCCTCTTCAGCCAACGCGCCCTGACCGCCCTGGTCGAGTCCGGCCTTAGCCGCGACGACGCATACCGAGTGGTCCAGGAGAACGCCCAGCGCGCCTGGGACACCGGCACGCACTTCCGCGAGCTGCTGGGCGAGGCGGCGCCGGACCTCGACCTGGATGCGGTCTTCGACTACAGCGCCTACCTGAGCCACATCCCAGCGATCTTCGAGCGGCTCGAAGCTCTACAGGACTGACACTGTCACGACTGAAATCGCCGCGTGGTATCCAACTTTAGGAAGCGCCCGCGAGTAGGATTCGCTGTCGATGATCCTCTACACCTGCGGGCAGAAGAAAACGGGGCCGGCGTTTGCGCATCCCTGCGCGAAGGCGGGCAAGGCGCTCGACGCCGCCGGCTATAAGTACGAGCTGCGCACCGTTGGGGGCTATCGGTTGATGCCCTGGACCTGGGGCAGCCGCGGCAAGGAGCGGGCGGAGATCAAGAAGCTGAGCGGCACCAACGAGGTGCCGATCCTGATCCTCGACGACGGGGAGGTCATCTCCGGCTCGGGCACGATCGCCCGCTGGGCCGACGAGCATCCGGCCGCCCGCAGCTGAGCGACCCCGCAGCCGCAAACTTCTGTCGCCTTTATGACCCTATGGGGTCATCAATGCAACATAAGTTGGCAAGAGCCGGCTAGGCGGGGACAAGCTCGCGCGCCGGGTCGCGCGCGTCGAGAACGACGGGCGTGCCGTCCTTGGGGGAAAGGGTGATGTTGCGGCGGCCGATCTTCTCTGGCCGCGAGTCCGCCTTGTGTAGCTCGCAGCGGGTCAATACCTCGCGCAGGACGATCCGCATCTCGAACTCGGCGAAGGCGGCCCCGAGACAGCGGCGGATACCGCCGCCGAAGGGAATCCAGGCGTAGGTGTCCGGCTGTTCCTCGAGGAAACGCTCGGGGCGGAAGGCGAAGGGCTCGGGGTAGACGTCGGCGCGGGTGTGGGCGAGCCAGATAGCCGGCGTGACGTCGGTCCCCGCGGGCAACGTGAGGCCATCAGCGATAAGATCCTTGGCGAGGCGCCTCCCAGCCAGCGGCACGACCGGCCGCAACCGCAACGACTCGCTGATCGTCGCCCGCAAGTAGTCGTCCTCGCCTGCCAAGAGTGACTCGCGCAGGCGCTGCAGCTCGCGCGGGTGGCGCAGCAGCAGGTCGAAGGTCCAGGCAAGCGCCGTCGCGGTCGTCTCGTGGCCGGCCAACAGCAGGGTCATCAGCTGGTCGCGCAGGTCAGTGTCGCTCATCTCCTCGCCGTCCTCGAAACGAGCCTGCATCAGCTGCGAGAGGATGTCGTCGCGCTCCCCCAGATCGTCGCGCGAGCGGTGCTCGGCGATCTCGGCGTAGAGCAGCTCGTCGACCGCCTTCAGCTGACCCTCGAATTTCGCCCAGGGCCCGCGGCCGCCGAAGCGGCGTGAGGCAAGGCCGATCAGCTGGGTGAACGGCGACGCGGTCGCCTCCAGCAGCTCGGTCAGCACGACCCGCAACCGCTCCAGCCGGGGTCCCTCATTGACGCCGAAGACGACGCGCAGGATCACCTCCAGCGTCATCGCCTGCATGTGCGGGTGGATCGCGAACTCCTCGTCGAGCGGCCAGGAGTCGATCTCGGCATCGACGATCTCGCTGACGATCGGCTCATAAGAACGCATCCGCTCGCCGTGAAAGGCGGGCAGCATGAGCTTGCGATGAGCGAGGTGGTCGGCGCCCTCGATCACCAGCACCGAACGGGCGCCGACGACCGGCGTCAAGACAACCTCGCGGCCCGGTGGCAAACCGTGCTCGCGCTCCGTGTAGAGCGCCTTGATCGCGACGGGGTCCGAGATCATCACCATCGGTCGCTCGAAGGTGGCAAATTTGACACTGAAGCTGTCCCCGTACTTCTCCCGGCACTCCTGCATAAATGGCAACGGCCGAAAGCTCCAACGCAAGGTCTGAGACAGCGGGGAGTACTTGGGTTCCGGCGGCAGCATCTGCTGAGAAGAATCGCAGACGCCGGATTAAGGAGGGGTTGGGGTGTCCCTCCAGCGCAGCGGCGTCCGTTTTTCGCCCCAACCGCAATCTCGGACAGCCGCAAACTCCGAGGCGAAAAACCCAGCAAGCAGGAGGGACACCCCAACCCCTCCTCACTGCGCCTCCACCATCGCTAGCATCGCGTTTATGGCCACCGCCGTCGCAGATTTGAAGCTCCACTCCTCGGGCAAGGTCCGCGAGATCTACGAGTGGGAGAACGACCTCTTGATGGTCGCTTCCGATCGAATCTCGATCTACGACGTGGTGATGCCGACGCCGGTCCCCGACAAGGGCAAGGTGCTGAACCGGATCTCGGAATTCTGGTTCGAGCTGACCGGCGACATCGTTCCCAACCACTTCCTCTCCGCGGATGTCCCCGAGGAGGCGATGGAACGGGGGATGCGGGTGCGGCGGCTGGAGATGTACCCGGTCGAGTGCGTCGTGCGCGGCTACCTCTCCGGCTCGGGCTGGAAGGAATACAAGGCGGGCGGCGCGGTCTGCGGGATCGAGCTGCCGCCCAACCTGCTCGAGTCCGACAAGCTGCCGGAGCCGATCTTCACCCCCGCGACCAAGGCCGAGATTGGGGACCACGACGAGAACGTCGACTTCGAGCGGGCGGCCGAGATCGTCGGCGACCGGGCACTGATGGAAGAGCTGCGGCGGGTCTCGATCGAGGTCTACCAGCGCGGTGCCGAGCACGCGGCTGAGCGCGGCATCATCCTCGCCGATACCAAGTTCGAGTTCGGTCGCCACGCCGGCGCCGAGATCGTCCTTGCCGACGAGGTACTTACCCCCGACTCCTCGCGCTTCTGGCCGGCCGACCGCTATGAGCCTGGCAAGACGCAGCCGTCCTTTGACAAGCAGTTCGTTCGCGACTGGGCCGATGCCGCCGGCTGGGATCACAAGCCACCGGCGCCCGAGCTGCCGGCCGACGTGATCGAGCAGACGCGGGCCAAGTACGTCGAGGCCTATGAGCGGATCACGGAGCGCTCCTTCTAGTGCGGAGCTTGCGGTAGTGCCAAAGGCCCGCGTCCTGATCCGGCCGAAGGAGGGGATCCTCGACCCACAAGGCAAGGCGGTCGAGCGGGCCTTGCCGGCGCTCGGCTTCGAGGGAGTCGAGCACGTGCGGGTCGGGCGCATGGTGGAGCTGGAGGCCGAGGACCCGGCGCAGCTGCCTGCCCTCTGCGAGAAGCTGCTCGCCAACCCGTTGATCGAGGACTTCGAGATAGAGAGCATCGACGGCGCCTGATGCTCTGGGGCGTGCTTCAGTTCCCCGGCTCCTGCGACGAGCGGGACGCTCTGCACGCCTGCGAGCTGAGCGGTGGCGAAGCGCGACTTATCTGGCACGAAGAGCACGACCTGGGCAGCGTCGATGCGATCGTCGTCCCCGGCGGCTTTTCCTACGGCGACTACCTGCGGGCGGGCGCGATCGCCCGCTTCTCCCCGGCAATGGAGGCGGTGGCGGAGTTTGCCGCGGAGGGCGGGCCGGTGCTGGGGATCTGCAACGGCTTCCAGGTCCTCTGCGAAGCGGACCTCCTCCCCGGCGCCCTGCTCCTAAACGAGAGCATGCGCTTCGTCTGCCGCCAGGTCGAGCTGGTGGTCGACGGGCCGAAAACGTCGGCTATAGACGCGTTTTCGGCCCGTCGGCGGGGGGGGACCCTGTCGATTCCCGCCAAGCATGGGGAAGGGCGGTACTGGGCGCCGGAGGGGATGCTCGATTCGCTCGAGGCGACCGGGCAGGTCGCGTTCCGCTACGCGCCGGGGCAGAACCCAAACGGCTCGGCGCGCGATATCGCCGGCGTCCGCAACGAGGCCGGCAACGTGCTCGGCCTGATGCCCCACCCCGAGCATGCGGTCGACGCGATGACGGGATCCACGGATGGCCTGCGGGTTTTCGACGCGGTCGCCGGAGCGCGCGTATGAGCGCCGCGGCAACCGACAGCTCTCCGCATCGCGAGCTTGGCCTGACCGATTCCGAGTTCGAGCTGATCTGCGAAAAGCTCGGCCGCGAGCCGAACGGGGTCGAGCTGGCGATGTTCAGCCTGCTCTGGTCCGAGCACTGCGCCTACAAGCACTCGCGCAAACTGCTGCGCCGTCTGCCGACTGAGGGCGAGCGGGTGGTGATGGGACCCGGCGAGAACGCCGGCGCCGTCAGCGTCAGCGGAGGCTACGCGATCGCCTTCAAGGTCGAGTCGCACAACCACCCCAGCGCGGTCGAGCCCTTCCAAGGAGCGGCGACGGGGGTCGGCGGCATCCTCCGCGACGTCTTCGCACTCGGTGCGCGGCCGATCGCGATCCTCGACTCGCTGCGCTTCGGCGAGCTCGACTCGGTGCGCTCGCGCCACCTGCTCGACGGCGCCGTGCGCGGGATCGGCCACTACGGAAACTCGATCGGCGTGCCGAACGTCGGCGGCGAGATCTACTTCGAGGCCCCCTACGAGCACAACTGCCTGGTCAACGCGATGTGCGTCGGGATCGCCAAACAGGACGAGATGGTGCGCGCGGCGGCGGCGGGCATAGGCAACGCGGTCGTGCTGATGGGCGCCTCAACTGGGCGCGATGGAATCGGCGGCGCCTCGGTGCTTGCCTCCGCCGAGCTCGGCGAGGGCGACGAAGCGAAGCGGCCGACGGTGCAAATCGGCGATCCGTTCGAGGAGTCGAAGGTGCTCGAGTGCTGCCTGGAGCTACTTGGAAAGGGCCTGCTCGTCTCGCTGCAGGACCTCGGCGCTGCCGGCCTCACCTCCTCGGCTAGCGAGATGGCCTCCGCGGGCGCTGTCGGGATCGATCTAGACGTCGCTCGGGTGCCCCTGCGCGAGGCCGACATGGAGCCCTTCGAGATCATGGTCTCCGAGTCGCAGGAGCGGATGCTGGCGGTAGTGGAGCCGGCAAGAGTCGCCGAGGTGATCGCGGTCTGTGAGAAATGGCAGACCGGTGCGGCTGAGATCGGCACGATCACCGACAACGGCCTGGTCCGGGTTCTGCGCGGCGATGACATGGTCGGCGAGATGCCGGTCGAGGCGCTGGTCGACGGTTGTCCGCTGTACGACCTGGAGCCGGCCGAGCCCGAGGGCTGGATCTACGGCAACCGGGCGACGCTCGACCGGGGTGCCTCGGCCGCGGAGACGCTCTTGGCGTTGCTCGCCTCCCCCAGCATCGCCTCGAAGCGCTGGGCCTTCGAACAGTACGACTCGATCGTCGGTTCGCGCACGGCGCGACGGCCAGAGAGCGCTGACGCGGCGGTGCTGGCAATCCCGGAGGCCGATGGCGCGATCGCGATCTCGATCGACGGCAACGGCCGGCGGGTCGCCTGCGACCCTTACAACGGCACGGTCGAGGCGGTGCTTGAGTGCGTCCAGAACCTCGCTTGTGTCGGCGCCGAGCCGCTCGGTCTGACCAACTGCCTCAACTTCGGCAACCCAGAGAAACCGGTCCCGGCCTGGCAGCTCGACCGCGCCGTCAGCGGCCTTGCCGACACCTGCGATGCGCTCGGGATCCCCGTCGTCGGCGGCAACGTCTCCCTCTATAACGAGGGACCGGAAGGCCCGATCTACCCAACGCCGGTGGTCGGCATTGTCGGCGAGCTGCCCGACCCAGGCCTGGCCGTGCCGAGCGCCTTCGGCAACGAGGGTGACGCGATCGCTCTGCTCGGCCCGTTCGAACCGACGCTGGAGGGCTCGGAGCTAGCCAAGCTGCGCGGCGAGCTCGACATTGGCCTCGCCCAGCCCGACGTCGCCGTCGTTGCCGATGCCTGCGCCGCGGTTCGCAAAGCCGTTCGTGCCGGGATGCTCAGCTCCGCTCACGACGTCAGCGACGGCGGCCTCGCCTGCGCCCTCGCCGAGTCCTCGATCGGCGCCGGCCTCGGCTGCCAGGTCGACCTCCAGCACCTGCGCGAACGCGGCTGCTCCCCCGAGGAGGCGCTCTTCGGCGAGGGCAGCGGCGGCTTCGTGATCAGTGGCGAGCGGGAAAAGCTGGAGGCGCTCGCCGGCGACGGTGTCGAGGTGCTTCTGCTTGGCAAAGTCAGCGCGGGCTCAATCGAGATCGCCGCTGGCGATCGCAGCATTGCGATCAGCCTTGACGCCGCCCAGAGCGCCTGGCGCTCGCTCGTCGTTTAAACCCACAGCGAACCGGGCAGTTCATTTTGTGCATCCCTGGGACCCACGGGGATCAGGGATGAACGATGGAGGAAAGAGCAACACCACAGGTGACTACCGCCTCGGCCCTGGCCTCATTTCTGATCTGCTGGGGGGCGGCGGCTTTGGCGGTCGTCGCCCTTGGTGGTTGCGGGGGCAGCGCCGAAGCCGGCCCGCCCACGTTGAAGTGGTTTGTCGCGATCCAGCCGGGCGGCACGATCGAAACGGTTGCCGAACGCTGCACGAAGGAATCCGGTGGCCGCTACAAGGTCGAAGCGGAATTCCTGCCGACCGACGCGAGCCAGCAGCGCGAACAGCTCGTCCGCCGCCTCGGCGCCGAGGACCCCTCGATCGACATCATCGGCATGGACGTGATCTGGACCGGTGAGTTCGCCAACGCCGGCTGGGTCGAAGAGTGGAAGGGACCGCTGAAGCAACAGGTCACCGAAAAGGTCTTTCCCAACGTGATCGAGACCGCTTCCTTCGAAAAGAAGCTCTACGCGGCGCCCTTCAACACCAACACCCAACTGCTCTGGTACCGCAAAGACCTCGTCCCCAAGCCGCCCCGCACCTGGGACGAGATGATCGACCAGGCGGAAAAGCTTGGGCCCGAAAACGCCGGCACGATCCAGGTGCAGGCCAACCGCTACGAGGGCTTCATGGTCTGGGCAAACGCTCTGATCGAAAGCGCCGGCACGCCGATCCTCTCGGGCCCGGAAAAGGTCGATCTGAAGCAAGGCCCGACCGAAAACGCGCTTGCGGTGATGGGCAGGCTGGCGAACTCCTCCGCGGCGCCGCCGAGCCTCTCGACCTCAGACGAGGACACCAGCCGGCTGGCCTTTGAGGCAGGCGAATCCGCCTTCATGACCAACTACACCTTTGCCTACGCGAGCGCCCAGGCCGAAGCGCCGGAAATAGGCAAAGAGATGGGTTATGCCCGCTTCCCGCGGGTCGATGCGAAGCGGCCGAGCAGGCCGCCGCTGGGTGGCTTCAACCTCGCCGTCAGTTCCTTCTCGAAGCACAAGGACGTCGCCTTCGACGCCGCGGCCTGCCTCGCGAACAGCAAAAGCCAGATGACCGCGACGGAACTGGACGGCCTGCCTCCCTCCCGCTCCGATCTCTACACGGACAAAACCGTGACCAAGGCCTACCCCGGTTTTGCGCAGCTGGTCAAGGAATCGATCGAAGAATCGGGGCCGCGGCCGACGACGCCTGCCTACCAGGACGTCTCACTCGCCGTGCAGCGCACGCTGCACCCCCCGGACAAGATCGACCCCGAAGACACCAGCTCGATCTACGGGGAACTGAAGTCGAACCTCGAAGACGCGGTCAAGCACGAAGGGCTGTTCTGATGGAGGCGAGCGTGCAACCACGGCCGGCCGGCAGCCAGCGAACGCGCTCCGAGCACCGGCTGGCCTGGATGCTCTGCGCCCCGGCGGTGATCGCGATGCTGGCCGTAACCGCCTACCCGATCGGCTACGCGATCGTCCTCTCGCTGCAGCAGATCGACCTGCGCTTCCCCGACCAGAGCGGCTTTGTCGGGCTCGACAACTACAAGGCCATCCTCAGCTCCGAACTCTGGTGGACCGACATCTTCAACACCGTCTTCGTCATGGTCACCTCGGTCACGATCGAGCTCGTCCTCGGGATGGCGGTCGCGCTGGTGATGCACCGGGCGATCTTCGGCCGCGGGGTCGTCCGCACCTCGGTCCTCATTCCCTACGGGATCATCACCGTGGTCGCCGCCTTCGCCTGGCAGTTCGCCTTCGCTCCCGACACCGGCTTCGTCAACCACTTGCCGCTGATCGCCGAAGACATGGACTGGTTCGGCGGTCGCTTCAGCTCCTTCGCCGTGATCATCATGGCCGAGGTCTGGAAGACGACGCCGTTCATGGCCCTGCTGCTGCTCGCCGGGCTGGTGACGATCGACAGTCAGCTGTACGAGGCGGCCAAGGTCGACGGCGCCAGCGCCTGGCAGCGCTTCACCCGGATCACGCTGCCGCTGATGGAGCCGGCGATATTGGTTGCACTGCTGTTCCGCACGCTCGACGCCTTCCGCGTCTTCGACACGATTTTCATCATGACCCGCGGTGCTCAGGACACCGAATCGGTCTCGATCCTCGGCTTCAACCAGCTGATCTCGCGGCTCAACCTCGGCCTCGGTTCGGCGGTCTCGGTGCTGATCTTCATCTGCGTCTTCCTGATCGCGTTCCTCTTCGTGCGCGGCTTCGGCGCGCGGGTAGAGGAAGGAAGGCCGGGCAGCTGATGGAACGCGGCAGCCGCGAGTACGCCCTCTGGAGCATCGCCATCCTGGCGGTGCTGATCCTTGCCCTGATCCCGGTCGTCTGGCTGATCTCGATCTCGCTGAAGCCGACCGACGCGGTCACCGACGGCCGCTTCCTCCCCAGCGAAATCTCCTTCGACAACTACAAGAGCCTGTTCGAAGGTGGCATCGACGACAGCCCTTTCATCAAACCACTGATCAACTCGATCCTGATCGCATTGAGCACGACGGTGATCGCGATCGTCTTCGCCTCCTTCGCCGCCTACGCGATCGCCCGGCTCGAATTCCCCGGCAAGCGGGTGATCCTCGCCGGGGCGCTGGCGATCGCGATGTTCCCGCCGATCTCGACCGTCGGGCCACTGTTCGACATGTGGCGGGCGCTCGGCCTCTACGACACCTATCCGGGGCTGATCATCCCCTACCTGACCTTCTCCCTGCCGCTGGCGATCTACGTCCTCGTCGCCTTCTTCCGCGAGATCCCCTGGGAGCTGGAGCAGGCGGCGCAGGTCGACGGCGCGACCCCGTTCCAGGCCTTCAGCAAGGTGATCGTGCCGCTGGCGGCGCCGGGCGTCTTTACCGCCGCGATCCTCGTCTTCATCTTCGCCTGGAACGACTTCCTCTTCGCGATCTCGCTGACCTCCTCGGACGCCTCGCGCACCGTGCCGGCCGCGCTGGCGTTCTTCACCGGCGAGTCGTCGTTCACCCAGCCGACCGGCAGCATCGCCGCGGCGGCGGTCGTCGTGACCGTGCCGATCATCGTCTTCGTCCTGTTATTCCAGCGCCGAATCGTCTCCGGCCTCACCGCCGGGGCCGTGAAGGGATAAGGAGCCACCCGATGTCAGAGATAACCCTCGAAGGAGTGACCAAGGTCTTTGCCGACGGCCAGGAAGCGGTCAAGGAGATGGACCTCGAGATCGGCGACGGCGAGTTCATGATCCTCGTCGGCCCGTCGGGCTGTGGCAAGTCGACCGCGCTGCGGATGATCGCCGGGCTCGAGGACATCACCAGGGGCGAGCTGAAGATCGACGGCGAGCAGATGAACGACCGCGCGCCGAAGGATCGCGACATCGCGATGGTCTTCCAGAACTACGCGCTGTACCCGCACATGACGGTGCGCGAGAACATGGGCTTCGCGCTGAAGTTGGCCGGGGTCGACAAGACGGAGATCAACCGCAAGGTCGAGGGGGCGGCGCAGACGCTCGACCTGACGCAGCACCTCGACCGCCGCCCGGCCAACCTCTCCGGCGGGCAGCGCCAGCGCGTGGCGATGGGGCGGGCGATCGTCCGCGACCCGAAGGCCTTCCTGATGGACGAGCCACTCTCCAACCTCGACGCGAAGCTGCGCGTGCAGATGCGGACCGAGGTGGCGAAACTGCAGTCGCGGCTGGAGACGACGACCGTCTACGTCACCCACGACCAGGTCGAGGCAATGACGCTCGGCGACCGGGTCGCGGTGATGCGCGCCGGCGTCCTGCAGCAGGTCGGACCGCCGGCCGAGCTCTACGACGACCCGCGCAACCTCTTCGTTGCCGGCTTCATCGGCTCGCCGGCGATGAACTTCATGCCGGGCGAGATCGAGGGCGACCGGGTGACGCTGCCGATCGGTGAGGCCAAGCTGCCCGAGGAGGCACGCGGACGCGGCGGCGACGGCAAAGTGATCGCCGGACTGAGGCCGGAGAGCTTCGAAGACGCCTCGATGGTCGACGACGAGCTGAAGCGCGAACGAGGGGTGATCGTCGAGGCCGAGATCGACCTAGTCGAGTCGCTCGGCTCGGACCTATACGCCTACTTCCACGTCGAGTCCGAAGGGGTCGAGTCCGAGCAACTCGCCGACCTCGCCGAGGAGAGCATTGGCGAAACCGGGGCAGCAAGCCTGCGCGAGGGCGAGGAGCAGATCGTCGCCCGCCTCGACCCGGCGAGCAAGATCAAGCGTCGCGAGCCGGCGCAGCTATGGGCGGATACGTCGAAGCTGCATCTCTTCGATCCTGAGAGCGGAGAGAGTCTGGCGCGGCGGGAGTCGGCGCCGGAACCGGGCGCAGGGTGAGGGTTATCGCGCCGGCGACAAGCGCGGCGAGCGCAGCGAAGAGGAAGGCGCCGTCGGAAACCGAGAGGGCGTCGGCGAGCGTGGCCGGTTCACCGACGATGGCGATCAGGATCGCCGTGCCGAGCACCGCACCAACTTGACGGAAGGCGGCGTTGACCGCGCTGGCAGTGGCGAAGCGGTCGATTGGCACGTCGCGGACGGCGGCCGAGCCCAGCGTCGGAAAGGCGAGGCCGATGCCGATGCCGGTCAGCAGAGAGCCCGGCAGCCAAAGCCCGAGCCAGTCGGGCTCGGCACCGGCGGTGCGCAGGACCATCACACCGGCGGCGAAGACAATCGTGCCGGGGACGATCACAGCGCGGTGGCCGAAGCGGTCGGCGAGCTTGCCGGCCGGGCCGGCGAAGATCGTGCTGGCGGTCGGGCCCGGCAAAGTCGCGGCGCCGGCCTGGAGGATCGTGTAGCCCCAGACGCCGGTGAGGAAGAGGACGTTGCCGAGGATCAACGAGAAGAAGGCGGCGGCGAAGAGCAGCGTGCCGAGGTTGCCGATGCGGAAGGAGCGGTGGGCGAACAGCGCCGGTTCGACGATCGGGCGGGGATGGCTGCGGCTGCGCACAACGACACCGGCCAGTAGCAAGGCGGCGGCGGCGAAGGCGGCCAGGGTGGCAGTCGAGGTCCAGCCCCAGTCGTTGCCCTCGACGATCCCCAGCGTGATCGCCGCCAGACCAAAGGCCAGCATCGCGGCGCCCGGTAGGTCGGGCAGGCGGCTGTCGACGATCTTTGGCTTCGGCAGTCGCTTGCGGCCGGCGAGCAGGATCGCCGCACCCAGCGGCAGGTTGACGAGGAAGACCAGGCGCCAGCTCGAGGCCTCGACCAAAGCACCGCCGAGGGTTGGGCCGGTCGCTGCTGCCGCCGCCGCAGCGGCACCCCAAAGGCCGACTCCAGCCGCCCGCCGCTCGACCGGGAAGCTGTCGAGGACGATCGCCAGCGAGGACGGGGCGATCATCGCCGCGCCGACCCCCTGCAGGATGCGGAAGGAGATCAGCAGCGGCAGGCTCGGCGCCGCCGCGCAGAGCAGGCTGGCGATGGTGAAGCCGGCCATGCCGAGCAGAAAGACGCGTTTGTGGCCGAAGCGGTCGGCGAGGCCGCCGGCCGGGACCAGCAGCGCGGCGATCACGACGAAGTAGCCGTCGAGCACCCAGGAGAGCGCGTCGCGCCCCGAACCGGTGAAGGAAGCCGAGATGTCGGGGAAGGCGATGTTGACGATCGTCGTGTCGAGGAAGGCGACGAAGGCGCCCGCGCAGGCGATCAGCACGGCCGCTTTATGTCCACGGTCATACATCGGTTCGGCGACTATACTATGTCCGTGGGCATAACGAGACTCCAGGATGCAAAAGAGGTCGAACCGAAGATCCGTGACGGGCGCAAACGGCTGCTGAACGGCGCCCGAAGGCTGCTCGCCGAGAAGGGCTACGCGGGTATGGAGCTGCGCGACGTGGCCGAGGTCGGCAAAGCCCCTCGGGGCTCGATCTACCATCACTTTCCCGGCGGCAAGCGCCAACTCGCCGTCGAGGCGGCCGAGCTGGAGGGGAGCGAGATCCGCGCCGGGATCGAACGCTCGCTGCGCGAGCGCGGCCTCGGCGAGACCCTGACGATGTTCGGCGAGACGTTCCGCCGCCGGGTCAAGGACGAGCCGGAGCGACTCGGCTGCCCGGTAGCCGCGGCGGCACTGGCGCGGCGCGAAGATCCGGCGCTCGCCGCCGCTGCGACCGCGGCCTTCCAGAGCTGGGAAGCGCCGATCGCCGCCGCGCTGGAGGAGGAAGGGGTCTCGCCAAAAGACGCCGCGAACTTCGCCGGCCTCGTCGTCTCCACGATCGAGGGCGCCCTGATTCGCGCCCGCGCTGCCGGTGACCAAGCCCCGCTCGACTCGGCCGTAGCCGGTTTGCACCAGGCCCTCAACTCCCTACTGGCCAGACGTGCCGTCGCTTAGAGGCCACTATGGATACCTAAGCGACGGCACGGCCTGATCCGGCACCATTGCTACCCTGCCGGGGTAGGCAGTCTGCCTGCGCGTCACGTCCTTTCTCCAATCAAGGAAACGCGCTTTGACTCCCCCCCAGGGGCAGCAGATAGATGGCGACTCGCCGCGCGAGGAATGCGGCGTTTTCGGCGTATACGCACCCGGGCACGACGTCGCCCGCCTTACCTACTTCGGCCTCTACTCGTTGCAGCACCGCGGCCAGGAGTCGGCTGGGATCGCCACCTGCGAGGGCGGGCACATCACGACTATGCGCGACTCCGGCCTCGTCTCCCAGGTCTTCGATGAGGAGAAGCTACGGGCGCTGGAGGGCGATATGGCGATCGGCCACGTGCGCTACTCGACCACCGGCGGCGGCTCGTGGGAGAACGCACAGCCGGTCTGGCGCGACGACGGTCGCGAGCTCGCCCTCGCCCACAACGGCAACCTGACCAACGCAGTCGAGCTTTGGGGCGAGCTGAAGGAGGCCGGGATCGCCTTCCGCGGCACCTCCGACTCGGAGATCATCGCGGCGCTGATCTCCTCCAGCGAGGGCCGCTTCGTCGAGGACGCGGTCGCCGCCGTGATGCCGCGCCTGGAGGGGGCCTACTCGACCGTAGTGATGACCAAGCACGCGATCGTCGCCTTCCGCGACCCGCACGGGGTGCGGCCGCTGTCGCTGGGCCGGCTGGGGCAGCGCTTCGTCGTCGCCTCGGAGAGCTGCGCCTTTGACATCGTCGGCGCCGAGCTGCTGCGCGAGGTGCGCCCCGGCGAGATGGTCTCGCTGACCGAGCGCGGCCTCGACAGCCGCCAGGTGGTCAAGGCGCGGCGCCCCGCCCACTGCGTCTTCGAGCACATCTACTTCTCCCGCCCTGACAGTCGCCTCGAGGGCAAAGTGCTGCAACAGGTGCGCGGGAGGATGGGCGAGATCCTCTGGCGCGAGGCGCCGGTCGAGGCAGACCTGGTGATCTCGGTGCCGGACTCCGGCAACCCGGCCGCGGCAGGGTTCGCGCGTGCCTCCGGGCTACCGCGCGACGACGGCCTGATCAAGAACCGCTACGTCGCCCGCACCTTCATCCAGCCCGGCCAGGAGCTGCGCAAGCGCGGGCTGCGGCTCAAGTTCAACCCGCTGCCGGAGATCGTCTCCGGCCAGCGCATCGTCGTTGTCGACGACTCGATCGTGCGCGGCAACACGACCCGGCAGATCGTCGGCATGTTGCGTGACGCCGGGGCCAGCGAGATCCACCTGCGAATCTCGGCGCCGCCGATTCGCCACCCGTGTCACTACGGCGTCGACATGTCGACCCGCGAGGAGATGATCGCCCACGAACGGACGATCGAGGAGATCGCCGACGAGCTCGGCGCCGATTCGCTCGCCTACCTCTCGATGGAGGGCGTCTACGAGGCGATCGGCACTCCGCCCGAGGATCACTGCGACGCCTGCTTCAGCGGCCGTTACCCACTCGGCGATCCCGAGGACGCGAACGGCAAGTTCGCCCTGGAGGATGTCGCCGTGGTTCCCACGAGCGGTTAGCTTTCCGGCGGTGAGCGACGCCTTCAAGATCGTTGTCTTGGCGAGCGGTTCTGGGACGAATCTGCAGGCGATCCTCGACCGGTTGCACGGGAAAGAGGGGATTGAGGTGGCCGGAGTCGGCTCCGACAAGCCCGACGCACGGGCGCTGGAGCGAGCGCGCGGGGCTGGGGTCGAGACCGCCGTCTTTCTCCGCAACCAGCACGCCGATCGCGAGGCGCGCGATGCGGCAATGGCCGCGTGGGTCGAGGCGCGCGGAGCCGACCTGGTCGTCCTCGCCGGCTATATGCAGCTCCTCTCCCCCGCCTTTGTCGGCCGCTTTCGCAACCGTGTCGTCAACATCCATCCGGCCCTGCTGCCCGCCTTCCCCGGGCTCGACGCGATCGGGCAGGCGCTCGAGGCGGGGGTCGAGACGACCGGCGTGACCGTCCACTTCGTCGACGAGGGAATCGACACCGGGCCGGCGATCGTCCAGCGCGAGGTACCGGTGCCGGAAGGGCGCGACCGGGCGCGGCTGGAGGAGGCAATCCACGCGGTCGAGCACGAGCTCTACCCAGAGGCGATCCGCATGATCGCGCAGGGTCGGGCTAGGATCGACGCGAACGACCCACGGGTCGTCCTAACTGATGAGTAGGAGTCAATTCGAAAACCCCCCGCGCACGCCTGGCGGCGGCGGACACGGCGCGGTGCTGCGTCCTCGGTCGGCCAAATGGCGCTGCCATTCGGACCTCCCTGCGTCCTTGCCCCGCTTGGTCCGGCGCTCGCCAGCCGCACACGCGGAGTTCCCGAATTGACTCGGGCTCCCGCAGACACCCAATCCGAGACCGCGAGCAACGGCGCGATTCGGGTGCGCCGGGCGCTGATCTCGGTTTCCGACAAGACCGGGATCGCCGACTTCGCCAAGACGCTGGCGGCACAGGGTGTCGAGATCCTCTCCACCGGCGGGACCGCCAGCGCATTGCGCGAGGCGGGACTCGAGGTCACCGACGTGTCCGAGTTCACCGGCCAAGAAGAGATCCTCGGCGGCCGGGTGAAGACGCTGCACCCGCGGCTCCACGCGGCGTTGCTGGCGCGGCGCAGCGATCCGGAGCACATGGCGACGCTGGAGCGTGAGGGGATCGAGCCGATCGACCTGGTCTGCGTCAACCTCTACCCCTTTGAGGAGACCGTCGCCGCGCACGAGGTCGACCCGCAGGTTGCGGTTGAGAACATCGACATCGGCGGGCCGACGATGATTCGCGCCGCCGCGAAGAACCACGAGGGCGTCGCCGTCATCGTCAAGCCGGAGTCCTACGACGCGGTCTGCGCCGAGATGGAGGAGTCCGGCGGCGAGGTCTCCGCCTCGACCAGCCACTGGCTCGCCAACGAGGCGTTCACCCACATCGCCCGCTACGACGCCGCGATCAGCCGCTGGTTCTCGGCCTCCTATGAGGACTTCCCCGAACACCTGACGGTCTCCTACGAGAAGGAGCTTGACCTTGCCTATGGCGAGAACCCGCACCAGCGGGCAGCTCTTTACTCGGAGGTCGGGGTGCGCAGCCACATCCTCTCCGGGGTGGCGAAGCTGCACGGCAAGGCCCTTTCCTTCAACAACGTGCTCGACCTCGACTCGGCGCGGCGGCTGAACGAAGACTTCGAGCCGCCGGCCTGCACGATCGTCAAGCACAACAATCCCTGCGGGGTGGCGATCGGCGAGGACGCCCTCGACGCCTACGGTAAGGCGCTGGCCTGCGATCCGGTCTCCGCTTACGGCAGCGTGATCGCGATCAACCGGCCGGTGAGCGTGGCGCTGGCCGAGGCCCTGCACGAAAACTTCGTCGAGGTCCTGCTCGCGCCGGGCTTCGAGGACGGGGCGCTCGAGGTGCTGCAACAAAAGGAGGCGATCCGCATCCTCTGCGACGAGGAGCGGCGCCAGCAGGACCCCGCCGAACGCGACGTCAAACGCGTCCGCGGCGGCCTCCTGATCCAGGACCGCGACGGCGACCCCGAGCCGCGCCAGATCATGGAGACGGTGACCAAGAGCGAGCCGAGCGAGGAGCAGTGGAACGATCTGCTCTTCGCTTGGACGGTCGTGCGCCACGTCCGCTCCAACGCGATCGTGATCGCCAAGGGTGGCACTACGCTCGGCATCGGCGCCGGCCAGATGAGCCGCGTCGACTCGGTCCGCCTCGCGGTGGAGAAGTGTCGCGACGCCCGCGGCGACGATGCCAACACCTTGCTGGCCGGCTCAGCCGTGGCCTCCGACGCCTTCTTCCCCTTCGCCGACGGCCCCCAAGCGGCGATCGACGCCGGCGCCAACGCCGTGATCCAGCCTGGCGGCTCCAAACGGGATGGCGACGTGATCGAGGCTTGCGACGGAGCGGGCATCCCGATGGTCTTCACCAAGCACCGACATTTCCGCCACTGATCGGCAAATCCGAATAAGCTGAGCGCTCAATGTCTCGTCGTGCGTTGCAGATCTTCGTTTTCGCTGCCGCTTTCGCCATCCTCGTCCTATCGCTCGCCGCCTGCGGTGGCGATTCCGGGGCGAGCCAGGAAGAACTGGACCGGGCGCGAAAAGAAGGGGTTGCGAAGGCTCGCCAGCAGGCGAAGATCGAGGGCATCGAAAAACAGCTCAAGTCACTGAAGAAGAATGGAAACTCGAGCCCAGGATTACCGCCACCGAGCGAATCGAGCTCGACGGCCAGTAGTGGATCGGCGTCGTGCGGCGGTTCCCTCTCCGTCGGCTCAAACACCACCTGCGGGTTCGCAGCCAACGTGGAATCCGACTACTTCTCCGAGATTGGCAGCGGTTCCGGTTCCGTCTACTCCTACAGTCCGACGACGGGTCGCTACTACACGATGTACTGCACCGCGGGCGCGCCTCACATCTGCACCGGCGGCAACAACGCCTCCGTCTACTTCCCCTGACCCCATCCTCTGCGATCGGTGAGGTGGCCATGAAGGCACACCTGTCCGTAGCGCTGCTCGCGCTCGCGCTCGCGTTGGCAGGTTGCGGTGGCTCCTCTGACGAGAGCACCGATACGGCGGCGCGGGCCAATGCCGCCGAACGCGCCGCGCTGGCGCGCAAGCTGGACCGGTTGCAGACCGAGCTGCACCACCGGCGGGACGTGCTGCAGGCGAAGCGCGAGCGGGCGGCGCGAGGGGCAAAGCGTGAACAGCGGCGGGCGAGTCATGCCAGCGGAGCAGCAACGAGCAGCTTCGATCGAGTGGCAGCCGGACTGAGCGGCGAGGTAGGTGCGGTGATCGGCCCGCCAGGGTCGAGCGAAGCGGCCAGCTTCGGCGACCTCCAATCCGGTTCGGCGTGGTCGACGAGCAAGATCCCGATCGCACTGCGCGTGCTGGAGGACGCCGGTGGACCTTCCGGACTTAGCTCCGCGCAGGCAGAACAGGTACGCAGCGCCCTCATCCTCTCCGACAACGAAGCGGCGGCGGCGCTGTTCGGTGACCTGGAAGGGAAGCACGGCGGGCTCGGCGGTGCCTCGGCCGCGGTCGGCGAAGTACTGCGCGAAGGGGGCGACGAAAGCACCCAGATCTCGACCCAGGGGCGTGGTGAATTCTCCACCTACGGCCAGACCGAGTGGTCCCTCGCCAACCAGCAACAGTTCATGAGCTCGCTCGCCGCGGGCTGTGTCGTCAGTGCCGAATCAAGCGACTACGTCCTTGACCTGATGGGCGAAGTCTCCTCCGACACCTGGGGCCTCGGCTCCGCGGGACTGCCCGCTCGTTGGAAGGGAGGATGGGGCCCCGGAGTCGACGGCGGCTATCTCGTCCGCCAGATGGGCGTCCTCTACGTCGGTGACAAAGCGGCGGTCGTGACCCTCGCCGCCCTCCCCGCCGATGGCCAGTTCGCCACCGGCGAGTCGATGGCAACGACGGTCGCCCAGTGGCTCGCCGAGCAGGCGGCCCGCTATGCGCGAACGCCTAGCGACTGTTGATTGAGATCAGTTCTTCTCAAGCCAGTTGCTTCTGGGCTTCGCTGGCCCAGCGGACGTGGTTGCAGACTTCCTCCACGGTGTCCGCGGTGAGGAGCAAGCGCAGGTCGGCGCGGTCGATCAGGCCGTTGTCTTCTAGGTCGGCGTCGATCCAGCGCAGGAGCGGTGCCCAGTGCTCGCGGTCGACGAGGATCGTCGGGAAGTGCTTGACCCGGTGCGTCTGGATCAGGGTCAAGCTCTCGAACATCTCGTCGAGAGTGCCAAAGCCGCCGGGGAAGATGACGAAGGCACGGGCGTAGCGGACGAACATCAGCTTGCGGGCGAAGAAGTAGTGGAACTCGAGACCGCGGTTGACGTACGGGTTGACCTTCTGCTCCTGCGGCAGCTGGATGTTGAGACCGACCGAGTCGCCACCGGCCTCGGCGGCGCCGCGGTTGGCCGCCTCCATCAAGCCCGGTCCGCCGCCGGTGATGACAGTGAACCCATCGTGCGCCAGGCAGGCGGCCGTCTCGCGGCAGAGCTCGTACCAGCGGTGGTCTTCCGGGACCCGGGCCGAGCCAAAGATCGAGACGCCGTCGTCGATGTCGCGGAGCGCGTCGAAGCCGCGCTCGACCTCGGCGTGGATACGATCGAGGCGAACGTCGTCTTCAGCCTCAACGTCGCCGGGGACGCGGAGTAACCGCTCGTCGCGCTCAGGCGACAAGGAGATCGTCCTCCAACCGCCGTGCGAGCAGGTCGGCCACTGCGGCCGGGCTTTCGTTGCCCAGGTCCAGTGCGTTGGCCTCGAGCTCGCCGACGTCGGCGAAGCTTCGCCAGAGTTGCTCGATGGCCTCGGCGTCGAGCGCCGGTCCAGCTTCGCGCTCTCGCAGCCGTGCGAGGCAAACGGGCAGCGGCGCTCGAAGGACCGCGAAGGCAACCCGGCGCCCGGCGGTGTGCAGGGCATCCCGGATCGGCTCGAAGAACCAACCCGGGATGACGATCCCGTCCACGACGGTGAAGTAGCCCGCCTCGGCATAGGCTGCGGCGGCCGCGGCGACGATCTCCATCACAGCGGCATTCTGATCGTTCGACTCCGGCTTCCACGGCTCGATGTAGCCGGAGCGGATGAAGCGAAAGAAGTGGTCTGCTTCAAGGTGAACCGCCCGGGGGAAGCGGGCAACGAGGGAGGCAGCGGCAGTCGTCTTGCCGACCCCAGGAGGCCCGGTGAGGATCAAGACGGGCATGTCGTCCGGCACGGAAGTGCCCCCGGCGGGATTCGAACCCGCGCCGCGCGGCTTAAAAGGCCGCCGCTCTAACCAACTGAGCTACAGGGGCGTGCGGCCCATGGTAATCCGATCAGGAAAGCTCGGGCAGCCCCTCCTCGGGGGTCGAGGCCTCGGCGTGGCTGCGGCGGGGGATGCGGCCGGCGTGGCGAGCGGCGTGGCCGGCCTCGACCGCGCCGCGCAGGGCGCGCGCCATCGCGGTCGGGTCCTCGGCGCCGAAGATTGAGCTGGCGGCCATCACCGCGGCGCAGCCGAGCTCCATCGCCAAGGCTGCGTCGGAGGCGGTGCCGATGCCAGCATCGAGGATGACTGGAACCTCGGCGCGTTCGGTGATGATCGCGATGTTGTACGGGTTGCGGATGCCGGCGCCGGAACCGATCGGCGAGCCGAGCGGCATCACCGCGGCGCAGCCGGCCTGCTCGAGTCGACGGGCGAGAATCGGATCGTCGTTGGTGTAGGGAAGGACGGTGAAGCCCTCACTGACCAGAGTCTCGGCGGCGTCGAGCAACTCGACCGCGTCGGGGTAGAGGGTGCGATCGTCGCCGATCACCTCGAGCTTGATCCAGTCGGTCGCAAACGCCTCGCGGGCCAAATGGGCGGTGCGAACCGCGTCGCGAGCGGTGAAGCAGCCGGCGGTGTTGGGCAGCGCGAAAAGGCCGAGCCGGTCGAGCACGTCCAGCACCGAGCCCTTCGCCGCCGGGTCGATTCGGCGCAGGGCGATGGTGACAATCTCGGCGCCGGAAGCCTCCAGCGCCTCCTCCATCTGCTCCAGCGAGCGGAAGCCGCCGGTGCCGGCGATCAGCTGCGAGGACCATCTGCGTCCACCCAATTCCCAGGTGTCGGCGGCGCCGCCCTGAATCGCGGCCAGCACCTCGACGCTGTGACCCTCGGCGAGCGCGGTCGAGTCCCACTCGGCGCGCGGCACGACCTCGCCGTCGAGCGCCACTGCGACGCCGCGGCCCTCGCGCTCGGCGCCGCTGGCGCGCACCGCGTCGGCAAGGGTCGCTCCCACCGGCAGCTCGTGCCGCTCACCGTTGAGCTTAATCCTCATACCGACACCCGCTCGAGCTGGTCGACCAGGATGTTCGCGGTCAGCGGCGCCAGCAGGATCCCGTTGCGGTAGTGCCCGGTCGCCCAAAGCAGCCCCTCGACACCGCTGGCGCCGATCAGCGGCAAATTGTCCGGCGTGCCCGGCCGCAGGCCGGCGGTCGCCTCGATTAGCTCCATCTCGGCGACCTCGGGCAGCAAGCGGTAGGCCTCGCGCAGCAGCTCGTGCACGCCACCGGCGGTCACCGCTGTGTCGAAGCCCTGCTCCTCGACCGTGGCGCCGACGATCAGGCGGCCATCGGGGCGAGGCACCAGGTAGACGCGCTCGGAGGCGACGATCCGCCGGCATGGCGCGATCCCGTCGTGGGCGCGGAGCTCGAGGATCTGGCCCTTGACCGGGCGCACCGGGGGCCGCGCGGGCTCGGGCAGCCAATCCGCCTGCGCTGACCAGGCGCCGGCGGCGAGAACGGTCGTCGCGGCGCGCAGCTCCCTGCCGTCTTCGGTGCGCACGCCGGCGACTCGATCGCCGTCGAGTAGCGCCGAGTCGACGCCGACGCCGGTCAACAACAGGGCGCCTTCCGCCTGGAGCCCGCCCAGCAGCGCTTTGATCAGCGCTCGCGGATCAACCGAGGCCTCCTCGGGCGCGTGCACGCCGCCGTTGAACGACGGCGTCAGGCCAGGCTCCAGATCGCGGCAGCGGCGCGGCGGCAACCACTCGGCGCCGAGGCCGAGGGAGCGCTGCAGCTCGTGCACGCGCCGCAGCTCCGCCGCCTCGTCGCGGTCAAGGGCGATGTGCAGAGCGCCCTCGCGGCGGTATTCGGTAGAGATGCCGCTCGCCCCTTCGAGCTCGGCGACAAAGTCCGGGTAAAGCTGCGCCGCCGCGAGGGTCATCTTCAGCAGCTCGGGCTCGCCAAAGGCTAGCTCGCCCACCGGGGCCAGCATCCCGGCCGCGACCCGCGTCGCCCCGGCCGGCGGCTCCGAGCGCTCGACCACAGCGACCTTCGCCCCGACGCGCGCCGCGCGCCAGGCGCAGGAGAGGCCAATGACCCCGCCGCCCACAACCACCAGATCAAACCTTCGCTGCTCGTAGGTACTGCTGATCATTCTTGCCTCCGCCGGCATTACCCGGATCAGGTCCAGACGGTCGGCGGCCTCGATGCCGCCCTCTCAGCCTCGGCGCCCATAAGGCACCAACGGGCTCCCGTTGCCCAACGATGCTACCCCTCCCTGGCCCTCGCCAGGGGGCGTGTCTGAGCTTATGGGTCCATAGAGACCCATAAGCTCAGACACGCCCAGCCATAATTGGTCGATGAGCTTGGCGATGCCCGAGTCCCGAGGCCCACTGCGACGCGAGCGGCTGCGCACGGCGCGCCTTTACTTCGTCTGCGAGGCGCTGCTCGGCGGCCAGAGCCCCGAAGCACTGCTCCAGGCTGCTCTGAGCGGCGGTGTCGACATCGTCCAACTACGCGAGAAGGAGCTGGGGCGGGAGGAGATCGAGCGCTCGGCTCAGACCTTCCGCCGCATCTGCGACACCTACAGCGCCCTCTTCATCGTCAACGACGATCCTTATCTGGCCCAGTCCTGCGACGCCGACGGCGTCCACGTCGGCCAGGACGACGCATCGGCGGCCGAGGCGCGCGAGGTACTCGGGCCAGAGGCGATCATCGGCCTCTCGACCCACTCCGAGGAGCAGCTCGCGGCGAGCGCCGAGCAGCCGGTCGACTATGTGAGCGTCGGCCCTGTCTGGGAGACGCCGACCAAAGCGGGGCGGCCCGGCGTCGGACTCGGTCTGGTCGAGCATGCCGCCGCCAACGCCCCGCACCCGTTCTTCGCGATCGGCGGCATCGACCCGACCAACGCCCCCGACGTGGTCGCGGCCGGAGGCCACCGGCTCGGCGTCGTGCGCGCGATCCGCGATGCCGAGGACCCGGCCGCAGTTGCCGAAGCTCTGCGCGGCGCCCTCGCCGCGGTTGGGGAGGCGGCGCCCGGTGGCTGACCCCGCACCGCGCAAGCGCAAGCAGCGCGGCGCCGACGCCCCCACCCCGCGCGAGCGGATGGAGCACGGCTACGCCCGCGCCGAGGAACGCAACCAGGAGGTCCGCGAGAACCTCGAGCCGCTGGCCGAGGGCGAGCGGCCGCTCGTCATCACGATCGGCGCCATCGTCGCCGCGCTGATCGCTGCCTCGGTCCTGATCAGCTACCTGGCGGGCGCCGAGGTCAACGGCGAGAAACCGCGCCTGGCCCAGGTGCTCGCCCCCGCTCTGATCATGGGGGTGATGTCCTGGGGCATGTGGCGAGCCCGCTACTGGGCCGTGCTCGGCTTCCAGCTGCTGCTCGTCTTCCTCATCTTCAGCGCCGTCTTCGGCCTCGCCGTGCAGGTCTCGAGCGTCGCCCAGTTTGCCGCGACCTTCGGCCTCCTGGTCGTCGCCGGCAGCTTCTTCTACTTCATGGTCAAAGCAATGGCGCGCATACAAATGCCAACTCGAAGAATCGATTAGCGAGCGTCACGATCTGATTCTCCGCGAGCGGCGCCGATATGGCGCGTAGCCACCACCCCCGGACGCGAAGCGGAGGAGGTGGTGGGTGATTTCGGTTCTATAGGCTGAGCTCCTTGGCCGAATCCTTCGACACGATCGTCATCGGCGGGGGCCCTGGCGGCTATGTCGCCGCGATCCGCGCGGCGCAGCTCGGCAAGAAAACCGCAGTTATCGAGCGCGACAAACCGGGTGGCCGCTGCCTCAACTACGCCTGCATCCCGGCCAAGACCGTTCTCCACACTGCCGAGATCTACGATCAGGCGCGGAGCAGCGCCGAGCTGGGCGTCGTCGTCCGGGACGCCTCGGTCGACTGGGACGCGCTGGGCAAGCGCCGCGCCGACGTCTCGGAGTCGCTGTCGGGCGGGGTGAAGATGCTCTGGGACAAAAACAAGGTGACGATGATCGCCGGTCACGGCGCGCTCACCGCCGAGGGGAACGTCCAGGTCGGCGACGACGTCTACGAGGCAGGGGCCGTCGTCCTCGCCACCGGATCGACCGCGCTGCCGATCCCGGGGGTCGAGTTCGGCGATCGCGTCCTCGACACCTGGGGCACCTGGTCGCTCGCCGAGCAGCCAAAGAAGATCGCCGTGGTCGGCGCCGGCGCTTCAGGTTGTGAGATCGCCTCCGCCTACGGCCGCTTCGGCACCGAGGTGCTCTTGATCGAGATGCTCGACCAGATCCTCCCGGCTGAGGACAAGGACATGGCGCGAGTGGTCGAGCGGGCCTTCAAGAAGCAGAACATCACGATTTCCACCGGCGCCCCGGTCGAGAACGTCGAGGCGAGCGCCGACTCGGTCAAGCTCACCTATGGCGACAGCTCGGCCGAGGTCGACTACCTCTGCGTCGCCGGCGGCCGCGCCACCGATGTCGAAGGGCTAGGTTTGGACGCCGCGGGCGTCGAGCTGGAGGACAACGGCAAGGTCAAGGTAGATGAGTTTGGCCGCACCTCGAACCCCAAGGTCTACGCGATCGGCGACATGGTCAACGCCAAGGCGCTCGCCCACAAGGCCTCCGAGGAGGGCGTTGTCGCAGTGGAGCACGCCGCCGGCGTCGAGACCCACCCCGTCGACCAGAACCTCGTCGCCGGGGCCACCTTCTGCCACCCGCAGGTCGCCAGTGTCGGCCTCACCGAGGCGGCAGCCAAAGAGGCCGGTCACGACGTCAAGGTCGGCAAGCTGAAGCTGGGCGGGGTCGGCGCCGCGACCGTCTACGACGACAAAGACGGCCTGGTCAAGCTCGTCGTCGACTCCAAGTACGGGGAGATCCTCGGCGCCCACATCGTCGGCAACCGCGCCTGCGACATGATCGCCGAGCTGGTGGCGACGATGGCGCTGGAGGGCGGCTACCAGGAGCTGGCGCGGATCGTCCATCCCCACCCGACGATCTCCGAGGCGATCTTCGAAGCGGCACGGGCAGTAGATGGCTGGGCCACCCACGCCTAGGGCGACCTTCTACTTCGACCTGGGCTCGCCCTACGCGTACCTGACCGCGGAGCGGATCAGCGGGCTCTTCACCGACGCCGAGCTGGAGCAACCGGAGTGGCAGCCGATCCTGCTCGGCGGCCTGTTCCAGCGCTTCGGCCGCGAATCGTGGGCGAACGGCCCCGGGCGCGAGGAGGGGATTGCCGAGGTAGAGCGCCGCGCCAGGGACCTCGGCCTGGCTCCACTCGTTTGGCCCGAGCCCTGGCCGGGCAACATGCTGTTCGCGATGCGCGTCGCCAGCTTCGCCAAGCAGACGGGGCGCACCGTCTCCTTCGCCCTCGCCGCCTTCCGCCAGGCCTTCGCCGCCGGGCGCGACCTGAGCGAGCACGACAACGTCCTGATTGCCGCCGCGGCCTGCGAGCTGCACCCCAACGCGGTCGTCAAAGCCGCCGGGACCGAAAGCGTCAAGAACGCCCTGCGCGAGGCGACCGATCGGGCCGCCGAGCTGGGCGTGATCGGCGTCCCCTCGCTCGTCGTTGGCGACGAAGTCTTCTGGGGAGATGACCGGGTGGAGGAGGCGGTCGCCGCCGCGAGCTAAGGTGGCCTCAATGGCCGAACTTCCCGACGCCAGCACCTGTTACGAGTTGCTCGCGCGGATGACCCTAATCCGCCGCTTCGAGGAAGAGGCGGGGCGCCAATATCAGCGGGCCAAAGCGGGCGGCTTTCTCCACCTGGGGATCGGCGAGGAGGCGACGATCGTTGGCACCACCTCGGTGATGCGGGACACGGATTACCTGATCGGCACCTACCGCACCCACGGCCACGCGATCGCCCGTGGCACCGACCCCAAGCGGGTGATGTCGGAGCTGTTCGGCCGGGTCGGCGGAACCAGCGGCGGACGCGGCGGCTCAATGCACATCTTCGACCGCGAGCGGCGCTTCATGGGTGGCTACGGGATCGTCGGCGGCAACCTGCCGATAGCGGCGGGCCTGGCGCTCTCATCCGAGTACAAGGGCGAGGACGCGGTCACCGTCTGCATGCTCGGCGACGGTGCCTCCAACACCGGCAACTTCGGCGAGACGATGAACCTGGCGGCGCTCTGGCAGCTGCCGGTCTTCTTCTTGGTCGAGAACAACCTCTACGGGATGGGCACCTCGGTCGAGCGCCACTCCGCCCAGATTGATCTCTCCAAGAAGGCGGAGGGCTACGGCATCCCCGGCACGCGGATCGACGGGATGGATGTGATCGCGGTGCGTGAAGGTGTCGCCGAGGGGATCCGCCAGGCGCGAGACGAGCGCCGGCCGACCGTGCTCGAGGCCTTCACCTACCGCTACCGCGGCCACTCCGCCGCCGACCCGGAGGTCTACCGCGAGCGCGAGGAGGTCGAGGAGTGGCAGCAGAAAGACCCGATCGAGGCCTTCGCCAGCCGCTGCGTCGAGGCCGGAGTGCTGGGCGAGCGCGAGGTGCAAGAGGTGCGCGACAAGGCCGAGGAGCGGGTGAAGGCGGCTGTCGAGGCCGCTGATGCCTCGCCCGAACCCGCACTCGACAGCCTCTACGAAAACCTCTACGTGATCGAGGAGGAGCCTGGCTGGTACGCGGTCGACGAGCGCAGCCCCGAGCCGCACCGCGGCGAGCGCGAGGAGTCGATGCCGGCGGCGGCGCGCGAGCTGGCCGAGGCCGGCGCCGCCTACGCCGGCCAGCCGGACGGCCCGCGATCGAATCCAGCCGAGGACGGCGACGCCCAGGAGGGAACCGAGCCGGAGGTCGCCGGAGAGGTCGAGGATCCCGTTACCGAGGGGATCGAGGAGGCGCCTGACTGATGGCGATGCTGCGGATGCGGGAGGCGCTGCGCGACGCGATGGCCGAGGAGATGCGCGCCGACGAGGCCGTCTTCGTCATGGGCGAGGACGTCGGCGTCTTCCAGGGTGCCTTCAAGGTGACCGAGGGGCTGCTCGAAGAGTTCGGCGAGCGGCGGGTACGCGACACGCCGATCTCCGAGAACACGATCGTCGGCGCCGGGGTCGGCGCGGCGATGGGCGGGCTGCGGCCGGTGGTCGAGCTGATGACGGTCAACTTCTCGCTGCTGGCGCTGGACCAGATCGTCAACCACGCCGCCGCGATCCCCTACATGTTCAACGGCCAGGCGCGGGTGCCGCTGGTTATCCGCATGCCGGGCGGCGGCGGCCACCAGCTCGGCCCCACCCACTCGCACAGCTTCGAGGCGCTCTACCTGCAGGTGCCGGGACTGCTGGTCGCGTGCCCCTCGACCCCGGCCGACGGCAAGGCGCTGCTGAAGGCGGCGATCCGCAACGACAACCCGGTCGTCTTCATCGAGCACGAGAGCCTCTACGGCACCCGCGGCGAGGTCGCCGGGGACGGCGAGGGAGAGGAGCTGCGCTTCGGCGAAGCAGCGGTACGGCGCGAGGGGCGCGATGTGACGATCGTCGGCATCCTCAAGATGGCCCACGTCGCCGAGGAGGCGGCTCGGGTGCTCGCGCACGAGCACGGGGTCGAGGCCGAGGTGATCGACCCGCGCACGCTGCGCCCGCTCGACCTCGACACGATCGTCGAGTCAGTGCGCAAGACCAACCGGGCGGTGATCGTCGAGGAGGGCTGGCCGCACGGCGGTGTCGGCGCCAACCTCTCAACGCTGATCACCGAGCAGGCCTTCGACCACCTCGACGCGCCGGTGCAACGGGTGACCGGCGCCGACGTCCACATGCCCTATGCCAAACGATTGGAGCAGGCGGCGATTCCGCACGAGGAGCACGTCGTGCAGGCCGCACTGGCGACGCTGGAGGGGACGATCTGATGGCCGACATCGTCATGCCGCGACTGTCGGACTCGATGGAGGAGGGCACCGTGCTGCAGTGGCTGAAGGCTGTCGGCGATGAGGTCGCGGTCGGAGACGAGCTGGTTGAAATCGAGACCGACAAGGCGAACATGGCGTATGAATCTGACACCGCCGGGACGCTTGCCGAGATCCTGGTTCAAGAGGGAGAGACCGTTCCCATCGGGACGCCGATTGCGCGGGTCGGGGATTCGGATGAGGGTTCAGAGGCCCAAAAGGCCGAGGGTTCGGGCGCCTCAGCCGCGGGTCCTGGGGAGTCCCGGCCCGCGGGTCCTGTCACGGCAGGGGACCCACCTCCCCCTCCGGTCGCTAAAGCGTCCTCAGGGGAGGTCCCCCCTACCGCGCCACCCGCGGGAGAGAGCAACGAGCACAGGATCAAGGCTTCTCCGCTCGCGCGTCGGATCGCCGAGGAACGGCAGCTCGACCTCGCCCAGCTTCAAGGCTCCGGGCCGGGAGGCCGGATCGTTAAGGCTGATGTCGAGAGCGCCCCTTCCGTGGGTGACGTGGGGGTGGGGGGGGTCGAGGACGGACCGCGGCCCGCCCGCAGTGCCCCCCCCACCCCCGCGGCAGGACCCGCGGCTGAGGGCACCGGTCCCGAAACGGCCAAGGGCCAGGCGACTTACGAGGAGCTGTCAAAGACCCAGCAGGTGATCGCTCGCAGGATGTCCGAGTCGAAGGCGACTGCGCCACACTTCTACCTGCGCGCTTCGGTCGATATGAGTCAGGCGGTCGAGGGGCGAGCAAAGCTGAAAGCGCTAGCTGCCGAGGACTCGGTCGTGCCCTCCTTCAACGACATGGTGGTCAAGGCCTGTGCGCTGGCATTGCGAGAGCATCCTCGGGCCAACGGTGCTTATCGAGATGGACGCTTCGAGCTCTACTCGCGGGTCAATGTGGGTGTTGCGGTGGCGGCCGAGGACGCGCTCGTCGTCCCCACCCTCTTCGACGCTGACCGCAAAGGGCTGCGGCAGCTTGCTATGGAGTCGCGCGAGCTAGCGCAGCGGGTGCGCGACGGGCAGATCACGCCACCTGAGCTCTCCGGTGCCACCTTCACCGTCTCCAACCTGGGGATGTACGGAATCGATGGCTTCTCCGCAGTGATCAACCCCCCGCAGGCGGCGATCCTCGCCGTCGGCGCGATCGAGGAGCGCCCGGTCGTCCGCAACGGCGAGATAACGACCGCCCACCTAATGCAGGTCGACCTCGCCTGCGACCACCGCATCCTCTACGGCGCCCCCGCGGCCGAGTTCCTGGTGCGGGTCAGGGCGCTACTCGAAGAGCCTCTTTCTTTGGCGCTCTGAGAGCCGCACGACCAAGCAGATCAAGGACGCAGGGAGCGTGGCGTGCTCTGCACGCGAGCGACCGAGGACGCCGATATGCGCCGCGTCGTGCGGCTCTCAGCACGTCTTTCTCGCGCCGGTGACGGCGTTCCACGCGCGGCCTAGCGAGAAGTCCGCACCGACCCTGAAGACGCCGGGACTGCTGGCGCGAGCGACCGTCCACTCGCCGTGGCGGACGAGGCAGCCGCTGCCGCGGGCGATCGACCAGTAGGGGGTGAAGGCGACGCGGACGAGGAATTCGCCGGGGTGAGTCACGTCGAGGGTGAAGCCACTGTGGCCGACCGAGCGGACATGGGCGGTTCCGACGCCAAGTGGCTGCACTAGCGGTGCCGGGTCGCGCACCTCGTAGACGCGCCAGTGAGCGTCGCTCCAGCGGGGCAGAAGGTAGGGCGGGTTGCTCAGGATCAGCCGCCGCTCGAGGACCGAGGAGTAGTCGAGCGGCGCGTCCGGCAGAGCCACGTAGCGGATCGCATTGCTGTGTAGCCAGGCTCGATAGCCGCGATTGGTCAGCGGCTCGTCATAAAAGACGTCGTCGCGCGTCGTGTCGAGCTGGCGCAGCCAGCCGCGCGCCAGTTCAAAGCCGGGCGCCAGGTAAGCCGACTCCCAATGGTTCGCCGTCGGCGGCACCTCGACTCTGGCAGCGGCACCGTCGTGGTCGCGCAGCCAGGTGGCGACCGGGGTGAAATAGGTCGTGGACGTGGACGGGTCGCCGACACTACGCGCGATCTGGTTGACGCTCGCGGTCACCTGCCAGTAGAGGCCGCCGGCCAAGGCCAGCGAGAGCAGCAGCATCGAGGCGCGTGAGAGGCGCGGACGGTGGGCGAGCATGACCGCGGCGAGGACCGGCCCGCCGAACAAGGCACCGAGGCGGACAGCGTTGCCGCCGACCGGGTTCGGCGCCAGCCAGAGCACCGTGGCCGCCAGCACATAGGCGATCAGCACCCGGCGCAGCTGCCGCTCCTCCCCCGCCAAACCCCGGGTGAGGAGCAACGCTCCTCCACACCACAACGGGATCGCCATATAGGAGGAGAAGGCAAAGGGGAATTCGCCCCCTTCGGGGAAGGCGATGTTGGGGACGATGACGAGGCCGAGCGCTAGGCAGGCGACCCAGATCGCGGCCACGTGGGTGCGACGGTCGCGGGGCAAGGTGCCGGCCAGAATCACGCCGGCGAGGAAGGCCGCCGCCACTGGACTGGAGAGCGCGCAGGCGGCGCCGGCGACAAGCGCCACAGCGGGTCGCCGCGTCTGCAGGGCGCGCAGGGCCGCAAGGCCGAAGGCGACGCCCAGGGCAAAGGTGAGCTGGCCGTCAGCGAGCAGCGTCACTACACCGGCGGCGAACCAGAGCGTCGCCCAGCGCGCCGCCTCTCCCCAGCGGTCGCGCACGAGGCGATCGAACAGGTAGGAGGAAGCGATGACGGCGAGGGTCCCAACCAGGCGTGGGCCGAGCAGCGCCGCCAGCGGCGGGAAGAGGACGCTGTAGGTGAGGGTGTAGTGACCGCCGTACCAGCTGCCGTTCCAGATCGCCAGGCCGCCGCGCTGGAAGAGCTCGGTGCGGAAGACCTGGGCGGCGAGATCGCCGACCGGTGGGTTCCAGGCCAGCATCGCCGCAGCCAGGGCGGCGCTGAGCGCGACGGCCGGAAGCCAGTCGGGGCGGAGAAGGAAGGGCTTGGACCGGGCCATTAGGGGAAGCCGAAGGATAAGACCGCGGCATGCGACGATTTCAAGGGTGAGCGAAGAAATCCTGGTAGTCCGCTGTGGGACCGTTCCTTACGAGGAGGCGTTGGTGGCCCAACGCTGGCTCGAGGGGGCGCGCCAGGAGGGCGAGGTACCGGACGTTCTGCTGCTGCTCGAGCACAACCCCGTCTACACCCGCGGCCGTCGCTCATCCGACGAGGAGCTGCCGATGCAGCGCCAGTGGTATGAGATGCAGGGGATCGAAGTCCACGACACCGACCGCGGCGGCCGCGTCACCTACCACGGGCCCGGACAGCTGGTCGCCTACCCGATCGTCTCGCTGAAGCCCTACGGCGACGACGTCCACGAGTACGTGCGGCGGCTGGAGCGGGTGGCGATCGAGGCACTGGGCGAGCACGGCGTCGCGGCGCAGACGATCGAGGGGCTGACCGGTGTCTGGACCGACGGTGAGATGCCGGGTCCAGAGGCAGGAATCGACGCGGCGCGCAAGATCGGCTCGATTGGGGTCCACGTCAGCCGCGGCGTCACCACGCACGGGCTGGCGATCAACGTCAACAACGATCTGCAGCCGTTCGAGTGGGTCGTCCCCTGCGGGATCGACAACTGCCGCGTCACCTCGCTCGGCCGCGAGCTCGGCGCCGAGCAGGATCTCGGCGCCTTCGCCGACACGGTGGTCGCGCGCTTCGGCGAGGTCTTCGAGCGCGAGCCCGTCGCCACCGAGCCGAGTGCCCTGGGGATCGACCTCGCTAGGCTCGGGATCGCATGAGCGATCAGATCGCAGAGCCGACCGAGCGCGTCCACGTCACTCGCTCGCGCGCCAAGCCGGGCGGGACCGCGGCGAGCGCCGAGGGCGCCGTCCCCTTCCGCCGCGCCCGCAAGCCGCCCTGGCTGAAGGTGCCGGCGCCGGGCGGACCGACCTACCGGCGGCTGAAGGCGGAGATCGGCGGCGAAGGGCTCCACACCGTCTGCGAGGAGGCCAACTGCCCCAACGTCGGCGAGTGCTGGGAGCGCGGCACGGCGACCTTCATGATCCTCGGCGACGTCTGCACCCGCCGCTGCGGCTTCTGCAACGTGCAGACGGGGGTGCCGAGCTGGAACGACCCGCTGGAGCCGCTGCGCGTCGCCAACCAGGTGAAGCGAATGGGGCTGCGCCACGCCGTCGTCACCTCGGTCGACCGCGACGACCTGCCCGACTACGGGGCGAGCGCCTTCGTCGGCACGATCCGCTCGATCCGCATGCAGGCGCCCGGCTGCAAGGTCGAGGTGCTGACGCCCGACTTCCGCGGTCAGGAGATGCCCCTGGCCAAGGTGATCCACGAGCGCCCCGATGTCTTCAACCACAACGTCGAGACGGTGCCGCGGCTCTACCCGAAGGCGCGCCGCGGCTCCAAGTTCCTGCGCTCGGCGCGGGTGCTGAAGATGGCCAAGGAGATGGGCGGCGCCGACGTCGTCACCAAGTCGGGGCTGATGGTCGGGCTCGGCGAGGGCTTCGAGGAGATGGTCGAGACCTTCGGCCTACTGCGCGAGCACCGGGTCCAGGTGCTGACCGTCGGCCAGTACCTGCGGCCGACCGAGAACCACCTGCCGGTCGAGCGCTACTGGCACCCGGACGAGTTCGCGGCGCTGGAGCGCGAGGCCTACGCGATGGGTTTCGAGTCGGTGGCCTCCGGACCTCTGGTCCGCAGCAGCTACCACGCCGACCAGAACCTGCCGCAGGCAGTGGGCGGGTAGCGACTGGTCACTTTGCCCCCTTTTTCGGTGGCAAAGTGACCAGAGGACGGATTACCCGGCGCGTTGCGGCGCCGGCTCGTCCCAGAGCCCGAAGCGGTCGCGCCAGTACTCGGTGAGGAAGATGTTGTTCGGGTCGCGCTCGGCACGCAGGCGCAGGAAGTCGTCCCAGCGTGGGTACTGCGCGCGGAAGAAGTCGGCCCAGCTGCGGTCACCCGGCGCGACCGGCGGCTGGAACTTCCCCCAGTGCAGGCGAAAGGGGATCCCGGCTTCGCGCAGCAGCGACCAGAAGCCGGCGTAGAGCGTCTCGGTCGGGTCCTCGGCATTCTCGGCGAACCAGTATGGGTCGATCCGCAGCGCGCCGCCTTGCCACTCGTCCTCGCCGCTGCTGTGGGCGGCGTTCAGCCAGAACCGCTCGGGCATCACCGCGTACAGCTCCCAGGCGTAGGTGCCGGTGCGGCGCAGCGCCTCGGCGCCGTCTTCCCCGGCCGTGGCGAAGTAGTCGCGCAGCAGCTGCATCGCCTCTTGCGTGCGGGAGAGTGGGACCCAGGCCTCGGTGAACTCGGTCGGCATCAGCACATCGCTGGCCTGGTTGTCCATCGGCAGGCCGTGCCAGCCCCAGTCCTGGAATGTCTGCGGCTTGCCCTTTTCGGCCCCGTCTTTGTCGGCGTCGAGGGGGATGAAGAGGTCGACGAGGCGGGGGAAGAAGTCGGGCAGCTTGCGTTCGATCAACCCCGCGACCGGCTCGAGCAGGGTGATCGCCGCGTCGACGCCGAACTCGGCTGCCGCAGCGAGCGCCTTGCCGAGCAGCTCGCCGACCTCGCCGAGATCCTTGCGCCCGAGCAGCTCCAGCACCTTCTTCAGCTGGTCGAAGTCGTCCTCGAGCTTGTCCTTGGCCCGCGAGAGGTCGCCGAGGTTGCCGATGATCGTGAAGAGGATGCCGAAGAGGTGCTGCTGGGTTTCCGGGTCGTCGCCGAACTGGGTGTAGGGCTTGGGCTTGAAGCCGGGCTCGGCGTCAATCCGCTTGGCCTGCCAGGTGAGCACCCGGTCGGCGCCGCGCTGCGGCCACCACTCGAGCCGGGAGAAGTCGGTGTCGCGGAGGAACTGCTCTAGCGAGGGACGATCCGGGGCGCCCGCGCCGAAGAGGTCCACCGGGCAGGTCTCGACCGTCGTCGTCGCCTCTTCCCCTTCGATGTCGAAGGCGTCGACGCACTCGAGGACGATCGTCGAGACGACGCCGAGCAGCCCGAGGTTCGGGCACATCGCGTAGAAGAGCTCGGGGTCGGCGTCCTCGCACGTCACCTCGTGCACCTCGCCGCGGCCGTCGACGATGCGGAAGCCCCAGAGGTTGCGGTTGGCGGAGAACTTGAGCGAGCCGCCGGAGGAGCCGGTGGCGGTGAAGCCGCTGACGGTCTGGTGGGTGATGCCGCCGGTGTCCTGCAGGGACCACCCCTTCTTAGTAGCCAGCTGCCACAGCAGGCTGGTCTCGAGAGTCGCCGTGCCGGTCGGGTCGCTGGGGTCGGCGCCGAGATGAATGCCGGCATCGGCCTCGACCAGCTTGCGCCCCTCGTCGCGCACGCGCCAGCCGCGGTAGCGGTCGAGCATCAGGTTGAAGTTGGGTCCCGGCGGCGGCGTCTGCACGCTGACCCGGTCGGGACGCGTTCCCGCCGGATCGGTATAGACCGCGTCGCAGGGTGAGTGCGCGCCGCCGCGGACGCGCAGCTGCCGGCCTTCCCGGTAGGCGGCCTTGACCAGCTCGACTAGGTCCGCCTCGGAGGCCGGGTGGTGAAAGCCGTCGGCGGCCGGTGGGGGCGCGGACCCGCTCACGCCTGTGGCTGGGCAGGCGAGGTCGGCCACAGCGTCTGTAGCACGCCAAGCGCGTTCTTCCACATCATGCGTTCGGCGTTCTCGTCGCCGTAGTGTTCGCGCAGCGCCGCCTCGAGGTGCCTCAGGTCCGACGAGTCTTTCAAGCCGCCCATGCTCGGTTTGATGAAGCCGTCGAAATCGGTGCCGAGGGCGATCTGCTCGTAGCCGCCCGTGATCTCGGCGATCTTGTCGATGTGTGTGTAGATGACCTTGAGGGATTCGTCGAGCGTCTCGGTGTAGTCGCCTTTCTTGCGGATCCCGTCGTTGAGCTGGTGCTGGGCCATGATCAAGCCGACGACTCCCTTGCGACGCTTGATCTGGAGCACAATCTCCTCGTCGCACATGTACTGCTGCTTGCCGAAGCGATAGCCGGCATGGGTCGAGATCACCGGCACCTCGCTGTTTGGGTCGATCTCGTCGAGGAAGGCGAAGGTCTCCCAGATCCCGCCCGGGTCCATATGGCTGAGGTCGATGAGGATGCGGTTTTCGACCAGGCCGCGCACGACGGCTTCACCGCGCGGGGTCAGCCTGTCCTTACCTCGCTGCGGGAAGAAGAAGTCATAGACCGGGTCCGGCATGAAGGGCACCGCATTGGCATTGGTGGCTACCTGGCGGAAGAAGAGGTGTGCGACGGTGACATAGCCGACGCCTCTCTTCCCCAGCTCGGCGCAGTTGGCTTCAATTTCGGCGTCGGTGTCGCCGAGGAGGCAGCCCCCCTCGACGGCGTGGACCAGCGCCGTCGCCCCGGCGGTGATGCAGTCGTCCAGCTCGGTCCGGTTGTGGACTAGGCGCAGCTGCGAGCGATCCTGCCTCGCCACCTCCTGCTCGACCGCTTCGAGGCTCGCGATCAGGTTGGGGAAGTAACCGGGCTCCGGCGCCGCCCCGTAATGCGTGTCGAGGTCCATCTCGTCGAACGGCCCGAGCAGGACCGACATCGCCAGCCCAACCCCGCCCTCGCGCAGGGTCTCAGGAGTGACCCGGTAGGTCCCATCCCAGCTGGGGTAGTTGTCGAGTTTGTTGGCGAGTTTCAGGACCAGCGCCTGAACGCGGTCGCGGAAACTCGGCCCCGGCTTTTTCATCAACTTCGCCGTCGTCCCCGGGTCCATCTCGTTGATGACATGCATCGGGTAGTGCGCATGGAGATCGGCGATCATGCGCGCCAGCCTAAACGAACCCAGATTGGAAAGTCAAAGCTAAGTGGAGCCAGCCGGGCTCGAACCGGCGACCTCCGCCTTGCAAAGGCGGCGCTCTTCCAGCTGAGCTATGGCCCCTCGTCGAAAATTGTAAGGCGGCCGAGGGTGCGCCCGCCACGACTCAATCGTCGAAGTCGAAGTCCTTGGGAGGCTTCTGCTCGAACCAAAGCTGGTCGTCCTCCGGGGTCTCCTCGAGGAAGTCCGGGGTCTCCTCGAGCACGTCCTCGTCGGGGCCTGCGGCGGGCGGCGGATCCTCGGCCTCGACCTCCTCCTCGACGACCTCGGTGATCTCGACCTCGACCTCCTCCTCGATCTCGACCTCGACCGGCGCCTCCAGCGCCTGGTCGAGCTCGTCGGAGAGGCGCTTCTCGTCCCAGAAGTCCTCGTCCTCCTCGTACTCGTCCTCCTCGGCATCGGCGTCCGCATCGAGGCCGGCGAGTGGGTCGACTGGGGCCAGGCGTGCCTCGTCGATCTCCTCCTCGACCAGCTCCTCCTCGGAAGGGGCCTCCGCCTGCGAGGACGAGAGCTCCTCCTCGATGTCGTACATCTCGGTCGGTTGCTCGGCGATGGCCTCCCGCTCCGCAGTGTTCGGGCCAGTTGAGATCTCAGGCTCCCCGGCAGGCTCGGGCGGCGTCGGCACGGCCTCGTGTTCCATCGCCGGCGACTCCTCCTCGGCCGGAGCCTCGGGTTCCGCAGGGCTCTCCTGCGGAACCGCGGGTGGAGCCTCCTGCAGGTCGGCGATGTCAGGACGCCGAGATCGAGGACTCTCTGCCTCCTCGCCTACCGCCGCCGCCTCCGGCGGCTGTTCCATGAATTCGGTCGGCGCCTCGGCGAGCGGATCGGGCGCCGATCCCTCGTCGCCAGGCCGCTCGGCAGCGCCAAACGCCTCGTCCTCGAGCTGCTTCAACTCGGAGTCATCGGCGCCGTGCTGGCGCTTCAGCTCCAGGTGCTCTTTGATCGCGTCGTCGAGAATGCCCATGCTGATCCCTGGGGAACCTAAAGACTATGCGGTTATCCTTGCGCTTGCGCGGCATCTGGGACGATCCTCCCAACCACGCACAAGGGGCTATAGCTCAGCTGGCAGAGCGCCTGGATCGCACCCAGGAGGTCGCCGGTTCGAATCCGGCTAGCTCCATACTCAGAAGCCCCTGCACGTCAGGGGCTTCTGAGTTTTAGGAATCCGCAGCGATCCCCCTGCATCGCGCTCCATTTGAGCCACTAGTGGCTCAAATCCCGCGGATTGCTGCGGATTGCCGCCGATTCGCGGCGATTTCCGCTCGCATTCCCGGCGCAACGGAGCTACGGTCGCCGCCCACATAAGCAAGTGGCCCCAGCGACGCGCGAACGCCCTGGGGCCTGGCACCGAAGCCGTAACTTCGATGCAAGAGAAACGGTACTCGCCGTTGCCCCCATAGGGGCGCATCCTGGCCGGCTTCGGTGCCCCCGAAAGGAGGGCGCGATGAACACCGAGGGCCACGAGCTAGGACCGTTTGAGCCGGTTCCCGATGCGCTGATCCTGGCTGCCGTCCAGCGCGCAGAGCGCCACGGCCCCAAGAACATTCTGCGCCATGACGTAGCTGCTCACCTGGGATTCGTACGCAGTCCGAGGACCAGCCGCCTGCTTCGCCCCCAGCTCGAATCCTTGCGTGCAGCCGGCTCACTCGAACGCAGCCGTATGCACGGCCTTGAGGTATGGGGCATCACCCCAACCGGAACGCGGCGCTTGGCAGCCGCCCGCCGCGCCGGAAGGGTCGGGGAACTGCCCGAGTCACCCCAGCATCGTCGCTGGCGGCACGCACGCAAAGAGGCCGCTGCTCGATATGACGATTTTCGCACGCTGCTCTACGTAACCCTGGAGGCAGCCGAGGACGCAGCGGAACCCCCCGCCGGCACCAGTTCGGAAACGTGGTTCGAGCTAGGCAAACGACTTAAAGCGGCGTTCTGGCTCATGGGGTCGGCGACCTACTGCCGCGATGAGTGGCCCGAGCCTGACGACGCCCGCGCAGACCGCGACGCCCCAAACCCAGGGGAAGGGAGTCGAGGCACGGCGGATTGGAACGAATACGAACAAAGAGCCAAAGGAGGCTCCAAATGACCAAGAAGTCACGCACCAAAAGGGCCACCGCACCAACCGGGCACCTGCGTCCCGGCGAGCTGGACGGTCTCGTGCTCGCCTATATGCGGAAGCACAAGAAAGAGCTGCCGCTGACGGCAAGCGCCATCGGCAGGGCAATCGAGCGCTCCTCCGGCGCGGTTGCCAACTGCCTCGCCCGGCTGGCGAAAAAGAAGCAGGTTCGCCTCGCCAAACGGAAGCCGCGGGCCTACGACCTGAAAGTGGCGAAGTAGCCATGTGCCGGGCGAGGAATCGGCAGTTGGGCCAGCATCATGGACGCGCATTCTTCCCTGAGCTTACCCCGCCGCCGCTGAACTACGCGGTCGTTACGGGTGAGTTGCTGAGCGATCCCAGGGCAGGCAAGGGGCCTTCCGGCGATCCAGTCGCCCTACTGGAAGTCGAGTTCCCGGTGGCCCACCCCGAACACCCAAGGTTCCTTTGGGCCTACACGACCTACGACGTCGAAGTGGCCGGCGACATCGGAGGGTCTGACCTAGAAGAGCTGCACAAAGGCGCTTCGATATTGGTATGGGGGCAGCTCAGCGAACGGGTGGCGATTGAGGACGGTCGGATGAGCAGGCATCCAGTGATCGTCGCCGCTTCGATTCATTCGGGGCCTTTGCCGGATACCCGCAAACCGACCGCCCCTGCGGGTCCGCCTTCGACCAGCCGTGGGCCTGATTGAGGTTGGCCGATGGCAGTTCCCAAGACTCAGGCCGCCTTCACCCTCCAGCGACGCTTGGCCGAGAACCTGATCCTTCTGCGCAACCGGGCCGACCTTTCACAGGGAATGACCGCGGAGCGATCCGGGCTGCACATAACCCAAATCAGCCTCCTTGAGCGTGGTCTGAGGCTGCCCCGCCTGGACACGATCATCAAACTTGCCGGCGCCGTCGAAGTAGAGCCATGTGAGTTGCTGGCTGGGATGGCTTGGCGGCCAGAGCGCGACGTGGGGCGGGCGGGAGGGTACGTGAAGGACGGCAGCCTTGAGATAGGTGCGGCCGAACCATCGGGAGTCTCCCAATGACTTCGCAGCTAGCCGATCAGTTCGGACGCAACCTTCGGCGATACCGCCGACGCGCTGACCTGAGCCAGAAAGAACTTGCCGACCTGGCCGAGCTGAGTCGGGTCGATATAGGTGCACTTGAGCGCGGCAAACGGCTTCCACGATTGGACACGATCTTGAAGGTGTCGGCAGGGGTGAGCGCTTCCCCATGCCTACTTCTCGAAGGCTTGCACTGGCTACCCGGCCACTATGTAGATGGCAATTTCTACGTCGAAGACGGCTCGGAGTGGGCCAATCGAGCCAAGAAGGCCAGGCCATGAGGCGAGCGCCACTGCCTTCGGATGAACTGCGGGCCAGGCTCGGGATCAACATGCGCAAATGCCGGGGGCGTCTAGGCATCAGTCAACACGAGGTTGCCTTTCGTGCCGAGACTCACCACACGCTGATCTCGCCGCTTGAGCTGGGGCAGACGCTCCCCCACATCGACACGTTCATCCGCTTGGCTGGCGCACTGGAGGCCACGCCGGACGAGTTGACCGCGGGCATTCTCTGGACGCCCGCGGAGCCGATCGTTGTACCGGGCACCTTCGAGGTTCCAACCGATCCGGCGCTGGCGGCAGAGGTTGCCGCGCTGCGGGAAAAACCCCGCGGAAGGCACCGGAAATGAATAAGCCGAAACGAGCCACGGAATTGCCTTACGAAGCGAGAGCGCGTATCGCTGACAACGTATTTCTCCTGCGCAAGGGCGCGGGCTACTCACAAGAGGCCCTCGGCGAACGAGCGATGGTCTCCAGCGACCGAATCGGCACGATTGAGAGCGGCCAAGTGAACGGGATGCTCGACACCTACGTGAGGCTTGCCGGGTCACTTTCGGTCTCGTTCGGCAATCTTCTCGCCGGGGTTACGTGGACCCCCGGCTCCGTCGAGTTCGAGTTCGACGCCGGCTACCAAGTCGTGTTCGAGGTGGAAGCAGACGACAAAGCGACGTAGCCACTGCGCGAAGCCGAACTAGTGGCTCCCGCGAGTTCGCTCTTGCCTCCGCCTCCAGTTCGCGGGCCTCGCCAATCAGCCGATCGGCGACGGCCTGCCAATCCTCGCGGGTGGCAGCTTCGAGGATCTCGTCAATGATCGGCCGCAGGGATTCGGCAACCAGGGATGAGTGGAAGCGGCCGGCGACAACGTGGTCAAAGATCAGCTCGTCCGCGGCATCGGCGGCGGCATCGTGACTTAGCGCCGCCTGGATGAAGTCGCACACGAGGGCGGCGTCAAACGTCCCGCCCCGCTCGCTGATCCGCTGCCCCGCGGCGGTCACGCTGCCACCTCAGCGGTGCTTGCACTCAGCTCGGGCGAACCGTCCCGATCATCACGCACCAGCAGTTTCAACCGCGCACGCTCTGCGGGACTGCGGCGCATCATGTGGGTGTAGACGCGCAGGGTGAACTTCGGGTCGGTGTGGCCGAGCTGGGCCATCACCGAGGCGGGGTCTTCCCCGCAGGCGATCAGGGTCGAGGCGAACGTGTGCCGCAGCTTGTGAGGGGTCACGCCCTTTGGCAACGGCACCTCGCCGCGTTCTTCGAGTAGCTGATCGGCGCGCTCGATCGCAGCGCCCAGGACACGGTTACGCAGGTTGTCCTTATCCCGGCGCCCCCCGGTCATGGTCGGGAATACGAGGTCGTCGGGGCCGCTGCGGTAGGCGTGCGCCTTGTGCGCTGCCAGGTCGTCGCGCAGGATCAATGGCATGTTGATCTCGCGCAAGCCGGCCTGGGTCTTCGAGCGGCCGATGAAGATACGCCCGTTGGCGAGATCGACGTCACGCCAGAGCATGTGGCAAAGCTCGTGGGCGCGCGGACCGGCAAGGATCAGGGTGGCGATGATCGCGCGGCGATCAGAGCTGCGCCAGTACGGCTCGCGGTCGAGCTGGAGGGAAGCATCGAGCAGGGCTTCGATCTGCGCAGCGGTGTCCAGATGAACCGGGCGGCGCTGCTCCACCTTCAACCGGCGGCGCCGGCCTTCGGCCGGGTTGTCGGTCAGGTGCTTGTACTCGACCGCAAACGAAAGCACCCACTGCAACACCTCGATCGTCTTGTTGATCGAGGTGGCCGATAGTGGCCGCAACACTTGCCCGCGGTCGTCGCGCATCGGCTTCCGCCGCTCAATCGCACGGCGCCGAGCGCCTGACTCCCTGACCTTGTGAGTTCGGTAATCGTCCACCGCCTCAATGTCGATGCTGCAAACCGGCCTGTTGGCGAAGTAGGGCAACAGGTGGCCGAGGCCCCATTCCAGATAGTCGAAGGTGCGCGGCTGCACTGACCCCTTCTTGGCCGCTAGGCGACTGAGCGCGAACGGGCCGAACAGCGGCGCAACCTCTGACTTCGGAGCGCCGTCCGCGGCCTCCGCACTGCCCGGCTTCTCCCGCTCGGGCGGCACCCAAATACCGCGCCGAACGTCAGCAAGAATGTTCGCCAATTCTTCCTCGGCACGCTTGCGGTTCCAACCGTCACTCTCCATGCCAAGCGTCACGTACTGGCGCTCGCCGTAGGCGCGGAATCGCAGCGCATACCCGCGGCCACGCTTCCACGATCTCTCTTCAACGCGCCCCTTTGCCCTGGTTGCCATCACCGACCACCTCCTGTCGTGGCGGCGAAGGGGCGGCCGGCGCGATGCCCTGCCGCCTTCGGTTTTGGCCCGATGGGGGCTAGGGCTTTTCACCGTGCCGAAGATCACCCTTCGGCGCCGGGCCGGGGGCGTTCATGCGCCGCCCGGCCACTTGTATTTTGTCCACCGACGATAGCTCTGCTCCGGCGCGAAATCGAGTCAGATTGGCAATCGCCGGGCATCCCCGAGGATCGGCGCATATCCGGCCCCGCGGCACCCGTCAGGGCGGTTATGCGCTCGGCCACCTCGTCAGGATCGAAGCGCAGCCGGGGGCGCTTGCCGGCACCCAGCCGGCGGGCGCCGAGCTGCCTGGCGTGCGCGTATACCCAGGAGCGATCCACCCCCCAGGTATCCGCCACCTTCGCCGCCGAGATCAGTCGCTTGGGCGCTTGCGGTTCGGCTTCGCCCCGCAACAGCTCGGCGGTTCGGTTGGCGATTGCCTCAACTGACTCGGGCGCCAGCCGCAGCTCGCCGTCCACCGCTTGCGGCGCCCCGCTCATGGGCGGCCTCCAAAAGGGCCACGATCGACCTTCCCCTCCCCCGGCGCCCAATGCGTGATTCGGGCGCTGGCAATCTCCACGTACTCGGGACTGAGCTCGATCCCGAGGAAGCGCCGCCCCTCCAGCGCCGCGGCGGCACCCGTCGAGCCTGACCCACAGAACGGATCGAGTACCAGGCCGCCGGGTGGCGAGACCAAACGCACCAGCCAGCGCATTAGTTCGATCGGCTTAAGAGTGGGGTGCGCGTTGCGGGCCGGGCGGGTGCGAGCCGGCTTATTTGGCGCGTTGGGGAAGAGGTCGAAGAAACGGGGCGGCAAGTTCTCGCAGCCAGCGTCGCGCTCGCGACGGTTCACCTTCGGGCAGTAAAAGAAGCGGCTGGGCCGGGCGGACACCGACCGGCTGCGCTCGCCGCGGTCGAGCATCGCGCAGGGACACTCAGCGGCGCAAGTGCTCGGGGTGCAGTCGGGGGCGTGGCCGAGGAGGACGTTCGCGGGATGGCGGCCCTCGACCCGGCAGAGATCAATTTCAAGCGCCCCCGTACCGTGGCGCTCGATCGTCTGCGTGGTCGTGCCCTCCAGTGGGCGGCGGGAAAGAACGATCGGCTCGTAACCGGGCTTTAGCGTCGTGCCCCGGCCGCCAGGCAAACGGTGGGAGGTAGGTATGCCGGTGCCATAGAGCCAGCACAACGTGTCGCGCACTTCAAGGCCCGCGTCTTCGAGGCCCGCTGACAGGCGGTGAGCGGTGCGGGGCGATCCAAACGCGAGCAGGTGGGCGCCCGGCTTCAACACCCGCAGGCACTCGGTGGCCCAAATGCGACACCACACCTCATAAGCCTTTTTGCGGGTCAGGCGTTCGCCGCCCTTGCGGGCCACGGCCTCGCGTATCGCCGTCTGAGAATCCCAGCGCGCGTGTTTTATCCCGATCCCGTAGGGCGGGTCGGTGACGATCGCGTCGACGCTGGCGCTCGGAAGCTCGGCGAGCACTTCCACGCAATCGCCTTCCAGCAGCTTTAGCTCGGGAACGCCGCCGCCTGCCACCGCTACCGCTTGCCCTTCTCGGCCTGGCCCGGCCGGTCGCACCATTCGAGCGGCCGGCTCTGATCGCGCGGGGCGAGGAAGATCGGGGCGAAGGGCCCTCGGTCCTGTAGGTCTTCGAGCAGGCATATGAAGACTTCGGCCTGCGGAGTGCGGCTCAGGTTGGGATTGCTTCGCAGCAGCGCGATCGTGGTCGCGCGACGGCGCTCCAGCACCGACCGAGAAGCGCCAGCCAAGACGCAGAGGACCGGCGGGAACGTTGGATAGCGCGCCTTCCATATCGGCTCGTGTGCTTTGTCCTGCGCCCGGTATAGATCGGCGTAGCGGCCCAGCTTGGCGGCGAGCCGATCGACGGCCAGGGTTGCGCGGTCCAACTCAAGGAAGCGCTGCTCGATCGAGAGCCGCCCCTCGCCGACGCGCAGATAGGTCAGCACCGCGTCGGGAATCAGCAGGCGGCGATGGCGTCCTACCCCGAGCGGGTGGGCGATCTCGTGGCGCCAGGACAGCGGGCCGAACTCGTCGCCCCGCTCGCGTCCCGCCGCCAGAAAGCAGATGGCGGCGTCATTGACGGCGAGGGTATGACGCTGGAGCTGGCCGATCGCGGCCTCCGGCCCGAACACCTTGGGCGGATCAGACAGCGCCCCGGCTTCAAGCGCGAGCTGCGCCCCCTTCTCGGTGATGAACCACAGCCGGCGCGGTGCGTGCTGGGGGCGCACCTTCGCCAGCAGCCCGGCGCGATGAAGTCGCAGGAGCACGCGCTGCGCCCAGCGGACCCCGCTGGCGGGGAAGTGGATCGCGTGAAGCTGGGGCGTGGATAGAACGCGATGCTCGGCAACCGAGGCGACGATCTCGACCGTCACCTCGGGCAGCACCGCCTCCGTGGCGGCGCTCATCCCTGGCCCCCGTCGAACTGCACCTCTAGCGAGCCTTCCGCCCCGCCGCCGTCCAACCGCTTCCGCAGCTCGGCATGGATTCGATCGTCTAGGTCGTCAAGGTGGGCCAGGGTCTCGGCCGCGGACTGACGGCCAGCGTTCTCGTCAATCGTCCTCTCCAGCTTCGCCACCTGCTCGGGATGGCCGGGACCGAAAAGCTCCTCCACCGTTACGCCGCCAAGGGAGAACGGCTTGCTCAGTTCGCCGCCGTGCGTCACCTGGGCGAGGAAGCGGTAGCGGGGGAGCCGGGTCAGCGCTGCGGGGTCGGGCCGCCCGCCCCACTCTTTGGCGATCAGGCCGGCGGCGCGAGCGTTCAGCGCCGTGGAGAGCAGGTGGGATCGGTTGGTCGTAACCGCGTTGAGAGTCTGTGGGGTCAGCCGCTCGGGGTTCTGATTCAGCAGGAAGGCCCGAATCCCGTACTTCGCGCTCTGCTCCAGCAGCCCGGCCAGGTTGCCCGAGGCTGCGCCGTCATAAGTCTGCACCTCGTCAAGGAACAGCCAAAACGGCCGGCGGCGATCCGGCGGGGTGTCGGCCCGGCCCTTCGCGGCATGGAGAACATCGAAGAGGAGGAGGTTGGCAATCAGCCGGTCCCGCGTGCCGCCCGCGCCGGGACAGGCGAGAACGATCCGCCCGCGGTCCATCGCCTCGCGTGCCCGGTAGGTGCTTTGGCTCTGGCCCAGCAGGGCGGTGATGGCGCTGGAGGCCCGCAGCCGATCGACCATGTTCGTCAGCGGCGTAATCGCCTCTTCGGCGAGCAGCGGGAAACGGTCGGTCCAAAAGCGCCGCGCCGGCTTCGGCAGGAACGGCAGCGCCGCCTCGCGCCACTCGGGGTCGGAGAGCAGGGTCGGGAGTTGGAAGATCGTCGGCGCCATCTCGTCGGGCACCGCCGCCGCAACCGCGGCGAGCGCCTGGGCGGCCTGGGTAGTGAGGTTGATCGCGCGGGTGTTGCGCTCGTCCCAGCGAAGCGCCGAGGCGAAGGCGTCGACCATCGCCTCGGCCTGGCCCTCGGCCTGCGCCGTGCCGGCCACGCCGAGCACATTCCACGCCGGCTGCGCAGCGTTGGTGTCTGCCAGGTTGATCTCGACCACCCGGTCGCGCAGCCCCGCATCAGTCAGGTAGCCCTTGATCCGCGTAACCGCGTCCTCGTGAGGGTCGAGGAAGAGGCCGCCCTGCCCAGAGCGCACGAGATGCAAGAACTGCGCGACGGCCAGCTCGGTCTTGCCGTAGCGCGAGCGCCCGGCGCAGTAGCTAAAGAAGGTGTCGGCCACCGCGACGCCGACCACCTGCTCGCCCGCCTCGGTAGCGATGCGCCCGAGCGGGATCAGGTCGCCGCGCTCCTTTGCGAAGGCGTCCAGCGGGGGCGGGGGCGCGACCAGCGCCCCCGAGCGCAGCACGTTCTCCGCTATGCAGCGCTGCGTCGGCGGCTTCAACCAGCCAACCACCTCCTGCGCGGTGACGATGCTGCGCCGAGCGGGGCGGAAATAACCGCTGGCGAGGCGCCAGTCGAAAGGCCCCCGGCGCAGCGGCAGATCGGAACCGAGAAAGGCAAGGCCGGGAATAGGCAGCCCCGAAACCCGCAGCCAGTTCCGGCCGGCGAGCTGCTCGAAGCTGGCGAGCAGACCACGCAGCGCCGCCTTCGCGCGCGCGGGGTTCGCGGCCCGGCAGCGGATCAAGACCTGGGCCTCAAACAGCGGGCCACTGTCCTTTAGCTTGCTATCGAGCGCGTGTGCCTCCGCTCGGCGCTCGGCAAGCTCGGCAGGTTCGCGCCGGCCCTCGCCACCCTCTCGGCCGAGCAGTTCGTGCCAACCGCGGCGGGCCGAGTGAAGGCGGCGCGCCTCGCGCTCAAGCCGACGCCGCAGTCGTGCCCGACGCCTCGCAACCGCCGGCAACAGGTCAACGCAGACGACGCCCTCCTCCCCGTCAGCGCAGCGCAGCGCCCGCATCGCAGCGGCGCACGGCCCGAGGGGATCGGGGTCGATCGTCACTCGTCCCAGCGGTTCGACGCTGGGGCGGGCAAGCACCAGCTCAGCGCGGACAGTGGCGGTGAGCTGGGCCGGGTCGTCACCCTCCCCCTCGTCGCCCCCGCGGCGGCGAACGTCCTCCGGCCCGCGCAGCTCGACGCCCTCGTAGCTGCGGAGGGCGCTACGCAGCAGCTCGCGCGAGCGGCCCGGAACTTCGAGCAGGTAGGCCAGGCGGCCTTCCCCGTCCGCCTCCAGGCGGATACGGATGGCGCTGGCCCGTCGATCCAGCCAGCCGCGGACGGTGCAATCCAGGCGGGCGAGCTGGGCAGCGAAGCGAAGGACGGCCTCGGCATCGGGTTCGAACTCATCGGCCGGGACCACCGCGATCGACACCCGATCGCGGAGGGTGGTTGCAGTGGAATGGAGGCGCAGGAGAGCGAGCGCGCACATGCTCAGGGCCACCATCGCCAGTGATGGAATGAGGGCAGCCAGCATGGAGGGCGTGAGAGTGATGCTCAGATTGGAAATAGCCCTCAGCGCGAAGGCGCCCACCAGCACCGCGAAGATCACGAGCATGAGAGTCGGGTCGCGTCTGCGATCTCGAGTTTTCACGAGCTGATCTCCGACGCACTTAGAGATGTCGGCAATTCGGAAGGCCCGCGATCGGCGGCCAGCCGGCCAATCCGGCCTGCCGATCCCGCGCGCCACGCGACCGCAGAGCCGTCCGCACACCCGTCCGCACACCCGTCCGCACAGACGACCCCTTCAACCGCGGCGAGCCGGCCGGGCAGCACGTTCACGCGCCGCCCCCGCCGGCCGCTTCCGGGCTGAAAACCTCGATCCAGCTCGCCGGTTCATAGCTGTAGCGAGCGCGGTTTTCCGGCTCACCTTCGGAGGCGGAAGTCAGCCAGGAGAGGTGCAGGTGCGGGCCGCCGCCACAGGGCACGCAGTGCAACGGGTCTCCGTGGTCGGGATAGCCGTTGTAGCCGATGAACCGGAAAGGCGGGTGGGCGCATTCGGGCGCCACGCCGGAGGCAGCGCACGCCGGGCGCCAGCCGAGGGCCAGCGCGAGCTTCATCGTCCGATTCCAGTTGCCGTCGCGCGGGGCGGCGTCGATCGCGGCACCCAGCGGGTGCTCGCCGTTCGCCGTGTGTTCGGCCCCGTAGCAGGCGGTCACGAGGATGCCGAAGCGCCGGGCCAGGTAGACCACATCGGGAACGATTCGCGCGTCGCACTCGATCCCCGGCGCCGCGCTCACCGCCGCCGGCAGCGTCGCCAGGTGCCGCGGCGCCGATGCCTTCCGCACTGGCCCCATCGGGCCGGTGCCGGAGGGCAGAGCCGAGCCGCCGCAACTGCTTCCTTCGGCGGTGGCCGGTTCTGCGCCGCTCGGATCAGAGGGTGCCGGGCTGCCGGCGCCGTGGAAGCCGTACTCCACCGCTCGGGCCATCACCTCGTCCGCGTAGTTGACGGCGGTGTCAGCGCAGGCCCCGTAGTAATTGCACGCAGCCTGGCGATGGGCCGCATAGGAGCCGCCGGTCGGCGGCGCCCCCATCACCTGCCGAAGCAGCTTCGCCGCAGTGAAGATCGCGTCGGCGAGATCAAATGGGTTCGTATGCCCGTCGCCGTCAGCGTCGACGCCGTAGGTCTCCCAGATCGTCGGCCCCGGCCCAGGGCTGCACGCGCTTTCACGAACCACCGCAATCTGCATCGGCCCTCCGCAGCCGGAGGAATTGATTTCGGCGCAGGTGCCGCTGCCGCACTCCTGCGTGCCGATCGAAGCGAGGAAGGTCCAGTCGACGTCAAAGCGCCGGCCGGCTTGCTGGTAGAGGCGCAGGCGAGCGGGGGGAATGTCGCGCTTGGCGGCGCGGGTCGCCGGAGCCGCTGCCGCACCTCCACCGCTGCCGCCCACGCAAGCCAGTTCGGCGCCAAGCACTGCCATCAGCGAGCCGGCGAGGGCGGCGACCACTACGAACACAACGCCTCCCACCCCCAGCACCCACGGCGAGCGCCATCCCGGCCGGACCTTCTCGGCGGCCATCAGTCCATGCCCTCCGCGACGACCAGCCAGCGCTCGCCCCGCCGAGCGAGGGTGAGCGTGACCGGGTAAGCGGCGACCCCGCCGTCCTCGATCCGGGCCGCGACCGATGCCCGCCCCGAGCCGAGCCGCCGGCCTTTGAGCTGGGTGATGCGGGGGCGGCGGCCTCGCGCCGCGGGCGGAACCCGCCGCCGCGAGCTGGCGAGGCGATCGGCAAGCGCTGGGGCCGCCGCCCGGATCGAATCCGCCGAGCCCTGCCCGTAGAGGAAGGGCAGGAAGCCGGCGAAGAAGCGCCGCGCTGCCCTCGCCGGCCCGCCCGCCGCGGCGGGTCGCGGCGGGCCGGGCGGCCGGTATTGCGCAGCGGGAGCGAGGGGCAGCGGGGAGATCGACGGCGGCCCACCGTCAGGGATGAGAAGCAACAGGGCCGCCGCGGCGATCAGCACGGCGGCGGAGGTGCGAAAGGCGGTGCGGCACTCGCCCTCGCCGATCGGGCGCTCGGCGAGCGTTCTAAGCCGGTTCACTCTCCGCCCCCAGGAAGCAGCCGGCGAATCCGGCGGGCGGTGCGCCCGGCGACCCTGCTCGCGGTGCGGGTGCCGTAGTAGTAGGCCATCACCCGGCCGGGGTTGGAATCGCCCGACGCCTCGTTGCCAACCGAGGCCCCGAGGATGCGGGTGGCGAGCTGGCGGCGCTGGAAGAAGACCGCCCAAAAGAAGAGGCCCTGTAGTCCAAACGACATAAGCCAGCCGAGCTGCGAGGTGGCCGATGCGAGCGCTGCGTTGACCGCCAAAAGCACGGCGAGGATCAGCGAATAGACCGCCTTGCGAAGCAGCAGGCCGGCGAGGCGCGTTAGCCAGTTGCGAAAGAAGTCGTGCCCGCGGCCGGGGATCACGGCGAAGACCAGGGCGACCGGCGCGAAAGCCAGCCACAGCAGGACATGATCGGCACCTTTACGAGCAACCCTCACCGGCTCGGCGTGGCAATCCTCGCGCCGGCAATTTGCCTCGTCCTCGCTGCTTCGGCGCAGGCCGGAAGCTACATCGTGGCCCAGTGCTCGCCAGGGGTCTATACCGGCGCTGATGACGCAGGGTTTACCGCGTCGACCGCTCACTACGTGCCGCATGTCGACTGCTCCCCTTCGGCACCGGGCCTCCAGATCGTCCATAGCCTCTCCAACGGGGAGACCGGAACCGTGCAGGGTGGCTATGGCGCCTGGGTGTGGACGGCGCCGGCAGGCACCTACATCACCGGCGGATCGACGTTCAGCCGCCTGGCGACTGAATCCGGCCAGCACGGATACCTCGCGGTCTCCCCGGACAACGGCGGGGGTCTCTCCTATGAGAATCAGAACGACGACCAGGGGCACGAGTCCGGCATCCCGGCTGGCAACTGGCGCTTTCTAGTCGCTCGCCTGGAATGCACGCAGCCAAACGAAAACAATCGCTGTGTCGGCGCCGCCGGAGGGGCGCACACCTACGTCAAGCAGGTGCGTATCCAGCTCACCGACGTCGTCGCCCCGACCATCTCGATCAGCGGCTCGATGTTCTCGGGCGCGGAACTGCGCGGGCCTCAGACGATCTCCGTATCGGCTGCCGACCAGGGGGCAGGGCTGCGATCGGTGCAGGTCGTGGTAAACGGCCAGGGGGCGACCGGGGACGATCTCTCCGCCGCCTGCAATCCACTCCCAGGCAACATGACCTCGCGCCTTTCTCCATGCCCGCCGAGCTTCGGCAAGACCTACACGCTCGATACGGCGAAGGCGCCGTTTCGGGAGGGTGTCAACTCGATCTCGGTCTGCGCCTACGACTACGCGCAGACCGGAACGCCCAACGTCGCCTGTGAATCGAAGGAAGTCCTTGTCGACAACCTCTGCCCCGGCTCCCCGGTCGGAGGTGGGAACACGATCAGCGCCGGCTTCGCAGGCAACAGCAAGGGCGAGCGGACCCTTGCTTTCCGCAACCGCGCCCTGATTCGCGGGCGCCTCCACGACCCCGCGGGCAACCCGGTCGCCAACGCCCAGGTCTGCCTCCAGGGCCACACCGATCTGCCCGGTCGCCCGTACCACCTGATCGGCACCGCGACGACGAACGAAAACGGCGGCTGGACGTTCAAGCTGCGCCGGGGTCCGTCTCGGTCCTTCCGCGTCGCGTACCGCTTCGGAGCGTTCCAGACGTCCACCGACCTGACCCTCCACATGCGGACCCGCGTCACGCTCCACCTGAGTCGCCACCGCACCCGCGTCCACAAACGGATCTACTTCTCCGGGGAGATCGCCGGGCCGAGCTGCGCCCTGCGCGTCGTCGTCATGCGCGGGACCGTGCCCGGCGCGAAGCGACGGTTTCTCGTCCGGCGCGCGAAGACCGACGCGCTCTGCCACTACCGCGCCGCCTACGCCTTCTCCCCGGTGCCGAGGACTACGAGATTCGTTTTCAACGCAGTCGTGCCCGAACAGAACGGGTATCCCTACGTGCGAGGCCATTCCGTACCTCGCTACATCCGGGTCAGGCGGTAATCAACAGATGCTCGCGTCGACTAAGGAGGACACGCCATGAAGATCAAACCCCACCGCCCCTCCCCGGCGATGGTAGTCGCCATGATCGCCCTCTTCGCTTCGCTGGGCGGCAGTGCTCTCGCTGTCTCTCGTGGCGCTCAAAGCAGCGAGCGCTCAGGCGCTCGGGGCAATCTGACGCTCCGCTTCGGCAAGCTCTTTGATAGGGACACGACGCCGTTCGACGGCTCGTTCTTTATTGCGACCGGCCACGCAATCTGTAAGAAGGGAGAACGAGTCATCTCAGGCGGCGTGCGTCAGATCGGCGGCTCGGCGACCAATATTCAGCACATCTGGCTAGTCGAAACGGGGCCAGTCCCTAACAAGCGCGGGTGGTACGTGTCGATGAACTCCGACCTCGGGGGCGCCGCGCGTAAAGACTTCCTAGTGGTCGCCAACTGCGAACGGAAGTGACTCTTTCCGGTGATCCGACATTCAGGATAGGGTCCGTCCGTGGGTTTTCGATCCGGCGTGCTGATTGGCGTCTTGGCAACCGCTGTCGTTGCGCTCGTCGTTGCGGTTGTTCTCCTTGCGACCGACGATTCCGGCGATTCAACTAGGACCGCAACCGTGGCCAATATCGGCCCACCGTGCCAGCTCGAATCAATGGGTGGCGAAGTTGAAATTGAACTCAGCTCGGAAGCCATGAGCTGCGCCGAATCCCGAGGGGTCTATACGGCATATAAAGGAGCCGTTCGCTCGGGAGAAGCCGCGGGCATCGGCAGGGCGTCCGAGGTCGATGGCTGGAGCTGTACGGAATATCCACTTGCTGAATATCCACTGATCGTCCGCTGTCGTCAGGGAACGCGCCGGTTCGACGTGGTCGGCCTAGCCCCCGCTGCCCATACTGACCAGGCGCCTGTCCACCCTTCGATCGGGCCTAGCTCGAACGGACGACCGATCATCTTCCAAACCCCATCCGGCAACATCGGATGCGCGATGACTCGAGCTAACGTCATCTGCAACATCTTCAAGTTCAATTGGTCGCCTCCCCCGGTTCCCGCCGATTGCGAATACCCCGCCTCGTCGTCGTGGGGCCACGCCATCGAACTGACCCCGCACGGTCACACCTTTCTCTGTACCGATGGGGCCGTTGTTGATCCAGGGAGCGGGGGATTCCCGACGCTTCAATACGGCAAGGCAGTCGGCAGAGGCCCATTTGCCTGCGAAAGCCGAGAACAGGCCCTAGTCTGCGTCACGAAAGGCGGGCAAGGCATCCTGATCTCGGTTCAGAAGCTCAAGCTGTTCTGATGGAGCGATGACTCCCCGGCAAGGATCGCACACAAGTGGCACGCGCCCCTAGACGTAACCGTGATACGTACTTTCTCGGTGCGGGATTCTCCCGCGCTGTGGGCCTTCCAAATACGGCCGAGCTTCTAGGCGAGGTTCATAAGCTTGCTAAGACTCACAACCTCCGGATCGAAAGTGAACTTCAGGACGCCTACCGATACTTCTATCCGGAGGAGGCAAAGTCGTTCGTTCCCGAGGTTGTGGATTTCTTTGCGGTGCTAAGGGCCAATGCAGACGTGGCACGGAACATGCCCGGAGCATTTGAGCACCCTGGCCTTCTAGGGCGTCTTCGCTTCGCGGTCGCCCGGCTCCTTTGCGATCACTTGCGAGAGTGTTCAGTGCCCGAGGAGGGCTGGCCTGCGGTGGAGGAGATCCTCCGGCCCGGCCATGTGATTATCACGAGTAACTGGGATGTTTTTGTCGAGCACTACGCAGCTTGTCGAAAGATTCCACTTCGGCTTGGCGGAAAGCCGGACGATGGACACGTTACCTTGATAAAGCTCCACGGATCAGTGGATTGGACGCGCCGGAAGGATCGGCCGACGGGCCGCCCCGACAAAGACTTTGCCGTTCTTCGAGAGTTGCAGAATACGCCTGCCCGCCGCCGCATAGCGGTGTCAGGGGAGCCAGTGCTGCGCATTCGTGCAGTCGAGAATATGAATCGGAGCTGGCAGTTCATCAAGGCACGCACCCGCGAGCCACTGATGATTACTATGTCGTTTGGAAAGACCACTGAGATGGAGCCCATCAGATCAATGTGGGCAGATGCGTACTACGCACTGAGCGCAACCCGTCATCTACGAATTATTGGCTATTCCATGCCGGACGACGACATCGAGATTCGTACTCTGCTGCGCGCAGGTGTAGCACGGGGAACGAAGACGGGAAGTTCAACCAGAGCGAAGGTAACCGTGGTCAATCCGGAGACCCAGGTCCATGTACGGGTCCGAACTCTTGTCTCGCGTAATGCACAATCGGACTACCGATCTTTTCAACCCGGATGAATGGGGGATCTGTGGTCGACTTTACTGACGATCGAGCAGACGCCAAACGCATCGAGGAGGAGGTCCGCCGCGAGTTGGACGAGGCGATGCGTGGGGCGGCCAAAATCAGCGAGTTCACGGTCGATCTACCGGCCCATCTGAGCGCACGCCCTCCCTTGACCGAGGCGGACTATGAGGTCGCGGTGGCCCTGAACACCCTTGCCCGGCTCATTGAGGAACGGGCTGAAAGCGCGTGCAAGGCACGGGAGGCAAGATGGGAGGGCCTCTCGGATGCCGGGACTATGGCCCTAAATGCAGCGGGGTATCTCGGCCTGCCGCAGCTCCCATCTAGCTAAGGCCGGCCGCTGCCACTCGGCCACACGGGCAAGGGCGGTTGATTTCGGCCACTCGCGGCCACGAGCGGCTCAATTGGGCGTAATCGACCGTAATCCGCGGCTATCCGGCGCTGGCGGCGCCTTGAAATTGGGCCTCTAATCTCCTGCAAATGTTGCTTTTTTGGCCGAACCGCGAGCCTGGATCGCACCCAGGAGGTCGGCGGTTCGAATCCGCCTAGCTCCACTTCAGGAAGGCCCTGCTAGTCGGGGCTAAACAGTTTCGCCGCTGAGCGTGCGGCACCCGGGCGCCGGGAAGCGCTCCATCAACTCGTGGACTTCTGCCCGCACCCTGTCCCCGACCGTGTCGTCGTCAGCGGAGGCGACCTCGTTCATCCACTCCGCGACCTGCACCATATGGTCCTCTTGGAGACCGCGGGTCGTTACCGCGGGGGTGCCGATCCTGACCCCTGACGGGTCGAAGGGCTTGCGGGGATCGAAGGGGATCGCGTTCGCGTTGGTGACGATCCCCGCGCGGGCGAGCGCGGTGGCCGCCTGCTTCCCGCTCAGCCCCTTCGTGGTCACGTCGAGCAAGATCAGGTGGTTGTCGGTGCCGCCCGAGACGAGGTCGAACCCGCGGTCGATCAGCGCCTCGGCAAGCGCCTTCGAATTGTCGACGATGCCGTGCGCATAGGTGCTGAACTCCGGGGCCAGCGCCTCTCCCAGAGCCGCAGCGATCGCTGCGGTCTGGTGCTGGTGAGGTCCTCCCTGGAGCCCGGGGAATACAGCGCGGTCGATCGCTTTCGCGTGCTCCTCACGACACATCAGCAACGCCCCCCGAGGACCGCGAAGGGTCTTGTGGGTAGTCGTCATCACCACATCCGCGTGGGGAATGGGCGAGGGATGCGCGCCACCTGCGATCAAGCCCGCGATGTGAGAGACGTCAGCGACCATCAGGGCCCCGACCTCACCCGCTATCTCAGCGAAGCCGGCGAAGTCGATCGTGCGGGGAACCGCGGTGCCGCCGCAGAACAAGATCTTCGGGCGGCTGGAAAGCGCGAGGTCGCGCACCGCGTCCATGTCCACTCGGCCGGTCTCGCGGTCGACGCCGTAGTGCACCGCGTTGAACCAGATACCCGTCGCCGAAACGGACCAGCCGTGGGTGAGGTGACCACCGGCGGGGAGCGAGAGGCCCATGACGGTGTCGCCGGGCTCGAGGAACGCTAGGTAGATCGCCAGGTTCGCCGGCGATCCCGAGTAGGGCTGCACGTTCACATGCTCAGCACCGAAGAGCTCTTCGCGCGCGAAATAGCGAGACGCTCGACCTCGTCGATCACCTCGTTCCCCTCGTAATAGCGCCGCCCGGGATATCCCTCGGAGTACTTGTTGACGAGGACGGTTCCGTTGGCCTCCAAAACCGCTGCAGAACAGTAGTTCTCCGAGGGGATCAAACACAGTGACTGCGCTTGTCGTTCATCCTCCCGCTGCAGGAGATCTGCCAGCTTTGGATCGGAAACCTCCACGGCGCGGCTCATATTTCGATGCTAGCAACGGCATCCGGGTGAAACCCCCTCGGCCACGGCGAAAGGCTCCGGCCAGCACAGGTGGAAATCGAGTCGGGAGCGGGGTGTTCGTTATCTTCCTCGCCAGCCAGATGAGGCCCTGGTGTGGAGGCGGTTGCCTCCCGAACCGCCGCACGGACGGCTGATGGCTTCTTTCGCTGTGACTGCTATCTAGCGAAAGGAGACGTGCGTGGACCGAGGTGAGCTGGGGGCGATCTTTCTCGGGGGTGCCGCTGGAGCGGTTCTGCGTGCCGGCTTGGTCGAGGCGTTCGGTGACGGTGCGCCGAGCTGGCCCTGGGTGACCTTTGCGGTCAACGTCGTCGGCGCCTTCCTGCTCGGCTACTTCATCACGCGGCTGCAGGAGCGCCTGCCGCTCTCGACTTACCGGCGGCCACTGCTGGGCACCGGTTTCTGTGGGGCGCTGACCACCTTCTCGACCATGCAGGTGGAGCTGTTGCGGATGCTCGACACCGACCGCTACGCGATGGCCGCCGCTTACGCCCTGGGCAGCGTCCTCGCTGGCTTCCTCGGCATCCACCTCGCCAGCGCGATGGTCCGCAGGCTGAGGTTGGGGACGTGAGCGCGGCCGTCTGGATCGGCGTGGCGGCGCTCGGTGGCCTCGGAGCCCTCGCTCGCTTCTCCCTCGACAGACTGGTCCTCTCCCGGGTGGGCCAAGGTTTTCCGGCCGGCACCCTGGCCGTCAACACCAGCGGCGCCTTCCTGCTCGGCCTGCTTGTCGGGATCTCACTCGAAGGGGACGCCTATCTGTTTGCGGGGACCGCGGCGCTCGGCTCCTACACCACCTTCTCCACCTGGATGCTGGAGACGCACCGCCTCGGCGAGGACGGAGCGAGGGGCGGATTGATCACCAACATCGTCCTCAGCGCCGCGCTCGGTCTCGGCGCGGCGGCGCTCGGGCGCCTGATCGGAGCGGCCCTGTGAACGAGGACTGTCTGAAGCTGACCGCCTACTTCAGCGAGCGCGAACGGGCCGCGGGCGGCCTCTTGGCCGATGCGCTGCTCGACGTGTACGAGCGCCACCGGGTCCAGACCAGCATCCTGCTGCGCGGCGTCGAAGGCTACGGCCTGCGCCATCACCTGCGCAGCGACCGGCTACTCAGCCTCTCTGAAGACCTGCCGATCGTCTCGGTGGCGATCGACACCCGCCCGCGGATCGAGGCGCTGCTGGACGAGGTGACCCAGCTCCGGCGGCGGGGGCTGCTCACCCTCGAGCGGGCGCGCATGCTGAGCGACGGGATCGAGCCGCTCTCACTCCCCGAGGAGCTCGACGAGGCGACAAAGCTCACCGTGTACCTGGGACGACGGGATCGGGCGCAGCGCAAGCCGGCCTTCATCGCCCTCTGCGACCTGCTGCGCCGCCGCGGCATTGCCGGGGCGACGGCGCTGCTCGGAGTCGACGGGACGGTGCGGGGACGGCGCGAGCGCGGCCGGTTCTTCTCACGCAATGCCGAGGTGCCGATGATGGTGATCGCCGTCGGCTCAGGCGAGCGGATCTCCACGGTCCTCCCCGAGATCGGCGAGCTCCTTCACCAGCCGCTGATCACGCTCGAGCGGGTCCGCGTCTGCAAGCGCGATGGGGAACTGCTCGGCCGCCCCCATCCCCTGCCCAGCACCGACGAGGAGGGCATGGACCTATGGCAGAAGCTGATGATCTACACCTCGGGGGCGACAGCGGCGGGAAAGCACCCGATCCACCTCGAGCTAATTCGCCGGCTGCGCATATCCGGGGCCAGCGGCGTCACCTCGCTGCGCGGCGTCTGGGGCTTCCACGGCGAGCACGAGCCGCACGGCGATCGCCTCTGGCAGCTGCGCCGCCGAGCCCCGATCGTCTCGATCGTGGTCGACAAGCCAGACCAGATCGCCGCTTCCTTCGAGATCGTCGACGAGCTGACCGCCGAACGGGGACTGGTGACGAGCGAGATGGTGCCGGCGATGACGACGATGGCCGAGGAGGAGCGGCGCGGCGGGCTGCGCCTGGCGCGGCATCGTTTCTGAGGTCTACGTGGCCGAGGAAGCGGCGGCGCGCTCGGCCGAGCCGCTGTGCGGCAGCATGACCTCCGCGGCCTCGTCGGGAGTGAGGTCGGGGTAGAGCACACCGATCACCGCGATCCCGATCACCCCGCCGAGCAGCTGGACGACGACGAAGGCCGGGACGGAGGCCGGGGCGATGCCGGCGAAGGTGTCGGAGAACATGCGCCCGACGTCGATCGCTGGGTTGGCGAAGCTGGTCGAGCTGGTGAAGAAGTAGGCCGAGCCGATGTAGGCGCCGACCGCGGCCGGCGCCAGGTTGCCGCGCCCGCTCCGCGCCAGGGAGAAGATCACCAGCAGCAACCCGAGCGTCGCGATCACCTCGGCGAACAGGTGCGAGCCCGAGGCGCGGTGGGTGGTCGCGATGCTCACCGCGGAGAGGTCGAACATCAGATTGGCGACGACCGCACCGGCGATGCAGCCCGCGACCTGGGCGGGGATGTAAGCGAAGGCGTGCCGCCAGCGCAGGCCGCCGAAGGCGGCGTCGACCAGTGAGACGACCGGGTTGAAGTGGGCGCCCGAGACCGGGCCAAACATGAGGATGAAGGTGAACAGGCCCGCCGCCGTCGCCGCCGCATTCTCCAGGAGCTGGAGGCCGGTGTCGCCGGGCGAGAGCTGCGCGGCCGCGATCCCCGAGCCGATCACCGTCGCGGCGAGGAACGCGGAGCCGAGGAACTCGGCGAACAGGCGACGAGGGAGCGGGGTGGCGTGCATAGGGCCGCGATCCTATGTATTGACAAATATGATTTCAATAGATATATGTAAATAGATGGCCGTCGATTTGGAGCTTGCCCCGAAGACCAAGCGCCCTGCCGGCGAGCCTTGCTGCGAGCCGGTCGTCTATCCCGACGTCGAGCGCGAGCAGGCCGAGCGGATGGCGACGATCGCCAAAGCGCTCGGCGACCCGATCCGCCTGCAGCTCGTGGACGTGCTGCGAAAGCACGCCGGCAAGGTCTGTGTCTGCGAGCTGGTGCCGCTGTTCGATCTCTCCCAGCCCACCGTTTCCCACCACCTGAAGAAGCTGCGTGAAGCAGGCATCGTCGGCTCCGAGCGGCGAGGGCTGTGGGCCTACTACTACGTCGTGCCGGGTGCGCTGGAGGAGGTCGCCGCGTGGCTGGCCTGAGCGAGCCGAAGGCAAAGTCCCTGCCCCTCATCCGCCGCTGAAGGCATAGATGGCGAACGCGCTTTTCGTCTGCCTCCACAATGCCGGCCGTTCGCAGATGAGCCAGGCGCTGTTCGAGCGCGCCGCCGATGGCCGTCACGAGGGTCGCTCGGCGGGCACGACGCCCGCGGAGCGGATCCACCCCGCGGTCGTGGAGGCAATGAAAGAGCTGGGGATCGACCTCAGCCACCGACAGCCGAAGCTGCTGAGCACCGAAGACGCCGAATGGGCCGACGTGGTGGTGACGATGGGCTGCGGCGACAGCTGCCCTTATGTGCCAGGCGTTCGCTACGTCGATTGGGACCTGGCCGACCCGAAGGGCCAGCCGGTCGAGACGGTGCGGGCCACTCGCGACGAGATCGCGGAACGGGTTGAGGCCCTGGTCGAAGAACTCGACCGCGGTTAGCGCCGACGCCGCTGAGTGCGGGGCTCGAGCTGGATCAGATGCACTGCTCGGTGACTTGCCCGCAGAGCAAGAGGCGATCGACCCCCATCTGGTCGAGCAAGTACTCCAGCGGGGTTCCATAGAGAGCAGGGTCTGAATGCCCGGCAGCGCATTGCCGACGCAGGCGGCAAGCCGCTTCGCCTCCGAGTGGCGGTACGGGTTGAGCATGTCCACCACGATCAGGGCAGTTCCCGTGGACCAGTGCGATGCCGGGCATGGCGGCGGTCCCGAGGGCTCTGCTCAGATTCCCGTGCCATCTCCCGTGGTTACCCAGCCGACAAAAGAAGCGAACTCGCGCAGACCAGACGCTTGCCTTTCCGGCCCTGCGGGTAGAGAGAAGCCTCCTTGACCTCGCCTAGGAAACTGTTCCCCTCGCTGCGGATCCCGACCGACAAAATACCCGGGTGCAAACCGCACATCAAAGAACCGACCGGAGAAGTCGCGAACTGAGGATGGCGGACTCGCCGGCGAAGATCACGCCCTACCGCAACGGGCCGTATCTCATACGTGGCCCCTTCGTGATGGTCGACCAGAACGGCAACGAGATCGAGATCAAGCGGCGCATGGTGGCGCTGTGTCGCTGCGGGCGCTCAAAGATCCGGCCGTTTTGCGACGGCACTCACAAGGCGATCGGATTCCGGGCTGACAGCGGGCTCCCGGTGCCCAACGAGGACGCCGGAGTGGCGGCAGCGCAGGCGACGCAACGGGGTCGCCGAGCGCCCGAGCCGGCGGCCCCCGTAGGGGACTCCGCCTCGTAGCTTTGCCCCCAGGGCAAGCCAGGAACAGAGCGAGCGCTCCACTGCCCAGACGGGCGCCAGCAGCGAGCCACTTACCGGAAAGTGCGTCGCTCCTCCCGCCCTGCGGCGGCCGATCTCCGCGACGAGGATCGAAGCAAGCGCGCCGGCGAGGAGCCGGCCGGCGCGACCTCGTCGCAACGAATAGGCGGCAGCAGGAGGCAGCGCGAGAAAAACCCCGATGCGAGCCGGGATCGCGAAGTCGTCATAGGCCTGGCGCACCCGCTGCGAGAAGAAGTGGGCCGTGCTCGGCGGCCTCCTAGGCACGTAGAGATCGAGCGGGGTCGCCACCTCTCCGCCGGCGGCGCGGACCGTGCGCATCAGCTCCAGGTTCTCGAAGAGCGAGTCGCCGTCGTAGCCGCCAGTGGCCAGGAGGGCGCTGCGGCGAACAGCCAGGGTGCCTGGAAAGTCCCCGACCGGGAAGGTCGGGTCGCCGGTGAACACCCGGTTCAGCAGCGAGCGGGCGGTGTCCCAGCGAGCATGCCAGGGCATCTCGTCGAAGTAGTTCTGCGGCCGTACGAGATCCGCCTCGGCGAGCAGCTCCACCGTGCGGCGTAGCGTCGAAGGATCGTAGCGGACGTCGTCGTCGGCCAACACGATCAGCTCGCCGGAGCACTCGCGCACCCCGGTGAGGACGCCGTTCACCTTGCCCATCTGGAAGTCGAGATCGGAATGGGGGGCCAGATGGCGGGCGATGCCGCGCAGCGCTGTGGCGTGCTCCGCAAAGACCGGTGCGGGCGAGCCGTCGACGACGAGGATCTCGTCCACCACCCTGCCGATCGAGCCCAGGTAGGCGCGCAGCTCCTCGATCGGCCCAGGCTCGGTCCAGCGCAGGGGCAGGACGTAGGAGACGCCGACGCCGCTCATCGTGGTCAGAGCCCGGCGCCGGCCAGGGGTTGACACAGCGAGGTACGACCTTCCTCCCAAGCCTCGATCAAGTGCCTGCCGAAGCGGTCTTCGAGGAAAAGCAGTGCTCGAGCGCCGAAGAGGATGTCAGCGGCCAACTCCGGCTCCTGGCGCGCCAACCCTCCGGCCAGGTCGTAGGCGGCGATGTTCTCGTGCACCGCGTCGGCCTCGACGTGCTCGTCGTAGAAGTCGGTGGCCTCGACCCCATAGCCGAGCCGCCGCAGGGCGTTGCCGTAACGGCGGTTGGGCAGAGCCGACGTCATCTCGAACATCGCCAGGTGACCGACGATCGCGCCCCGCCGGCTGCGGCGCAGGCCGGTCGCCGACATCAGGTTGACGGTCGCCAGCGTCTCGCCCGGTGCGTATGGGAGATAGGTGTTCTCGGGGTCGTCGAGACCGAGCGCACGCATCGTCTTCGCGAAGAGGCGTGAGTGCATGCGCTCGGGCCGGCCGCCGCCGTACTCGTCCGCCTGCACCTCGAGCAACGCCGTCTTCGCCGGCCCGTCGAGGCGCGGGATCGCCCAGCTGTGCGGGTCGGACTCCTTCAGCTGGTAGAAGGATCGGTGGACGACGAACTCGCGAAATTCCTCGATGCTGGCCTCGACCTCGAGATGGCGAGAAAGCGAGACGCCATCGTCTTCGGACTCGAGACGAAAGAGCAAATCGCCGATCTGGGCTGGATCGACCGGATCGCCGGGGACTATCTCGGCCTCCAGCGCATCGAAGAAGGCCTCCTCGAGCACCGCCCGCACCGCCAGCAGAGTCGGATCCCACTCCCAGGCGGGGTCGACGTTCGGGAAGGAGCGGTAATGGAGCTCGAAGCAAAGGTAGAGCGCCAGCTGCAGATCGTCGTCGCCGAGAGGACTCTCGACCCGAGCGGCAAGCCGCGCCGCCTCCTCCGCGGGCTCGGCGGAAAGAGATGCGTTCTCGTGCGGACCCGAGAGCATCTCCACAATCAGATCGCAGATCGGCCCCGCCGAGGGCAGTGCGTTGCCCGAGTCCACCGGCTGTTCCACAACCCTGTTCATCTCGATCAGTTTCCCCAGGAGGACCGCGGTGAAACCCGCGCCGGCACTGGCTTGCCCTCGCCCGCGTCCCGAACCTCAGAATCCGCCTGCTTGATCGCCGTCCTCGCCGACACCCACATGCCCAGGGGAGCCCGCCGGCTACCCGAGCGCTGCGTCGAGCTGATCGGCGCAGCCGAGGCGGTCATCCACGCTGGCGATTTCTTCGCCGCCTCGGCGCTGGAGGAAGTGCAAACGCTCTGCCCGGTCGTCCATGCAGTGCAGTCCGACGGAGCGGCGACGCGGCCCTCAGCCATCCATGGGTTTGCTCAACTGCGGGAGGTCCGGGCTGGTTTTCGAGCACGTCTGGCTTTAGCGGGGCGTTTGCGTTGCGCTCTCGGCACCTCTTCGGTGACGACCGCCCCGGTCAGCGACTTGATCTGCCCCTCGAGGAATTTCGCCATCCGTTCCTCCTCGCGGCGGATCCCTTTTGCGAGTTTCGCCGTCTCGCGGTCCCCGACTTTCTCCGCGAGGGTCTCGATCGCGAGGTAGGTGGCGATCTCCTCGTGCTCGTTGAAGTACTCCGTCTTGGCGTTCTTCAGCATCTTCTCCTGCTCACCGCTGCCCCGGACCATGTGCAGCGGCCCCTTCGCCGCCGCCATCGCCTTGCCGACCGCGGTCTGGGTCAGCTGCCCGCCGCCGCCGAGTTTCTTGATCCGGCGCTCGAGCGCCTTGGCATGAGCCTTCGTCTCTTTGAGATGGGCTTTGAGCCGATTCCTGTAGGGCGCCTTGGTGGTCATCGCGGTATGCGCCTCCAGGCTGGTCTCCAGTTCCTTCTCCTTGCCGAAGGCCTCGCTCAGGTACTGGACCAGCTTCGCATCGCGCTCATTCAGATCCGCCATTTCGCTCCTTCGATCGTTGGTCCGTGTCGGGCTACCCGGCGAGCGAGGTGGGAAACCGTCAAAGATGCCGCTCGAGCTCCCCTCCCCATGATTCGTCGTTCGAGCGGCGGGTAGCGGAAAACACACACCGGAACACCGGAAGGGAGAGCAGCATGTATGTGGTCCTAATAGTCGTTTTGGCATTTGTAGTTGCCATCGGAGCCGTCTGGTCGCCGATCTTCGCTCTGGTCATCGCCGTGCCCCTCTTCGTGCTATTCCTCGCCTACGTCGGCCTCAGTCGGCGAGCGGATGAGACGGAGATCGCGCCAAGCGGGGCACCGGTGTCAGGCGAGGGGGAGGGTGAGCATCGGAGTGGTGGGATCTGGGGCGAGAAAAGCGCCTGACAGGTGCAAAGCCGTTCTACGTGGTTAAACCTGGTCGAGCGATGCACAGAGTCCGGATCGGCTGTTCGGGGTGGAGTTACCGTGACTGGCGCGGTGGCCTCTATCCGGACGGATTGCCAGCGCGGCGCTGGCTCGAGCGCTACGCCGAGGTCTTCAACACGGTCGAGGTGAACGCAACCTTCTACCGGCTGCCGAAACGCGAGACCGTCGAGGGGTGGATCGACCAGGTCCCCGGGGACTTCCTCTTCGCGGTCAAGTCGAGTCGTTACCTCACCCACATGAAGAGGCTGCACGAGATTTCCGCGGCGGTGGATCGTTTCTGGGAACCGCTGGAGCCACTGCGCCGCGCCCATCGCCTCGGACCTGTGCTCTGGCAGCTGCCGGACAACTTCCATCGCGACGACGATCTGCTCGCCGCTGCGCTCGACGTCCTTCCTCCAGCCCACCACTGCTTCGAGTTCCGCCATCCGAGCTGGTTCACCCCGGCAGTAAGGAAACTGCTTGCCGAGCGGGGAGCCTCGCTGGCGATCGGAGACGACAAGCGCCGGTCGCTTCCGCCTGCGCGTCCAACCGGCGAGCTCGCCTACCTGCGCCTGCACTACGGCAGCCGCGGACGCGACGGTAATTACTCCTCGGCCGAGCTCGACAGCTGGCGGCGGCGTATCGCCGCCTGGCGCTCTCGGCGCGAGGTCTTCGTCTACCTCAACAACGACTGGCGCGGTTTCGCCCCGGCCAACGCCCGCGAGCTGCGCCAGAGGCTCTCGCCCGCAAACGGCCAGTCCGCGTCACGACGTGGGCGATGACCTTCGTGAACCAGCGGGGGGAAGATCTTGCTTCTCGCTCAGAAGCGGCGCGAAGAGGTCTCCCCTCGCTTCGACCCGCTCGAGGACGGCGGCGCTGTCAAAGACCAAGCGCTCAGCACTCCGCGCGCTTACGCCGGCCTCCACCTCGCCCACTCCAGCGGCGTGGAACACGGCGACCCGCTGGGCGAGCCGCCGCCCCTCCTACGCCGCGGAGATCGCCTCCACCAGAGCGCCGGTGTCCTCATCGGAGAGGTTCGTCGCGACGTCTGCCTGGCTGACGACTCCGATTAGCTCGTGGCCGTCGATCACGGGCAGCCTGCGCACCTTGTGCTCGGCCATAGTTCGAATCGCCTCCTCAACGGAGTCATCGGCTCCAATCGTCACCGGCTTGCCGTCCCCGAGCGAACCGACTTGGGTCTCGCTGAGCCCCTTGCCTCGAGCAACCACTTTGACCACGATGTCGCGGTCGGTGATCATCCCCTTGAGCCGATCGTCCTCGCCGCAAATCGGCAGGGCGCCAACGTCGAGGTCGGCCATCTTCCGGGCGGCGTCTTCGACGGTTTCGTTCTCGCCTGCGCACTCGCAACCGCCGCTCATGATGTCTCGCGCGGTCTTTGCCATTTGAACCCCCTAAGTCGGATACAGGAGATCCTCAGGTACCCCGACAAGGGTGCCAACCAAACGGCATCGAGATGAGGTTTCTCGACGGTCTCGGTACGGGTAGACACGTCCGGGACGGCCCTCCCATCGGGACTACGAAGGAGACGAGGATATGACCGACAAGTCAGTCGCGAACAGCGAGCAAGGCTCCGTTGCCGGCATCTTACTGGGAGGGATTGTCGTGATCGTAGGGATAGTTCTGATGATCCTCTCCAACTTCTGGATCGGGTTGGTCGTGACCCTGATCGGACTCCTCGCATTTGGCGGATTTGCAAAGGACAAGTGGTACTGAAGTCCCGATGCACGAACCGAACGCCCGACAAAGCCTCCGCTCCCCGCAAGGAGCCCGTACGGGCGGCAGCCAGCGGGCGCTGGTGGTCGCTAACGAGAAGGTGAGCGGCAATCAGCTCCTCGGTTCCGTGCTCGGACGCCTGGGCCCGGAGGTGGAGGAGATCTTCGTCGTCGCCCCCGCCCTCGCCGATTCCGCCCTCGGCCACATCATGGGCGATGTCGACGCGGCGATCCCCGCCGCGCGCGAGAGGCTGGAGACGACGTTGCGGGAATTCCGCGAGGCCGGAGTCGAGGCGCGCGGCGAGGTTGGGGACTCCGACCCGATCCAGGCGATCAGCGACGAGATCGTCAAGTTCGAACCCGACCAGATCCTCGTCGTCGCCCATCGGGACGAGGAAGGCGCTTTCGCGTGGAGAAGGGTCTGCTCGAGCAGGCCGAACGGGATTTCGATCTGCCGGTCCTGGAGCTCGTGGTCAGCAACGAAGCCCAGCCGGAACTACTCGGCGCCAAGAGCACGAGGCCGGTGGCGGGGCGCCGGAGGGGATGGCGGCGCCCTTCCTACAATTGGCCGCCTTTCACCCGTCGCGAGGTGGGCGGGATCTTGGTCGCGATCGTCGGCACCCTGCTGCTCGGCGTCCTGGCCGCGAAGGGCGTTGCCGACTCGCACAGCAACGGCAACGACCACGAGGAAGGCCGACTGGGCGCAGAAGCGGCGGCGGCGCTCCTGATCGCGCTGGGAATGACGTTGGTCAACCTCGCTCACGTCGTCGGTCTCTTCCTCTTCCAGAGCGTCCGCTATGACGGGATCTTCAGCCGTTTCTTCGCCCGCCTCAGTTTGATCGGCACCCCGATCGCCGTCGCCGTCTCCGCTGTATTGGTGTTGGTGCTCTAGCGGCGATAACAGACGCGACAGCCGGATCCGGCGCGGCGCCGTCGGTCTCCGAGCTACTCCCGTTCAGGGGCTTCCTCACCAGGCCAGGTGCCGGTGGCTTTGGCGAAAGTGCGGCGGGCAAGAACTCGCGGTGCTGGGGACTGGGCGCCGCTTCGTCGTCAACCAATCCCCAGAGCTTCTCGAAGATCTTCTGGCCGACCAGGCCAGCAAGTAGACCGAGGACGATGCTGAGTGGTGCGACATCCGGCCTGCTTTCCGCGGCTTCTTACGGCCACTGGCAAGTGCCGCGGTGCCCTCGTCGAACGCCGCGACCGCCCCCTCGAACTGCCGCCTCAGCTTGCGGTCCTTCGACGGCTTCACCCGCCGCTTCTGGGTGCGCCCATAAGCATCGCGCAGCTTCTCCGCGCCTTCGCGCAGGTTCTCGCGGGCGTAGTCGTTTTCGAGCAGCTCTTCGGCAAAGGGCAGCAATCGAGACGACGTGTCGGTTATCGCCATCGGTTCCTCCAGTCGGGTTGGTGTCTCAAGTGGTCTTCTGATCCTTGGGCTCATCGCGGGGCTCGAGCTGGATCTCGTGCTCGGCTCGCGGCCGCCCTTCTTCGATCTCGAGGCTGCGCTCGCGCTCGGCATTGAGCTGGTGGCCGAAAAGGATCGCCAGGTTGGTGATCCAGAACCAGACCAGCAGTGCGATCAGCCCGCCCAGGGTCCCGTAGGTCTTGTCGTAGGAGCCAAAGTTGGAGACGTAGAAGGCGAACAGCGCCGAGGCGAGTATCCAGACGACGATCGCGACCAAGCTGCCGGGCGTTACCCATTTGAAGCCGCGCAGCTTGACGTTCGGGGTGGCGTAGTAGAGGACCGCGATCGCCAGCAGGAAAACCAGCGCCATCACCGGCCACTTGGCGATGTTCCAGATGTCGACCGCGGTGCTGCCGATGCCGAGAGGTTCGGCGATCGCCGAAACCACCGGACCGGTGAGGACGAGCGAGACCGCCAGCAGCGCCATCAGCACGATCATCACCAGCGTGACCGCGATCTGCAGTGGCCGCAGCTTCCAGAACGGCCGGCCCTCAGGCGTCTCGTAGATGACGTTGGATGCGCGGGTGAAGGCGCCGACGTAGCCCGAGGCGGACCACAGCGCCACCGCCAGGCCCGCGACGAAGGCGACCCCCGCGGTGCCGCTGCTTTCGGTGATCGATTCGATCGGCCCTTTGAAGGTTTCCGCCGCCGATTCCGGACCGAGTTCGTTGATGATTTCGGTAAGGCTCTGGGTCGTCGACTTGGGATCGCCGAAGAGCCCGATCAGAGAGACCATCGCGATCAGCGCCGGAAAGAGCGAGAGCAACCCGTAGTAGGTGAGCGCCGCTGCCCAGTCAGAGAGATTGTCCTCCTGGAACTCGGTCGCGGTGCGCTTGATCGTCGCCACCCAGCCGCTCTCCGCGGCGGCCCCCTCGGGGGCGTAGTCGTGGCGGGCCTCGCCGGACCGATCGCGGAACCCCGCGTCTGACTGAGTCTGCTCGGAGGCCATCGGACTAGCGCGAGAGCAGGCGGCGCAGAACCATCACGGCGACCAGAGCGACGCCGATCGCGACGAGTGGTTTCTCGCTGGCGAACTTCTGCGCTTTCTCGATGGTCGGTGCGGCGGAGTCCGGCGCAACCTCCTTGGCTTTTGCCGCGGCTTGGTCGGTGACCTCTTTCGCCTTCTCTTTGGCCGCCTGGGCCTTTCCGGCCGCTTGCTCCTTGACGTCGTCGACCTTGGCGGCTGCCTGCGCTTTCACATCGGCCTTTTCGGCGACGGCGGCGGCGGTATCCCCAAGCTCTCCGCGAGTCTGCTCGATGTCCGCACGGATCTCCTCGGGCTCCCTGGTATCGCTATCGCTTTTCTTATCTTTTTGCTTACTGGCGTCGTTCATGCTCTGGCCTCCTTCACTTTCTCCTTGGTGGCATCTACGTCGTCCTTCACGCTCTCGATCGCCTGCTCCGGCACAGGTGGCGCGCCCTCTTCGACTTTCGCCTTACCCATCAGCGCCGCGATTCCGGCGAGCAGCAAATAGGCGACGGCAACGACCAGGGCCGCCAACCACCCCGCCATCCCGGTGGCCAGGGCGAGGATCGCGGCGGCGGTCAGGGCGCCGAGAGCGAGAAGCGCCAGTAATCCGGAGACGCTGAAGGCACCGGCCCCGAAAGCGACCTGCTTGCCCTTGGCCGACATCTCCGCCTTGGCCAATTCGATCTCTTGGCGGGCGAGTTGGCTCGACTGCTCGCTGAGGCTCTTCACCAGCTCTGATAGCGAGCGCTCCTCTGAGGAACCCGCCTGCGCGTCGTTCGATCTGGCCATCGGACCTCCTTGAGGGTCGAAGTCGGGGATTCCCTCCCTGTTCCCACTCAGGCCCAAAATGACTCACCCAACCTGGCGAATATTTCCTAAGTGGAACACTGCTGAAGGACAGTCTGCTTCAGTTCCGGCGATGGCAAAAGCACAAGAGAAAATGCAGGCGGAACTACGCCGCGCCGATGCGCTGCGAAACGACGAGCGCATCCTCGACGCGGCAAAACGGCTGCTGGAGCACTCGCCCTCGGCGAGCCTCTCAGACATCGTCAGCGCCGCCAGCGTCTCGCGTTCGACCTTCTATCGGCGCTTTGCCAATCGCGACGCGCTGATTGCCGCCCTGAACACACGCCCTCAAGACGGAGCCGTCCAGCTCGCCGACGATGCCGGAGGACCGGTTCCCGCCGGCCGCCTCGGCAGGAAGCGTTCGCTTGCCCTCGACGCGATCCAGGTCTTCGACGTGGTGCCGCCCGCTTTACTCCCCGAGCAACTCGTAGCCGAGGCTCAACGCATCGCCGAGGTCCCGGTCGCCCTCTATGTCCTCGACATCGATGGCAGCCGCCTCCTGCACATGGCCGGGTCCAAGCGCCTCGGCGAAGAGCTGGACGTTCCCTTCGCGATCGGCCCCGAGCTCGACGTCGACGGCATCGCCATCCTGCGCGACGAGCTCTCCAAGTTCCGCGGAGTCGAGCTGTTCGCACTGTGGCTGCGTGGTCGCGCAATCGGGGTGATGATCGCCTTCGGCCACCCACGGGAGCCCCTGACCGAGCTGGCTCGACAGGCCGCCGCCGCGGTCACTCTCGCCGACCGCTACACCGACGTCTTCGCGAGCGCCCAGCGTGGAAAGCAGCCCCGCGCCGCTGCGGAGATCCAGCAGAGCCTCCTGCCACCGCGGATCGCGCGCGTCAGCGGTGGTGAAGTTGCGGGCAACGTCCTGCCCACTTATGAGGTCGCCGGCGACTGGTTCGACGTGATCGAGAATCCCGATGGGGTCTGGGTTACTCTCGCCGACGGCCTGGGTGACAGCACCCGTTCCGCCGCCGCCAGCGCCATTGCTCTTGGGGCACTGCGGGCCAGCAGACGCAGCGGCGCACAACTCTCGGGCGCGTTGATGGTGATGCACCAGACGCTTCGCGAAAATGCCGGGGCCACGCGCCGAGATGACGGCCGTGATCGCGCGCTGGGATCCGGCAGCACACGAGCTGAGGATCGCCAATTGCGGATACGTCAGCCCTGTGATCCTGCGCGAGGACGAAACCGCTGAGGTGCTCAGCATGGACTCGGCCCACGGCCTGGGGGGACGGGCGACCCCAAAACCGGCCGAGTGCTTGAAGACCCTCGATGTCGGTGATCGCCTGCTCATGGTTTCCGACGGAGTGATCAAGTCGATCAAGTCGGGTCCGGGTCAGGCGGGGTTAGGGACTAGTGGCTTGATCGAAGCGGCTCAGCGGTCAGGCCGCGGGTCCGCAGCCGACACCGTGCGCAAAGTTCATCGCGCCGTGCTCGATGCGAGCGAACGAGAGCTGAGCGACGACGCAACTGCGGTCTGTCTGTCTGTGGGCTGAGTGATGGGCTCAGCCGAGCAGGCCCGCCCGCGTGAGCACGGCCTGGAAGGGATCTGATTCGGGTGTTTCCGCAGAGCTCCGGCGGGTAATCCGCTTCCCGGGTAGAAAATCGTTCCAGGGCGAGAGCGCGGAACCGAAGAAGTAGAGGGGAGACTTTGATGACCATCGGCGGCTCCATATTCCTGATCGCGCTCGGGGCGATTCTCTACTTCGCCACCAACTTCCATGTCGCCCACATCAGCATCGACACGGTCGGATTGATCCTGATGATTGCCGGCGGCGCCGGTCTGATCCTCGGACTGCTCCAACAGGCGATGTGGTCACGGCGAGCGCGCCGCGACGTCGTCGTCGAGGAACGCCGGGACCCCCGTGACCCACCCGCTTACTAAGAGACCTACCGCACTTCAGAGCTCGCTGAGAAGGAGGATGAAGAGATGTTCGGCTGCGAACGATGTGGAAGCAAGTTTCACTCGGCTCGGGCGGCGGCAATTGAGCACTGCCCACGCTGCCTACTCAGGGACGACGTCTCCTCCCCATTGCTTTTCGCCCCGCTCGATCGCTCGAAATCGAGTCAGCCTCCTCGCGATCTAGAAGTCGTAGCGGACGAGATAGGAGTGGAGCCCGAGCATGGTCCAACTGACGTTTTGTCCCGCTAGCGCTTACTCCCATATGTCCGGCAAGTGCCGGAGGGTTGCAGGGCTGGGATAGCTCTGAGCGGATCAAGTCGGTTTCCTCACCTTGCAGGCTGGCGTTCCCCCCGGCAGCCGGTGGCGGTTGGTCGCGACCAATGCGTAAACCTTCCCCGCGATCCAGGAGACGGCGGGCAGGAGGAGGAAGCGGCGGGCGAGCCGGAAGATCGGCCCGGACGTGCCGAGCATCGCGGCGATCGCCTCGTGTCCCGAGCTGACGGTGCCCTCGACCGCCACCCACTGCACGGCGTCGGTCGCCTGCTCCGCGCTCACCCCCAGCGCGGTGAGATCGGCGAACTGCCAGGCGACGATGTCCGCCTCGGGCCGGATCCGCTTCTCGACCAGCCGCGCGCAGGTCGTGCAAAAGGCGCAGTCGCCGTCGTAGAGCAGGATCGGGCGAGGGGGCATCTCAGCCCCAGCGCTCGTCGAGAAGTCGGTCGACCGCGAGCTGCTGGACCTGGGCCCGCGTCCTCTTACCGTGCGCCGCCGAAACGAAGTAGCTGCCGATGAACAGCGAATAAGCCAACATCGCGCGGGCCTCGACATCCTCCTCGTCGGCGCAGAACTGCCCGAAGAGGAGGCGCAAATACGCCATGCGCCGCTCATCGACCCGGTGCACTCGCTTGGCGACGTCACGGTCGCGGCGCGACCAGTCGCGCAAGGCCAGCTCCATGGCAAACAGTCCCTTGGCCGCAGGAGCCAGCTCGAAAAGGCGCCGCAGCTTGGCCCGCGGGTCGACGGGCTCGCTGTCGACGGTCGCGATGACGTCCTCGGTCCCGGCCCTCTCCCAGGTATCGAGCGTCTCCTCAACCAGCGCCCCCCGATCCTCGAAGTGCCAGTAGAACCCGCCCTTGGACACCCCCAGGTCCTTGGCCAGCGCCTCGACCCGTACGGCGTCCGGTCCTCCCGCCGCCAGGGCGCGCGTCGCCGCCTCAACCCAGGCGTCTCGTGGAGTCCGAAGCTTGGCCACGAAGTTATCTATACGGCACCGTATTGACAGATGCAAGCGGCGCGCCTAACATCCATACGATGCCGTACGGATTGCGAGAAAGCGGCCGCCTGCCCAACTCAGCGCATGAATCTCGTCCCTGGCGAATTCGTGAGATCGTGCCCGACTTCACGCTCGAGGACGTCTGGGCGCTGCCCGCAGAAGGCGATGCCGAGGATTTCCCAAAGCTGCTGGAGATGGTGGGCACGCTCAGCCCCGCCAACTCTGATTCTCGCGCCACTCGCTTTCTCTGGGAGCTGCGCGATCGCCTCGGCGAGTGGTTCGGGCTCGGCAGGATCAATGACCCAACTGGTGGCAGCTCGGACGCTTCCGCGGCGGAGCTGATGATTCCCGGCACCGACGAAACCTCGCTTGCCGAGCGGCTGCCGGCGGACCTGCGCAACACGACGTGGAACGAGGACTTCGGCTCCCTGCCCTTCACTCCCCTCTACCGCACCGACGTCGAGGCCGCTGCCGAGGTGTCGAACCAGACCGTGCACGGCGTGGCGCACGTCGCCTGGGTCGACCAGGGAGAGGGCCGCTACCAGGGGCAGATGGCCGTCTACGTCAAGCCGCGCGGGCGCTTCGGCCAGGGGTACATGGCGCTGATCAAACCGTTCCGCTACTTGATCGTCTACCCAGCCCTGATGCGGCAGTTCGAGCGAGCGTGGGATCTGACGGCCACTGGTCAGGGATAAAATAGGCCTTACGTCCAGACCCGTTTAGCTTTTTCAAGCTTCGATCGCCGCCACCGACAGGTCCCTTTGAGGACCGAGAGGTCCCCTCTCCCGGCATGGCGATCCCCCAGGCGACACCCAGCGCGTCCAGGCCGAAACACGGCTCCAAGCCGGGGCGACGCCACAAGCACTGGCACCCCTGGAAGGACAAGCACTACCGCTGGGTTCCCGACGGCGAGTGCGGCTGGCGGGTGCAGAGCTACATCGTCCGCCACAAGCACAAGCCTCCACGCCACCACGATCGCGGTCCTGGGCCGCGGCCAGCGGACCGCTGCGCGCCGAAGACGGTCGCCGGCGCCGGCGCCGCTCCCGTTCTCGATCCCGACCCCCGCCCGCCGGGCACCTACCAGGGCCCGTTTGGGCCGGCGCAGGCAACCCGGCTGCTGCAGCGAGCCGGGTTCGGCGCTGTTCCGGGGCAGGCCGAGCAGCTGGCCAGCCTCGGGTTGCTCGGCGCGGTTCAGTCCCTGACCCGTCCCAGCGGCATCGCGGCGCTGCACGGGCCGGCGCCGGTGGACGACGACGGCAACCCGATCGCCCCGGCCGATGCCTGGGGACACGATCACCTCTGGTTCCTCGACCGCATGGTGCGCAGCGACCAGCCCCTGGTCGAGCGCATGGCGCTCGTCTTCCACGACTGGTTCGCGACCTCCAATGCCGGCGTCTCCAAACAGCAGCAGATGATCGACCAGTCGAACCTCTTCCGTTCAGCCTGCTTCGGCTCTTTCCTCGACCTGTTCAAGGCGGTCACCGTCGACCCGGCGATGCTGCAATGGCTGAACGGCGCCGAAAACACCAAGCAGGCGCCTAACGAGAACTACGGCCGCGAGATGATGGAGCTGTTCTCGCTCGGCGCCGACCGCGGCGCCTACACCGAGAACGACATCCGCGAACAGGCGCGGGCGCTGACCGGGTGGCGCTATGACTGGTCGGGCGAGCTCGGCGCCTACAACTTCCGCCTCGACCCCAAACGCCACGACAGCGGGATGAAGACGGTGTTCGGCCAAACGGGGAGCTGGAGTTGGGAAGACGCCTGCCGCCTCTGCGTCGAGAACCCCCTCCACCCCTCCTTCTTCGTCGACAAGCTGTGGAGCTACTTCGTCCCGCAGCCACCCGCCGGCGCTGTCAGCGACGGGCTGATGAACACCTACCGCGACTCGGGCTGGGCGATCCGGCCGGTGCTCGAGGCAATCCTGACCAGCCCCGACCTCTACGAGGGTCCGCCGATGGTGAAACCGCCGGTCGTCCAGCTCGCCGGCATGCTGCGCTCGCTCGGGCGTGGCATCGACACCAACGCCTGGACCTGGCTCTGCGAACAAGCCGGGCAAATGCTCTTCTGGCCGCCAAACGTCTCCGGCTGGGACGACACCCGCTGGCTCGACACCTCGCGGCTGCGCGCCCGCTGGAACATCGTCGACTACGTGCTCGACCCGATCGCGGTGGACGCCTGGAACGAGAGCTACAGCCCGACCGAGACCGCCGACGAAGCACTGGCCCGGGCGACGGGCGCCTGGGGCTCCCCAGCGCTGCGCGACGAGCACCGGGCCGAGCTGCTCGACTTCGCCCGCCGCAGCGAGAAACTCGCGATCGCGAAATGGCAGCAGGGTCCCTACCGGGCGATGCGACAGAACGCCCTGCTGCAGCTAATCGGCGTCAGCCCGGACCTGATCCTGCAATGAGGGGAAGCTGACCGTGCACAACTGCTGCAACAACTACACGCGCTCGCAGCTGCTGCGCTCCGCCGCGGCCGAAGCCGGCAAGGGGCTGCCGACGATAGAGCCGGGGATGCCCGAGCCCGCCGGGACGGGCCTCTCGCGGCGCACCTTCCTCTCCTGGAGCGCCGGCCTGGCAATGGCCGTCTACGGCGCCTCGAAGATCCCGCTCGCCGCCTTCGAGGAGGGCATCGCCCAGGCGGCGCAGACCGACAAAATCCTCGTCTCGGTCTTCTTCGACGGCGGCATCGACGCGCTCAGCGTGCTGGCGCCGACCGGCGATCCGCGCTACTCGCAGCTGCGGCCGAACCTGGCGCTCGCCCCCGACGCGGGGACGGAATTCAGCGAGGACTCGCGGCTGCGTTGGCATCCCTCGGCCGCCGGACTGGCCACCCTGCACGGTGAGGGCAAAGTCAGCGCCTTTCCGGCGATCGGCTACGACCATCCCGATCAGTCTCACTTCACCTCGCGCCACTATTACGAGATCGGCGAGCTCGACGTCGGCTTTCACACCGGTTGGCTGGGCCGCTACATCGACGAGGTCGGCGACGAAGACAACCCGCTGCAGGGGCTCTCGATGGACGGTTCGCTCTCACCGATGATCGCCACCGCGAACCGCCCGGTGGCGGCGATCGACAGCGTCGACGGCTACGACCTCTGGCCGCCGGTCAGCCAACCGATCTCCGATGAGATGTACAAGAGCTTTGCTCGCTTCGGCTCGCTGCCCTCGGACTCGCCGGCGCTGACCCAGGTGCGCCGCGCCACGGCCCAGACCGACAAGCTGCGCACCGACCTGGGCGGGATCGGCGACTTCACCAGCATGGCCACCTACCCCGACACCTACTTCTCCCACAAGCTCGCCGGCCTGGCCGCCTTCATCGCAGCAGGCCTGCCGATGCGGGTGGTGACGATCCGCGCCTCGGGCGGCTACGACACCCACGCCGATGAGGCCGAAGACCTCTCGCGCGGCCTGCGTGAGACCTGCGAGGGAGTGCTCGCTTTCCAGCGCGACCTCGAAGCGCGCGGCCTCGACGACCGGGTCATGGTCGAGATGTGGAGCGAGTTCGGCCGCCGGCCGGAGGAGAACGGCTCGCTCGGCACCGACCATGGCGCCGCCGGCTGCGCCTTCGTCGTCGGCTCCAAAGCCAAAGGGGAGATGGTCGGCGAGTTCCCCGGCCTGGCCCAGCTCGACCCCAATGAAAACGTCCGCGTGACCAGCGATTTTCGCGCCATGTACTGCTCCCTGCTGGAGCAGTGGCTGGGACACGACGCGGCGTCGATCATCCCGGGGGCCTCCTCTTTCGACCGGCCAACCCTGGTGAAAGCGTGACCAGAGCGGCGACGGCGACGATCTGCCTAGGGCTGATTGGCGTCGTAGCGATGGCGAGCGGCTCGATCGCCTATGCCACTGGGGCAACGTCGGAAGGCTGCATCTGGCATCGACACTCGAAGCATGTGGTCAAGCATTTAAAGCGACACGGCCGCGTGCAGCGGATCAGGCGCGTGAAGCATTGGTGGACTTGCGACGACCAGCCCGCGGTCTCCCCACTCCCGATTGCACCGCCGTCGCTGCCGCCATCCCCGGCCGCCGAAACCCCGCCGGCTGAAGAACCGAACCCGGAAGGTCCCGTCTCCCACCTCGGCGTCAAAGCCGATGAGTGGAGCTACACCCTTTCCCGCCCCGAAGTGGACTCCGGCGAAGTGATCGTCGAGCTCAACAACCAGGGCGAAGACAACCACAACCTCAAACTCCAGCGCGAAGCCAGCGGCGAACCGCCGCTGGCCGTTCCAGAAGCCGCGCCCGATGAACACACGACCGCGCGCGTCACCCTCCCCCCCGGCACCTACCGCCTCTACTGCAGCCTCTTCGAACATGACGAAAAAGGCATGCACGCGACGCTAGTGGTCGGGGGCAGCTAGCTCGAATCTAGGCGGCCTGCGCCCGCGCTTGCTCGATCGCCTCGGCGTAGATGCCGTGGCGGGTGCTTGAGGGCGAGCGGATGGAGATCCCGTAGGCCTCCACCATCGCCGTCGCCAGGACCCGCTTGAAGGTCTGGCCGTGCCAGGCATGAGGCTCGGCGGCGCGGCCCACGTGCAGGTGAACCAGCTCGTGGAGGAGCGTCTCTTGGATGTCGCCAGCGCGGATTCCGGGGAAGGCGGTGACCGAGAGGCGGAACTCGGTGGGAACGGCGAAGCCGAGACGACTTGGCTGCTTACGGGCCCGCCGCACCTTGAGCTCGGGCCTCCGTGTCGCCAGCGGACCACCGGCAAAGACCGGCAGCGCTCGCAGCCGCTCGAGCTCCTGGTCCAGCGCCACGCCCGCAACTAGATAGCTCGTCATAGAAGGCGACAATCTTCAGCTGGCCACGGACGACAGCGACAATTGAGGGATCGATACCTGATGAGGTATCATACCCGACATGGATTCCCCACACACGCTCGTGCGCGAGCTGCGTCTTGGCGCCGGCCTCTCTCAGCGCGCCCTTGCGCGGCGGGCGGGTACGTCGCAGCCGGCGGTCGCCCGCTATGAGGGGGGCGCGGCAACGCCATCCTGGGAGACGCTTCAGCGGCTCGCGATGGCGTGTGGTCGGCGCGTAAGGATCATCGCCGACGCGATGCCCGACCCACACGACGTCGAGCTGGCCGAGCTCCTCCTCCGACTCACGCCAGAGGAGCGCCTCCGGGCCCTTCGGCGCTACGCCCATCTACATGACCTTGCTCAGGGACAGGCATGACCGAACTCGACCCCGAGAAGCTTCTCCGGTCGCTTGTCGACCACGAGGTCGAGTTCTGCGTCATCGGGGCCGTCGCGGCGTGGCTGCAAGGCAACCCGACGGTCACGCTCGACCTGGACGTGATGCCAAGGCGGGAGCTCGATAACGCCGAACGTCTCGCCGCGGCCCTCAATGCCCTCGGCGCCCGCTCGCCGGACGGAGACGGCAAGGCCGAGTTGGAAAGCACGGACTTCCTCGGGTGGAAGTCCCAGCGTTTCGACACCGAGGCGGGGCCGCTGGACGTCGTTCCGCATGCCACGGCGATCGGTGGGTTCGAGGACGTCGCGACGATTGAGCTGGCGCTCGGCGAGATCTCCGTTCGCGTGATCACGATCGACGAGGTAATCGCTTCCAAGGAGGAGCTCGGACGGCCCAAGGACACCGCCGCCCTCCCAGCCCTCTATGCGACGCGCGAAGCGCTCCGCCAGAAGCGGCGCGGGCCGGAGAGGCGTTAGCGGTCGAGCTCACCGTGCCTGAGTCGCGCGCAACTCTTTGTCATACTTGCGGTGTCGGCTACGGGAGAGTCAGGACAACTCGAAAAGTGCGGCGGAGCGAAGCGCAGCGTATGTCGGTTCCACAACCTCCCCATTGATCCGGACCAGCCCGAAGCTCGTAAGCGCCCGGATCATGTCGATGAGCACGACGCGGTGTTCATCGCCTGTGTCTTCCATCCGCAGGATTAACTCCTCGGTGGTCAAATGATCTGGGTGAAGGGTCAAAATCTCCGCGAGAATCGCATATTGGATTTTCATGTCGCATTCCTCAAGCTCCCTGTTCTTCAACTGACGTTCCTCCTGTACGCGATAGCTCGAATTCGGCCTCCTCGGCCTTCCAATCGATCCCCCCGAAAAGCTTTCCCAGCGGCGCCTCCAGTGCTCCCCGCGGACTCTGGTAGGTACCTTGAGTGGAGGCCGATTTTCGATGTTCCCCCTCCCGGTCTGTGCTGGAGACCCTCAGCGGCCTTCATCTGGCTTCCACGTCCTTAGGCGATAGGGCACATAAAAGAGGCTGTATCTCGATACCCCTCTGCGTGTCTCGGCTGGATCGGGCTCCAGCACATGGAGCGTTTCGAGAACCCGCAGATGATGCGCGGCCTCCCACATTGTGAGGTTTTGGCCATCGAACACATCGACTAGGCCGATGGCCGTGAGCGGCTCGCCGATCCAGCGGAACGCTTCGAGAATCGGGACCCGGAGTGGATGATCTGCGTTCTTGGGAACGAACCTCCAGAACTCCTGATAGTCATCGTTCACGCGGGCTCCGTGAAGTCGGCCATCTGCTGTAGGCACCCGCTCGATTTATTGCCGAGTACCGGGCTGCGGCAATGTTCCCGCCGCCCAAGAACTCGGCTTTGGCGCTCCCGCCCTCTGGCATAGAGCAAACGCTAAGCGCCGCCATACGTCCTGATCAATTCATATGGCGAGTCTTAAGAGTCTCAGGGTGATGCTAGGAATGGCGGGACAGAGGGACCGAGCACCGACCAATGCGCCGACGCCCGGCCCAGTCGGCTCGGATTTAGCCGAGCTTGCTGACCGACAGCACCGGCAGGGTCACTGGGCTCTCTGCAATCTTCATGTCCTTCACCTCCCATCGAATTTATTTTCATAAAGGAAATTGGAGCAAAGTAGACCAGGGAGGCATTTAGGTAATGAAACGGTTTCGTCTAGATACCCCGCTAGACTTTTGCGCTCAGACAGAAGCGAGCGCTAGAGGAGCCTTGTATGGCTGCACAACTGGTGATGGGTGTCGATGCCCGCGAGCGGCTATCCCGCCTCGCGATCGTCTTCGCGGTTGAGCTCCGGCTGAAGATCGTTGCCGAGCTGTACATGCGCGAGATGAGCGCCCAGCAGTTCCATAGAGAGTTCGGTGGTGGTGGTCTTAGTCGCGTCAGCCAAAATTTCACGCGGCTAGCCAAAGAGGGCTGGCTCCGCTACCTCTACAGCAAGGGACCTGGGGGCAAACGGCACGGCGGCGTTGAGCACTTCTTCCGGGCGACTGAGCCGCCATATTTCGACGCCGAAACCTGGGCGCTTCTTCCCTATTCGGTGCGCTGCGCGGCAAGCCTGAGCCTATTCAGACAGATCGCTCCGCGGCTTCGGCGGGACCTCGAATTGCCAAGAAACGGCACTGACCTCAAACGGGAGTTGAGCGTCGCTCCGGTCGTTTTGGATGAGACCGGATGGCATAAAGCAATAGAGGCCATCAGCGCACAGTTCTCTCGCCTATACGAGGAGCAAGAGGATGCTCGTCGTCGCGTGCTTCAGAGTGGCGAAAAGCTGATCCAGGCGGACGTACTGTTTGCCGCGTTTCAGTCGCCATATGGTTGGCGCCGGACGACTGCGGACGATCTTCTTGTCGAGTGTTCCCGAGAACCATTAGCGCCTTTTGCCGAACGACTTGCGCCAATCCTCGCCGATGACGTGCGGCGGGGGATCGTGTCGGAGTTGAACGAAACGGAACTGAGCGTTACGCAGTTTCATCGCGAATTCGGAGGCCCGAATAAGACGGGAATCACTCGCCGATTTAAGGGCCTTGAAAGCGGCGGTTGGGTGGCGAAGGGCAAGACGCTGACCGGAGGGTCGCGGCGTGGCGCAACGGAGCAATTTTATCGCGCGACCAAGCCCGCAGTTCAGGTTTACGACTTCTGCGCCGATGCCTCGGTCTCGCTGAGGAAAGCGCAGGAATGGCAGGCGTTTGAATACCTGTGCGAGAGCGTCAGGGAGGCGATGCTTGCAGGGACGTTCGACATCAGAGACAATCGCTTCCTCAGTTGGTCGATGCTCAGGTTTGATAGGGAGGGTTGGCTGAACGCTTTGGCTGGCATCGGATCGTTACCTGAATTCATTGCCCAGGAGGAGCAGCGAGCCAAAGAGCGCCTCGTCGAATCTGGCGAGGCGCCGATCAAGCTAACGTTTGCTTTCGGAGGCTTTGAAGCGGCCAGCGACTTGTTAAAAGCGCTTTAGTGCACAGGTAAGAGGCGGACGATCTGCCCCTGCTCGCCCTCGCGATTGACAGTTCATGCGCTGCGGTCGTACCCATGCGTCCATCTCAATAGCTGAGGCGTCGGCGCGAGCCATCTGACGTACCTGAGTGTTTGTCAACTCAGATACCAACCAGATCGCCGGAACGCCCACCTCCACGGCTCCGTTATTTAGCGAGCTTCAGGAGGGAAGGAGAGCACCACTGCCTCCCCTGAGCCACGGTCGGCACAGGAAGGAGCAGTAAATGTTCATCCGATCGACTGGACCGGTCAAACGACAGGTCGCAATAGCCCTATGGCTGATGGTGCTAGCGGTGCCGTAGGCTGCATCGCCGCAGCTTCCGCTCACGCCGCCGACTACAAAACGGTGTACTGCGCCGCAGCAAACGGTTCCCACGATCCGGTTCTAGGTGCTCGGCCGGGCTTCTTTAACTTCCCCGACCTCTGCGGCACCGCTTACGGCGACCCGCCCGGCGATGGGGGCTTCCTACGCTTGGAGGAGAACGCCACCGGCGCAACGCTGCCGCGAGCGCGGGCTTTGCCTACCACCCCTGGCCCTTCAACGGCTACGGCGACTACCGCCGCTTCTCCTTTGCCCTCACCTGCTACCGCCCGGCGGGTTGTGACCGCTCAGGCACCAACTACGTAGACGCGAACTCGATCTCGCTGATCCTCCACGACAAGTCCGACCCCCAGGTCAACTGGGAGGGGGAATTCCACATCCTCGCCGGCGACTGGGTCAAGGGCTATAACCCGATCTCCTGGCGCGAATCTGACCTGGGCCGGGCCTTCGCTTCTCACACCTGAAGGTCTCTACTGGGTAACCAAGGCGACGGAGAAGCCGTCGTAGCCCTTGACGCTGACCGTCTGGATCGTCGTCGCGGTGACGCGGGGCTCCGCGGCCAGCATCTCGTGCAGGTGACGCTGGGCCTTGGTGATGTCGTCGTCGCTGTCGGCTTCGGCGAGAGTGCCGTCGCGGACCACGTTGTCGATGACGATCAGTCCCCCAGGGCGGGAATGGTCGATGGACCAGGCGAAGTAATCGGGACTGTGGACCTTGTCGGCGTCGATGAAGATGAGGTCGAACGGGTCAACGTTTTCGGCCGCGAGCACCGGCAGCGTGTCCAGAGCCGGCCCGACCCTCAAGTCCACGACATCGTCCAGGCCCGCGCGGGAGAGGTTCTTGCGAGCTACCTCGGCGTAGTCGGAGTCCCCCTCGAGGGTAATCAGGCGACCGCCGTCCGCCAGTGCCCGCGCCAGCCAGATCGTGCTGTAGCCGGCGAGCGTGCCGAACTCGAGGATCCTCTTCGCCCCCACGGTCTTCGCTAAGAGGTTGAGCAGCTTGCCCTGCGGCGGGGAGACTTGGATCGCCGGCAGCCCGGCCTCGGCACCATCACTCAGCGCAGCATCGAGTGCATCATCGTGCGCGGCCAGCAGTCCACCCACGTACTCGTCAACTGCCGACCACTGCTCATGTCCCATATACGTTGTCTATCAGGGCCGCGCCGCACGACGCGAAGGCACGCCGGCGAGCGGCCGCGGAGCTATTCCTCGCAGGCGTAGCCGTCCCCGTCTGCGTCCAAGCCGTAAGGATCGCTGCCGACAACCTGAACCGGTCCGGTGTAGTCGGGGCCGTCGCCACTCCCGCCTGCGCAGTCATAGTCGTATGAGGTCGGGTCCAGACAGGCGCCGACATAGTTGGGGTCACAACCTCCAGAGCCACCTTCGAGTTCTTCTTCTTCAGCTTCTTCAAATTCTTCGGCTTCGATTTTTTCTTGTTCTTCGGCTTCCCGCGTTTCGCGCGCGGTAATCGCGGCGAGTTGGCGGGTGTAACGATGTACGTCGCCTTCGGTTCCGATCAGCCGGCCTTCGGCACGAGTAAGACCATGGCGGGCTCTGGCGAAGGCACGGCGGGCCGAACTCTCGGCGGCGCTAAGCCTCGATGCCCGGGTCCGCAGCACCGCCGCCTTGGCTTCAGCAGCCGCGAGCTGGCGGTTTTCGGCGGTGACTTCGCCGCCGGCTACCTGTTGCAGTTGCGCCGAGACCACGGCCGGTCCCGCCCCCTCGGCAGAGATCGCGCTGCCAATTCCGCCCAGGACCAACAGGAGCATCACAACGGCAACCGCTCGCGTCACCCAGGTGGGCAGCCGCTCGCGCTTCAGCAGCGGCTTCGCTTTTCCGCCTTGGACCTCGGCTGAGTAATAGGCGAGGAGCAAAGCGACCGTGAGGGCGAAGCCGAGCACGGCCAGGGCGAGGCCAATCGCTTCCACTGCGCCAGTCAGTGCCGCTCCGACAACGATCAGAGCAAACCCACCGAAAACAGACAGCCCGATCGCCTGGGCCCGAGACTGCTTGCTCAGCCAAGCCACCGGGGGCGAAGCACGAAACCACTCCCAACCCAAAGCAATCGCGCCGATAACGAGCGCCGCGATGGCCAAGCCAATGCCGGTGCTCACCTGTTCATCATGTTCGTCGACTTCGTTCTGGTGGTCGGCTTCCAGGCGCGACACCTGCGCCGCAGCGTTCTGCTGTCGACCGACCTTTGCCGCCCTCAGCACTTTCGCTTTCCGCGCAGCCGATCGAGCCGCACGCTTCGCCGGCGCAGCGCGGCGCAGGGCGGCCGCGTAACCAGCCCGAGCTGGATCCACATCCGCTTCTGCTTCAACGACTTCGGCTTCGGCGCTCGCCACAACTGCTTCAGCGTCGCTCAGCTGCCCGCTCAAGTCCTGCCCATAAACGGGACAAGCGAGCACACCCAGCATGAATAGAGCAACCAACGCGATTGCCGCAAACCGCGCCCGGCCATCGCGCAGTCGCGACATCTGTCCCCTCCCAACGCCCATCCAACCGCACTCTAAATCAATCAGCTACCCAATACGGACCTTGATAAGTATTTGGACGTACCGAAGGCCCAATCTTGGCCCGGGTAGCCTTCGAAACGTGCTTGGCCCTACGCATCGCGTGCTCTCCGAGTCGCAATTGGCAACGCTGGCGAAGCATGGCGAGGAACGGCGCGCCTCGATCGGCGAGACCCTGTTCGACATCGGCGACGAGAGCTATCCCTTCATGGCGATCGTCGAAGGGGAGGCAGCGGTGCTCGACGCCGCCGGGCACGAGATCGTCCGCCACGGCGACTCGGGCTTCCTCGGCGAGATGAACCTGCTCTCCGGGCAGACCGTTTTCCTCACCGCCGTCGCCACCGAGCCAATGCGCTACATCGCGGTCGAGCGCGACGTGCTGCGGCAGCTGCTCTTCGAGGATGCCTCGCTGTCTGACCTGCTGCTCTCCGCCTTCGCCGAGCGCCGCGAACTGCTCCAGCAACGACAGGGGATCGGGATCGAAATCATCGGCCCGCGCGAGTCGGCTGAGACCCGCCGACTGCTCGACTTCGCCAAACGCCTGCGCCTGCCGAATTCCTGGATCGACCCGGCCGAGAACGTCGAGGCGGCGGCGCTGGTCGAGCGCTCCGCAGAGGAGGAGCTGCCGTTGGTCCGCCTTCCCGGCGGCGCCGAGCTGCGCCGCCCGAGCAATGGCGAGCTCTCACGCGCGCTGGGGATCGGCCTCGAGCTGCCGCAGCGAGAAGAGGTCGACCTGCTCGTCATTGGCGGCGGGCCGGCCGGGCTGGGCGCCGCCGTGTACGGAGCCTCGGAGGGGCTCGACACGCTGGTTATAGAGAGCACGGTCCTCGGCGGCCAGGCGGGCACGTCGCGGCGGATCGAGAACTACCTCGGCTTTCCAGCCGGCATCAGCGGCACCGAGCTAACCAGCCGGGCGATTGCACAGGCGCGCAAGTTCCGCGCCCGCACGGCGACCCCCTACCGCGCCCGCGCGCTTGAACCGGGCAACGGGCAGCACGTGGTCAAGCTCGAGGACGGCAACGAAATCATCGCGCGGGCGGTGCTGCTCGCCACCGGTGCCGAATACCGCCGCCTGCCGGTGGACGACCTCGACAGCTACGAGGGGCTCAGCATCTTCTACGCCGCCGGTCCTCCCGAGGCGCAGCTCTGTGGCGCCCAGCGGGTCGGCGTGGTCGGTGGCGGCAACTCGGCTGCGCAGGCCGCCGTCTGGTTGGCGCGCGGCGGCGCTCTGGTCACCCTCCTGCACCGCCGCGCTGACCTCAGCGAGACGATGTCCCAGTACTTGATCGAGGAGCTTGAGCGCTACGGGGTCGCCATCCGCGACCGCAGCGAAATTGCCAGCCTGCAAGGGGAGGACGGAAGGCTCGACGCCGTGACTCTCACCGACGGAGAGGAGCTACCGCTCTCTTTCCTTTTTCTTTTTCTCGGCGCCTCACCGTGCACCGAGTGGCTCGGCGACACCGTCGCTCGCGACCCCAAGGGGTTCATCCTCACCGGCACCGAGGCAGGTGCCGACGGGCTACTCGAGACCAGCGTGCCGGGTATCTACGCCGCCGGTGACGTCCGCGCCGGATCGATCAAGCGCTGCGCGACCGCTGTCGGCGAGGGTGCCACCGTAGTCCGCTTCGTCCATGAGCGAATGGAGCGCGAGTAGCGCCACTCCACCCACAGCTAGACGGCCGGGACTAGCCACATCGCGCAGTCATTCTCGCCGCGCCGCTGTTTATCTGCGATTCATTCTGATGCCTGGGTGCGTGGGAGGGACAGCTCCACGTAGCCTTATCCGATCTCGGACTTGAAGCGAAAGGCAGCGCTGCTGGCGCTGGCGGCAGTGGGCGCCACAGCGGTGCTGGGCGCTCCCGGCGCGGCTGGTCAGGCCGTGCCGTGGGGCTACAGCTGCATTCCCGCCTCTACCGATGCGCCGCGGACCAGCGCGACCTGCGCCGCCACTCTCGTCAACGGGCAGGCTGTCGCACCGCCCTACGCGCCGGCGGCTGTGAAGGAGGCAATCGCCGCGGCCAATCACATCGCCGGTCGGCCGTACGTATGGGGTGGCGGTCATCGCAGCTGGTTTACCCATGGCTATGACTGCTCCGGCGCGGTCGGCTTCGCTTTGCATGGGGCCGGGCTGCTCGACACGACGATGGTCTCTGGGCAGCTGGCCTACTGGGGCGAAGGCGGGCTCGGACGCTGGATCACCGTCTACGCCAATGACGAGCACGTCTACATGATGATCGCCGGGCTGCGCTTTGACACTCGTGACGACCCGCCCGGCGTAAGCGGTCCCCGCTGGCACACCGAACGGGTCGACCCGCACAAGTTCGCCGTGCGCCACCCGACCGGCCTCTGAGCGAGCCGCCCGCTCAGCCGGCGGCGAGCTGCTTGGCGAGGCGGCGCATCGCCTTGCCGTTGGTACGGCGGACGAAGGCGTGGATCATCGGCGGGATCAGGCGTTCCGCTTTCCCCGCCTCGAGCCACTCGAGCTCGAAGGAGATCCGGGTGGCGCCGTTGGGCAGCGACTCGAGCCTGTAGGTGCCACGGGTGTGGCGCTTGCCGCTGTTGCCGATGCCCTCCTCGACGATCCGGCTCGGCGCCTCCGCCTCGATCACCTCGAAATCGGTCCAGTCCTGAGAGCCGATCGTGTTCGCCCTCGCCTGCGCCTTGGCGCCGACGCCCCGCCGCGGGCCGGAGAACTTCCAGTCGACGAGCATGTGGTCCAGGAACCTCGCATGGTTGGCGAGCACGTCTAGGAAGTCGTAGACCTCCTCAACTGGCTTCGCCACCGTGGTCGAGACGGTCACCGGCTTCAGCATCGGCCGATCCTATTCGGGGGCTGGGGGAGATCGCCCTCAAGCCGCCGATCGAGGCTCAGCGTTCTGCATCATTGATGTTGCATCTACGCAACTGATGCGATACAAATGCCCGATCGCCCGCTCCGTACCGCAAAGCGAGTTTCTCGACGCCGCCAGGCAGGTCTTCTCGGCCCACGGATATTCCGGCGCCACCGTCGAGCGCATCGCCGACGCCGCCGGCGTCTCCCGCGTCACCCTCCATCGCCGCGGCATCAGCAAGGACGGGCTGCTCAGCGAACTCGTCGCCGCGGCGACCGAGGACTACCAGCAGCGGCTCTGGCCGGCGCTGACCGCCACCGGCTCGGCGGCCGGTCGCCTTGTCCAGGCGCTCGAATCCCTCTGCGCGATGGCCGAGGAGCACATGGGCCTGCTCACCGCCCTGCGCGAGCAATCCGACGGCGTGTTCCACGAGGACGGCGAGGAGGCGCTGACGCGCAACGTCTTCACCGAGCCGTTCGAGCGGCTGCTGTGCGACGGCGTGGACGACGGGACCCTGCAGGTGACCGATCCCGAGGAAACCGCGACTGTTCTCTTCAATCTCGTCGGCTGGAGCTATATCCACTTGCGGAGGGGCCACGGCTGGTCTCCCGAGCGCGCCAGCCGGGCCGTGATCGAGCCGCTGCTGCACGGCCTGCTCGCGAAGGACGCCGCGCTCGCGGGGGCAAGCCGATGAGCGACCATCGCGATCTGATCAAGGAGGAGTTCGCCCGCCAGGCGGCGAGTTTCGAGGACCGTCTGTACTCGTTTGGCGATCCCCGCGTGCTCGGCTGGATCCTCGACAACGTGCCGCCCGACGACGCCGAGCTGGTCCTCGATGTGGCCGGAGGGACGGGGCACGTCGCTCGTGCCTACGCCGAGCATGTCCGCTGCGCGACCGTGCTCGACCTGACCGCGGAGATGCTGGCTATGGGCAAGCATGAGGTCGACGCGGCTGCGGTTCGCAACCTGATCTTCCAGCAGGGCGAGGCGGACGCAATGCCCTTCCTCGCCGGCTCCTTCGACCTCGTCGTCAGCCGCTTCGCCGTGCACCACTTCGCCGACCCGGCCGCGGTGCTAGCCGAGATGGCCCGCGTCTGCCGGGCCGATGGCCGCATCGCGGTGATGGACCTGGTCGTCGCCGAACCCGAGCACGCCGACGCCTACAACCACCGCGAGCGGCTGCGCGACCCCTCCCACACCCGCGGGCTCACCGTCGAGGAGCTGCGGTCGACAATCGAGGTGGTCGGCTTGGAGATTGCCCACTTCGCCGAACGCGACCAGCCGCTGCCGCTGGAGCGCTGGCTCGACCAGTCCCAACCGCCGCAAGCGATCCGCGCTCAGCTGCGCGATGAACTCGAGGAGGAGCTCTCGGGCGGCGAACCGACCGGGATGCGGCCACAGCGCCGCGAGGGCGAGCTGTACTTCACCCAGCGCTGGGCGATCGCCGTTGGCCGCCCTGCCTAGACCCTGCTAAGGCTTGTCGACCTGAAGGTCGCCGACCACGCCGACGCGGAATCCCAGCCAGGGATAGGTGAGGTCGTAGAACTTGTTGTACTGGGGCTGTAGACCGACCGCCGATATCCACATCTGGTAGGCGGTGGAGTTGGAGATGCCGCCGTGCAGGCGCCGCCAGACCCGGCCGTCGTTGCGACCCGAGGGTGGCGGGGTGATCGTGTCGGTCCACTCGACCGCGTTGCCGCCCTGGTCGAGGGTGCCCCAGGGCGAGCGGGTCCGCGCCTGGCCGACGGTGCCAAGGCTGCCTTTGTAGAGCTTGGCGTAGGTGGTGGGGTCGATCCCAAACGGGTTGACGCTCGAGCAGATGCTCGCTTCCACCCCGCCGGGGCACCAGCTCGGCGCCGGTTTTTCTTCGCTGTAGTAGGTCGCCAGCGGCTGAGTTGAAGAGTTGGTCACGTCGCCGCTGGCGGGATCGAGCACGCTCGGGGCGGGGACCTCCGATTCGTTCCCAAACACGCCGGGGTTGGTCGGGTACTTCCAGTAGGAGTAGGTGCCGGCGCCGCTCGGATCGTAGTAGGCGGCCTTGATCCACTCGTCCTGACTGGGAACGACGAAGCCGCGCTTATGCGCTCGGGTCGCGCCGGTGCGCTTGTGACTCGCCAAGTCGTACATCCCACGCTCGGCGTTTCGCGAGAGCCGCACCCGGTAGGTGACGTATTTGAAGCCGTCACTGATGCCGGCGCGCTTGGAGAGCACCTGTCCGTTGTAGAGCGAGTTGACGAAGCGGGCGGCGCGAAGGAAGTTGGCGAAGCCGTAGGGCTTGTCCGCCCAGTCCGGATAGCCCACAGAGTAATGGCGCCCCATACCGGTATCGGCCGACTCGTCGATCTGGCCGTACTTCGGCCACAGCGCCGGAGTCTGGCTCGGGTCGTACAGATCGTGCTTGTCGCGACCGGTCGGGTCGACGGTGTTGAGGAACTTCACCCACTGGCCGACCGTCACCTCGAGCATGCCGATGCCGTAGCGGTAGCCGACGCCGCCGACGGTCTGGCAGGCCGGTTTCGATTCGGCGGCTTCCGCGCAGGACTTGTAGATAGCGTCGGTGAAGGGGACGATCCCCACCGAGGGGTTTCCCGGCGCGCCGACCTTGACCGTGGTCACGCCGACGATCGCCCGCTGGGGGGCGGCGCTCGCCGCGACCGGCATGGCAAGAGCGATCGCGACTGCGGCCGCGAAGGCCAGTGGCCAGTGGTTTGAGCGTCGGGACTTCAAGGGCAGCAGCTCTATTCGTCAATGGCCGACCTACGCCTTTATTGACGTCCCGCCTAAACCAGCAGGCCGAGCAGCAGCAAGACGACTCCGGCGGTTGCGGCGGCGCCCCCGGCGCCCAGGAGCCAGCGCCGGCGGGTGATGATCGAAACCGAAGCGAGGACGATCCCGACCTGGAGCCCCACCTCCCCCAACTCGTAGTAGACGTGCTGAGCGTTGGCGTGGTCGACGTGGTCTTCGTGAGTGTGGATCTCGTCGTTGAGCCGAGCGTCTGCCGGGGCGAGCTCTCGAACGATTCGCGCCTCGTGTCGCTCAGCCACAGCCGCGGCGGCGCGCTGCTGCGAATCCCCGGCAGCGAGGGTTCGCAGCAGCACCGAGTTCCCCTTGGCGATGTCGATCTTCACGCGGTTGCTCTCCAGTCGTACGGAGGCATCGGAGCGGTGCGTCTCGCCGGTGATGACCTCCTTCACCGCCTCGTTGGAGAGGAACACGGAGATGGCGAGAAAGGCCGCCATCAGGCCGACGATCATCGCCACATGGCGTCCGTAATGCGGGCCGAGATGACTGGGCTCGCCGGTCGCTATCTCGTGCCCCTGCTCGAAGCGCTCATATGATCTGTGGGCCTCCATCAGCGTCGCGCGAGGCGGCATCCTCGCAGCGCGGGGGGACGGCTCAGGCTTCGACCGGAGCGCCGTTGGCGCTCAACGTCACCTCGATGTTGCCCCTGGTCGCGTTCGAGTAGGGGCAGACCTTGTGCGCCGCGCGGACCAGCTCGACCGCATCCTCGCCCTCCACCGAGGGCAGCGTCACCGCCAGCTCGACCGCGATCGTGAAGCTGCGCTCCTCGGCGCTGACCAGCATCACCTTGGAGTCGATCTCGACATCACCCACCTCGAGCTTCTGGCGCCGGGCAACAGCAAGCATTGCGTTCTCGAAACAGGCCGCGTAGCCAACCGCAAAGAGCTGCTCGGGGTTGGTCCCGGGCTCCTCCCCACCCAGCTCCGGCGGAACGCGCAGATCGACCTCCAGCACCCCGTCGGAGCTGCGGCCGTGGCCGGCCACCCTGCCACCAGTCACGTGCGCCTCGGCCGTGTAGAGGACCTTCCCCATCGATCCAAGCGTAGTCGCTCTACCCTTCCCGCTCATGGCCGATATCGACAAGCCCGAGTTCGAGACGGCGAGCGAGTGGTCGCGGTCCGAGCGGGTCGCCGAGTACCTCTCGCGAGAGATACCGCACCGACTGACGGCGGAGGAGATGCTGCTTGAGGCGCTGCCGGCTCGGGTCGAGCGCTTCCTTGACCTCGGCGCGGGCGACGGCCGTATGCTGGCGCTGGTGCGCAGCCGCCATCCGGAGGCGACGGCAATCGGCCTCGACTCCTCCGAGCCGATGCTGGCTCGCGCCGCGGAGCGGTTCGGCGACGACCCGCTGGTCGAGCTTCGCGGCCACGATCTTGGCCAGCCGCTGGCGGAGTTCGGTCCGCTCGACGCTGTCGTCTCCGGCCTGGCGATCCATCACCTGGAGGACGAGCGCAAGCGTGAGCTGTTCGGCGAGATACACGCGCTGCTCGCGCCGGGGGGCGTCTTCGCCAACCTCGACCTGGTCAGCTCGGCGTCGCCCCAGCTCCACGAGCGCTTCCGCCGCGCGATCGGCCGAACGGAGGACGACCCGACCGACCGCCTCGCCGACCTCGCCGCACAGTTGCAGTGGCTCCGCGACACCGGCTTTGTCGAGGTCGAGTGCCACTTCAAGTGGCTCGAGCTGGCGCTTTTGGTGGCGGTGAAATGACCAAGCAGCTGGCCGAGCTGCAGACCTGGATAGAGGAGGCGAGGGAGATCGAGGGCCAGCCCAGCACCTGGTCGGACCCGAAGCGCTGGCCGCACTCCCCGCCCATGCGCACGCGGTCCTCACCGGGCCAAGTTTCTTCCCACACCTGATCTCCGAACCGTTCCGCTATCACCACGCCGAGGAACCAGCGGCGGGCGGCCCGATTCCAAGCCTGGAGAAACAGTCCCCCGGGTTGCTTCGATAAACGTCCGTAAGGGCGTGAGGAACGCCGCAAGCCACGCTAGGCTGGCCCCAATTAGACCTTCAATCGGGGAGCCATAATCAGATGAAACGAGTCGGAAAGTTGTTGCTTGGACCAGGGCTCATCGCGCTCCTCGCGATCGGCCTGATCGCCGCCCCAGCTGCGGCAGCGGCACCGGCAGCCAGCGCCGCGGGCTGTAAGAGCGCCAGCAACATCGAGGCGATCGTCGACGACTCCGGCTCGATGGAAGTCACCGACCCTGACCGCCTGCGGGTTCAGGCGATGAACCTGCTGATCGACACGCTCAGCCCGACGACCCAGCTCGGCGCGGTCGAGTTCGGCTCGGGGATCGACATCCCGGGAATCATCACCGAGCCCCCTGCTGACACGGTCTTCCCGCCGGAGGCAGTCGGGGCTAACGCGAGCGCGATGCGCGGCGCCCTCGACAGCGTGATCAAAGCCGACAACGGCGCCACCGACTACAACGGCGCCTTCGCCAAGTCCGACGCCGATAACCCCGGCGCCGATGCCCGCGTCTTCCTCACCGACGGCGGTCACGACGTTGATACCTACAACGAAGCGCATCTGACCCACAAAGTGCCGACCTACGTGATCGGCTTCGGCTCGGGGGTCAGTTCAACCACCGACCAGGCGCGGTTGAAAAAGATCGCCAAAGACACCGGCGGCAAGTACTTCTCAGCCAAAGACACGAACGAGCTGCAGGCGGCGATGAACAGCATCGGCGCGGCGCTCACCTGCCAGACGCCGCCGCAACTGTTCACCGACCTGCTCAAACAGGGCCAGAGCAAACCGCACAGCGTCACCGTCGGCGCCGCGACCAAGACGCTGCAAATCACCCTAACCTGGGCCAGCCCGCTGAACAAATTCAAGCTCAGCGGCTTGCGGCTGGTTGGCAAGGGGGGCCTGCTCGCGGTTGCTTCCGGCAGCCACCCCAAACCGAGCAAACTGAAGGTGGTCAAAACGATCAGCTCGACCTTCGCGATCATCAAAGTTTCGGGCCTGAGGAAAGGCGCGCTGCATTTCAACGTCAAGGCGCAGACGGTCGCCTCCGGCACGCCGAAAGCGACCGTGACCACCCAGGTCGGCCAGAGCACGCACAAATAGTCCAGTCGCCGACGGGCCTAAAACGCGTCTATATCTAGCGTTTTAGGCCCGTCGGCAGATGTTCAAGCTGCGGGCTCGTAGGTGAGCAGGGCTATGCTGTCGCCCAGGGTCCGTGAGCCGGTCAGTCGCCACGACTTCTTCTCGCTGACTTCGCCGAAGAGACGCTTGCCGGATCCGAGTAGAACCGGGAAGACCATCAGCCGCAGCTCGTCGACCAGGTCGTGCTCGGCCAGCGCCTGCACCAGCTGGGCGCTGCCGGCAATCAGAATCACGCCGTCGACCTCGCGCTTCAGCCTCGCGACCTCCTCGGCGACGTCGCCCCGCAGCACGGTCGAGTTGTTCCAGGTCGCCTCCTCAAGGGTCGAAGAGACGACGTACTTCGGCATCGCGTTCATCTTCTCGGCGAAGCCGGCCTCGTCTTCGATCGTCGGCCAGGCGGCAGCGAAGCCTTCGTAGGTGACCCGCCCAAGCAGCTGCGCCTCGGCCTCCACCAACTCCTCGAGCTTGAACTTGTCGCCCTCCTCGCCGCGATCTATCTCAAAGGTCCAGCCCGCGTGCTTGTAGTCCTCGCCTCCGCCGGGAGCCTCGATGATCCCGTCGAGGGAGACAAACTCGGTTACGACGATCTTCCCCATGATGGTTCTCCTTCGTTCGCTGATTGGTCTCTACTTACACGACGAACGAGCAATGGCGAAATCGACAGACGCTGGGTCGTTCGCAGCTCGACTGCTACGGTGAAGCGGTCGGGTTTGGCCTCAGGGCACCCGAGAGGTTCCGTTTCCTCCGTGCGCTGCTTTCGCGTTTAGGGGTCGCTGGATCTCCCCTAATCGCTCAAAAAGGAGCTCACAAATAATGTCGTTCGCCGATCTCGGCGTATCCAAATCTGTCGTGCGCGCACTTTCGCAGCGCGGCATCGATCAGCCTTTTCCCGTTCAGCAGATGGTCATCCGCGACGCGCTTGCCGGCCACGATCTGCTCGTCCAGTCCCCCACCGGCTCTGGCAAGACGCTCGCCTTCGGCGTGCCGCTCGTCGACCGAGTCGAGCCCGGGAACAAACACCTCTCCGCACTGGTTCTGGCGCCCACCCGCGAGCTGGCGAGCCAAATCGTCGACGAGCTCAATTCGATCACCAAGGCGCGGCAGTTGCGCATCGCCGCCGTCTACGGCGGCGTCGGCTTCGGCCCCCAGAGCGCTGCGGCGAAGCGCGCCGACATCGTCGTCGCCACTCCGGGCCGACTCGAGGACCTGATCGACCGCGGCACGATCTCGCTCAAACGGGTCCGCATCCTCGTCCTCGACGAGGCCGACCGCATGCTCGACATGGGGTTCAAGCCGGCGGTTGACCGGATCGTCTCCCAGACCCCATCGGAGCGACAGACGCTCTTCTTCTCGGCGACGCTGGAGGGAGCAACCGGCAAGATCGCCGCCGCCTACACCAGCGAGCCGCGCCGCCACACCAAGGAGGCCAGCAAGGCGGACAAGGCGGACATCGAGCATCGCTTCCTCCACCTCGACTCCCAGAGCGCCAAGCTCGACCGGCTGATCGAGCATCTGCGCGGGGAGCAGGGCGGCCGCACGCTGGTCTTCGTCCGCACCAAGCGCGGCGCTGACCGGCTCGTCAAGCGCCTGCGCAACCACAAGGTGGAGGCGGCCGCGATGCACGGCGACAAAAGCCAGGGCCAGCGCGAACGCGCCCTCGCCCGCTTCGAGCGGGGCGACGTCGAAGCGCTGATCGCGACCGACGTCGCCGCTCGGGGGATCGACGTCGAGGGCGTCACACAGGTGGTCAACTTCGACGCGCCGGGCGACCGCGACTCATATGTGCACCGCGTCGGTCGCACCGGGCGCGCCGGGCGTCGCGGCACCGGGATCAGCTATGTCCTCGACGACCAAGCGGAAGAAGTGCGCAAGATGGCCGTCGCCCTCGGGCTCGTCAAAGAGTTCGACCATGGGCGCGGAGACCGCCCCCGGGCGGAGGCGCAACCGCGGCCCCAAAAACATGGTCAGCAAGGTCGCTCGCGCCGCCGCCGCCGTCCCAAGGCGGCACGATGATTGCCGCTGCCACCGCTCGCAAGTGGACCTGCGACCGCTGCGGCGTCTCCGTCAGCCGTATCGACGGCACCCGGGTGGCCCTGCCCGAGACCTGGACCACAGCGACCGACGGCAATTTCTGCCTCACCTGCAGGCGCGAGCGGGCCGGGGAGGCAGCGCTGGACGCCGCGCCGGCAGACTGCAGCAACGAAGTACGGGCAAAAGTGCGCCGCGCCGGCCTGCTTGAGTTCGAAGTGCGCCGCGCACCGGATCGCGCCGACAACGCGATCGCAAAAGCTTGCCATACCTCCGCTTCCGCCGTGGCCACCGCCCGCCAAGCCGTGGGTCGACGGTAGGCCGGGAGCTTCGAATGGAGGTCGGCATCGCCCTCGCTCTCGTCGCTGCCCTGATGACGAATCTCGCCTCGCTGCTCAAGCATCGGGGGTGCCACCGGATCGAGCCGGTCCGCTTCCACCAGCCGCTGCGCAGCGCCCGCGCCCTCGCCCGTTCACGCTGGTTTGCCGCCGGCTGGGGCGTAGCGGCGATCGCCTGGCTGATCCACGTCGCAGCGCTCTCAATGGCGCCAATCTCCATCGTGCAGGCGGTGCTCGCCGGGGGCGCAGTGACGGTCGCCGTGCTCTCGCAGCGGCTCTTCGGCGACCCGGTCGAGCGCCAGCAATGGATGGCGCTGCTGCTCGGCGGCGCCGGCCTCGCGCTGCTCGCCATCACCTTGCCGCAGCTACACGGCAGCCACTCCGAATTCTCGGTCGGAGCGATCCTCGGCTTCGAGGGTGGCCTCGCGCTGCTCGCCAGCGCGCTCGCCCTCGGCCATCGTTCGCAGCGCCTCGCCGCTCGGCGCGGTGTGCTGCTTGCGGCGCTCGCCGGCACGCTCATCGCCTTCGCTGGGATCGCAATCAAGGGACTGTTTGGCGTCGGTGACGTCTCGATCGCGGTGATCGCCCCCTGGATTGCGCTCACCGTCATCTGCGGGGCAATGGCCCAATACGCAACGGTCGGTGCCCTGCAAGGCGGACAAGCGGTCGAGACGATCGGCCTGATTGGCCTGGTCGCCAACGCAACCCAGATCGCCGGCGGCGTGCTCGTCTTTGGCGATCCGCTTTCGGCCAACCCACTCGGCATCGCCCTGCAGGCGACCGCGTTCGCAATGGTCTGCGCTGCTGCCCTGCTGCTGCCCTCGCGCAGCGCAGCGCAGTTGGCCCCCGGCGTCTGAACCTGGTCGGGCCCACCTCCGTACATCCGGGCAAACCGCGCGGCATCCCGACCGCACCCGCGAACCAGGAGGCAGTCCGTGAACAGAACCCTTCCAGCCATCGCCGTCTTTGTGGCCGGCGCTCTGCTTGTCATCAGCGGCTGCGGCGGAGGCTCGAGCTCCGGCGGAGGTGGCGCCTATGGATCGGGCGGCGAAACGACCGCCGCGAAGAGCCAGAATGCGAGCGGCGAAACGGGCGCAGGCGGAGTGGTCGCGGTGGCCAAGAGTCCCGAACTGGGCACGGCGATCCTCGTCGACTCAAAAGGCTTCACCCTCTACGACTTCCACAAGGACAAGGGCACCAAGTCGGCCTGCTACGGAGCCTGCGCCGGCGTCTGGCCGCCGCTGACCACGAGCGGCAGCGCGCAGGCAATGAAGGGCGCCGAAGCATCGAAGCTGGGCACGACCAAGCGCAGCGACGGCACCCTGCAAGTCACCTACGCCGGCCACCCGCTCTACACCTACACGGCCGACACCAAGCCCGGCCAGGCGAGGGGCAACGATTTCAGCTCCTACGGCGCCCAGTGGTACGCGCTGATGCCGAACGGCGAAGAGGCCGGCGACTAGCGCCGCGCCCGTCGTTTCCCCACTCACACCGTCGGGTAGACCGGCGGTGTGAAGATCCTCTTTGCTCCGATCGGGATTCTCGCCGGCCTCGCGGCGGGCTTTGCAGCCCAGAAGGGATTCGAGCGAATCTGGGCCGCCCTCGATGACCAGGACCCGCCGGAGCCGGAGGACCGTGAGGTGTCCTACTTGAAGCTGGTCGCGGCGCTCGCTCTCGAGGGCGCGATCTTCCGCCTGGTCAAAGGGATGACCGATCGCGGCGCCCGTACCGGCTTCGCCTCGCTAACCGGCAGCTGGCCGGGCGAGGAAGGCTCTCCTCCCCGATGACCACTTGCCGTAGATCGACCACCGGTTAGCACCCGCCTGGCGTATCTTCGTTCGATGCCGCCGCACACTTTGCCCGCCGCTTCTTATGGCGACTGGGCGGCAACCTGCGACACGCTTCACGCCCATACTCAAGTACTGGGCAAGCTGGCGGCAGAGCTCGCGCCAGCCGAGCCGCAGCTCCAGCACGCGGCGCTGCGGCTGACCGCGCGTGGTTGGGAGACGGCGCCGCTGCCGGCGCCGGATGGATCCGGGGCGCTGGTGGTGGCACTGAATCTGCAGACGCATGAGGCCGCCGCCGAGCACAGTGACGGGCGGGCGATTCGAGTGCCGCTAACGCCGCACCGGCCCGTCGGCGAGGTGACCCGGGAGCTGCTCGCCGCGGCAAGCGAGCTGGGCGGCCCAGTCGAAATCGACCCGACCCCCCAAGAGGTCTCCTGGACCGTCCCGCTCGACGCCGACACCGAACACGCGACCTACGAGCCCGAGGAGGTGTCCGCATACTTCGCCGCGGCAAGCCAGGCCGCTCTCGTCCTCGCCGCCTTCCGCGCTCCCTACCGCGGCCGCTCGACCCCGGTCAATGCCTGGTGGGGATCCTTCGACCTCGCCGTCAGCCTCTTCTCCGGCCTCCCTGCCGAGCCACCCTCCGAGGACTTCATCATGCGCAACGCGATGGATTCCCAGGAGGTCGCGCTGGGCTGGTGGCCGGGCGACGGCCGCTACGGCAAGGCGGCCTTCTATGCCTACGCCCACCCTGCACCCGACAACTTCAAGGACGGCACGATCGGCCCAGACGCTGCCCGCTGGGACGGCGCGCTCGGCGAGTACGTGCTTGATTGGGACGACGTGCGCGCCGCGCCCGACCCACACGCCTACGCACTCGAGTTCGCGCGATCGGCGTTTCGCCACGCCTGCATGGTCTGCGGCTGACGAGGCGCTCAGCGCCAGCGCAGAGGGCACGCCCCCTCCGGTCGTTTAGGTCAGACTCCCTATCCGGTCCTCAATCACCGCCCTAGGGCATCCCCAGAAAGGCGACACCAGTGGCGACGATCAGCGAGCGCGAGGCAACCCAGGTCGAGGCGGCAAACGCAGGCGGCCGCACGCCGGTGGTGTTCATCCATGGGCTCTGGCTGCTGGCGAGCAGCTGGCAGCGCTGGGCTGATCTGTTCGATCAGGCCGGCTACGCCCCCGTCCTCGCCGAGTGGCCCGACGATCCGGCGACGGTCGAGGAGGCGCGAGCCAACCCCGACGTCTTCGCCGGCAAGACGGTGGGACAGGTCTCCGACCACATGGCCGACGTAATCGGGGTGTTGAACAAGAAGCCCGCCGTCGTTGGTCATTCCTTCGGCGGCCTGATCGCGCAGAACGTCGCCGGGCGCGGGATCTCCGCCGCAACGGTCGCCGTCGACCCGGCGCCGTTCAAAGGTGTGCTGCCGCTGCCGATCGCGGCGCTGCGCGCGACCCTTCCGGTGACGCGCAACCCGCTCAACCGCGGGCGTGCGGTGACCCTCACCCCGGACCAGTTCCGCTATGGCTGGGCCAACGCCGTCGACCCGGAGGAGGCGAAGGCGCTCTACGAGGAGTTTCACGTCGCCGCCCCGGGGCTGCCGATCTTCCAGGCGGCCATAGCGAACCTCAACCCCGGCGCCGAGACCAGGGTGGACGCGAAGAACCCGGACCGCGGCCCGCTGCTGATCTTCACCGGTGAGAAGGACCACGCGGTGCCGCCGGCGATGAGCAACGCCGCTTACAAGAAGCAGAAGCACAACCCCGGGGTGACCGAGCTGGCCGAGATGCCGAACCGTGGACACTCGCTGATCATCGACAGCGGCTGGCGCGAGGTCGCGGACAAGTCGCTGGAGTTCGTCAAGCGCTTCGCCTAGATAATCAGCTTTACTTGAGTATCCTTGGTGGCCATGGCGGTCACTTTCATCACGCTCGGCCCGACCGGCACCTGCCACGAGCGAGCGGTTAACCGCTACGCCCGCTTCCAGGGGATCGAGGACTACGGAATCGAGCTAATCACTGATTTCTTCGTCGGCTTGGAGATGCTGCGTGAGACGCCTGGTGCCTTTCTTGTCCAGTGCAGCGCCCACCCCAAGGTGCACGAGATCACCGAGAAGTACTGGACCGAGGTCTGGGTCGTCGACACCTTCATCTACCCGACCAAGCACCTGGTTCTGCTCAGCCGGCGTGAGGTCGAGCACCCGCGCTCGCTCGGGATCGTCCCGGCAACCAAGGGCTACGTCGACCTCTCCCGGTGGGAGGAGGTGATCGACGTCGCCTCGAAGCCGATCGTCGCCGAAGAGCTGCTGGAAGGTCGCTACGACTCCGGCCTGACCCACATGGAGCACGTCGAGGAGCACGCGGACGAGCTGCGGCTCGATCTCGACATCGGCGAAATCGACACCACCTGGGTCGTCTACGGGCGTGAGAAGCGCTTCCAGGGAGAGGTGATCGGGATCCCCTCGGCGGAGCTCTTCCGCCAGCCGCAGCCGGCCTGAGGCGGCGCGGCGACGGCCGCGATGTCACGCCGGCGTGGCTCCGGTCGTCTCCTTAGTGGAGACTCCGAACTCAAGCATGCCACGGGAGGTGGTCCCTCATGAAGATCGCGGTTGTCGGCGGAACCGGAACGCTGGGCTCGGTCCTGACCGGCGAGCTCGCCAGGTCCGGGCATGACGTGGTGGCGCTGAGCCGCAACCCCCGCGCGCTTCCGCGCCCGGTCGAACACCTCAGCATCGAGCTGACCAGCGGGGCGGGGCTCGACGCGGCGCTGGCCGGGATCGAGGTCGTCGTCGACGCCTCCAACTCCGGCCCGCGCAATGCCGCCCCGGTCCTAGTCGAGGGGACGGAGCGGCTGCTGCAGGCCAGCGCGGTGGCGGGCGTGGGCCACTACGTCGGCATCTCGATCGTCGGCTGCGATCGGGTGCCGACCGCCTACTACGACGTCAAGGTGGAGCAGGAGAGGACGATCGCCGCCGGGCAGGTGCCCTGGAGTCTCCTACGGGCGACGCAGTTCCACACGCTGATCGCCTTGGCCTTCGGGCGAATGGGTCGCCTCGGCGTGGTCCCGACCGGCCCCGCGAGGCTGCAGCCGGTCGATGTCGGCGTGGTCGCAGCGCGGATGGCGGCGGTCGCCGTTGCCGAGCCGGCGGGTCGTCTCGCCGACGTCGCCGGGCCCGAGGTGCTGACGCTGAGCGAGCTTGCCCGGACCTGGCGCCACGCCGGCCACCGCGCCCTTCCCCTGCGGATCCCGCTGCCGCGGCGCATCGGCCAACCGCTCAGGGAAGGTGCGCTCACCGATCCTGGAGCCACCGCAGGCGGCGCCACCTTTGCGGAGTGGCTTGAGCGTGAGTGAACTCGCCGCCGACTTTGAACGGCTGCGTCCCCAGCTGCTGCGGGTCGCCTACGGCACGCTCGGCAGCCTCGCCGAAGCTGAAGAAGTCGTCCAAGACGCCTGGCTTCGGCTGCGGCGGGTCGATGCCGAGGAGATCGAGGACCTACGCGCCTGGCTGACAACCGCCGTCGCCCGCCTCTCCCTCGACGCGCTCAAGGCAGCGCGGCGACAGCGCGAGGAGTACGTCGGCCAGTGGCTGCCGGAGCCGATCGTCGAGAGCCTTGACGACGGGGACCCCGCCGAGCGCGTCACCCTCGACGAGTCGGTGGCGACCGCGCTGCTGGTCGTGCTCGAGCGGCTCTCGCCGGCCGAGCGCACGGCCTATCTACTGCACGACGTGTTCGGCCTTCCCTTCGACGAGGTCGGCGAGGTGGTCGGCCGCTCGCCGGACGCAGTGCGCCAGCTCGCCAGCCGCGCCCGGCGCCACGTGGTGGCGGGTAGCCCGCGCTTCCCCGCCTCCGCCGAGGAGCACCAGCGAGTCGTCGTCGCCTTCGTCGAAGCCTGCGGCAAGGGCGACCTGGAGGCCTTGATGGAGGTGCTCGACCCCAACGTCGTCTTCCGCTCGGACGGCGGCGGCCAGGTGCCATCGGCGCGCTTCCCCCTGGAGGGCGCCAAGCGCGTCGCCCGCGCCCTGCTCTCGCTCGAACGCAAGCGACAGAGCGTCGGCCACCAGCTGCGCGGCGTACCGGGGATGATCAACGGTCAGCTCGGGTTCGTCTACTACGAAGGGAAGAATCTCAACGTGCTCTCGTTCACGATCGATGCCGGGCGGATCATCGCCCTCGACGTCGTCCGCAACCCCGACAAGCTGCGACACGTGCGGCTGGCCGACTGATGAGATCGCCGAATACCGCCCGCGTCGCTCTGGCGATCCTGCTGTTCTCGGCCGTCTCAATCGGCATCGTCGCGACGTTCGCGCCGCACGCCTTCTACGACGACTTCCCCTTCCTCCGCCACTGGGTCGACCTGCTCCCCCCGTACAACGAGCACCTGGTCACCGACGTCGGCGGGCTCTACCTCGGCTTCGCCGTCCTCTTCGCCTGGGCGGCCGTGACCATGCAACCGACCCTGGTGCGGGCCGCCTGCTGGGCCTGGCTGCTGACCGAGGCTCTGCACCTCGGCTTCCACGCAACGCACCTCGACAACTTCGACACCGCCGACGCGATCGGTCAGGTGGCCTCGCTCGCCTTCCTCCTAATCCCAGCGGCGGTCGCGATCTGGGCGGCTCAGGACGGACCGGAGACGGTGTAGAGGTCCCACTCGTCGGCAACGCCCTTGAGGGCGTGGCGGCCCGCGAACTCGAACTCGATTCCGGAACCGACCGCCAGGTCGCGGACGGTGCGCGAGGCAAGCACAGCCCGGCCTTCGGCCAGTGCCGCGATGCGGGCGGCGACGTGGACCGCAATGCCGCCGACGTCATCGCCGATCGTCTCGACCTCGCCGGTGTGCAGGCCGGCGCGCACCTCGATCCCCAGCGCGGGCATGTCGTCGACGATCGCCCGTGCGCATTCCGCGGCACGGGTCGGGCCGTCGAAGGTCGCCAGGAAGCCGTCGCCAGTCGTCTTGATCTCGCGCCCCTCGAACTTCTGCAGCCGGTCGCGGACCAGTTGCTGGTGCTCGCCGAGCAGATCGCGCCAGCGCCGGTCGCCGAGCTCGGTGGCGAGCCTGGTCGAGTCGACGATGTCGGTGAAGAGCACCGTCGCCAGCACCCGTTCCGGCGCCGGGCCCGGCCGGACGCCGGTGAGGAACTCCTCGATCTCCCCAAGCGCGGCGTCGCTGTCGCCGACCCAGGGGAAGTGGTCCTCGCCCTCCAGCTCGGCGTAGCGGCTGTCCGCGATCTGCTCGGCGAGCCAGCGCGCGACGCGGTAGTTGACGGCGCGATCTTGAAAGCGATGCAGGACAAGGGTCGGTGCCTGGATCAGCGACAGCGCCCCGCGCACATCGGTGTCGAGGAACATCTCGAACAGCTGCTGGACGCGCATCGGGCTCGCCGCCTGACGCTCGAAGCGCGCCTGGAACTCACGCGCTTTTGGATTGTCGGCCAGGCTCGGCGAGAAGATCTCGATCGTTGCTCCCTTGCCCCAGAGCGGCGCGATCAGCTCGTCCTGCGCTTCCCGCACGGCCTCCTTCTCCGGCGCCCAGGGATAGTCGGGAGCCGCGGTCGAACGCGCCATCGCCCCCCACAACACCAGGGCCGAGGTGCGCTCGGGGTAGGTCGCGGCAAAGAGCATGCACATCGTCGCTCCCTCCGACATGCCGAGCAGCGCCGCCCGCTCGGAGCCGGCCGCATCCATCACTGCGCGCACGTCGTCCATCCGCTCCTCCAGCGTCGGCGCGCCGGCGGCGGGATCGGAGAGGCCGACGCCGCGCCGGTCGAAGACGAGAACCCTGGCGAAGGAGCCGAGCCGGCGCAGGAAGTGCGACAGCGCCGGGCTCTCCCACATCAGATCGAGGTGAGAGAGAAAGGGGAAGGCGAGCACCAGGTCCATCTCCCCTTCGCCATACACCTGGTAGGCGATGCCGACCTCGCCGCTGCGCGCGTATCGGGTCTCGGGAGGGTCCACATGTCCACCTTAAGCGTCGCTGGGGAGTTTCACCTCCCTATGGCAGGGAAAAAGTCCACAGCGGCGCGCGGCAAAGCGCTCAGGACGGCTCGCCCGAGCCTCCGATAGAGGCGAGCAGCTCCAGCAGCTTGGCGTGATAGGCCACACCGGCGAGTAGGGCACGTTCGGAGCCGGCCCAGTCCTCGTTGCCGCGGACGTCGTCGAGGTAACCCTGCAGCTCGGCCTGCTTTTCGCGGTGCCAGGCGATGCGCTCGTCCAGCAGAGGCTGGCGGGGAGCACCGGCGAACGCCTTCAGCATGTGTTCGTCGCGCAGCTGGGGAGGGGCCGCTGTCGGCTCGGCCGCCCACTCGCGCAGCGCGGCGCGGCCCTCGTCAGTGAGGGCGTAGACCTTGCGGCGGCGGCCGCCGGGCTCCTGCCGCGCCGAGAGGTAGCCGCCCGCGGCGAGCCTTGCCGGCTCCTCATAGGCAGTGGTGTGCGGCACCGGCCAGAAGTTCGCGATCGATTTCTCGATCGCCCCCTTGATCTCGTAGGAGGTCGCCTCGCCGAGTTGGTCGAGCAGCGCCAGGAGCGCGTAGGAGTTGGCGGTGAGTCGGATCGGCTTGCTTTTCACGCTTTGGCCCGTATAGTTCGTGACGAAGTATCAGACATTAGCGAACGGAGCTGCGGCATGGCGGACATAGATAGAGACACCATCATCTCCCACTCACAGGACTACGACGCGGTGATCGTCGGTGCAAGCCTTGCCGGCTGCGCCGCGGCGATCGGCCTCGCGCGCTACGGAGCACGCGTGGCCCTGGTAGAGCAACGACCCGATCCGGGTGCCTTCAAGCGCAACTGCTCGCACTTCATCCAGGCCTCAGCGGTGCCGACGCTCGAGCGGCTTGGCCTTTTCGAGCCGATCATGGCGGCCGGCGCGGTGCGTTCGCGAATGCGTGCCCGCACGCCTTGGGGCTGGATCGTCGCGCCATCAGAGCTCGCCGGCTACGCGGTGAACTTGCGCCGCGAGCTGCTCGATCCGCTGGTTCGTGAGATCGCCGCGGCCACGCCCGGAGTCGACTTGGCGCTTGGCCGCAGCGCCTGCCGGCTCCTGCGTGAGGATCGAATCGTCCGCGGCGTGGTGATGCGTGATCGCGACGGCGTGGAGACGACGCTGCGCGCCCCGCTTACGGTCGGTGCCGACGGTCGCGACTCGCGCACCGCAGAGCTGGCAGGTGTAGCGACGAAGACGCTGCCGCATGGACGCTTCGCCTACGGCGCCTACTACGAGGGAGCGCCCCCGATCGGCGCTCCCGACGCCTCGATCTGGTTCATGGATCCCGATTGGGCCGCGGCCTTTCCCACCGACGAAGACCTCGTCTTCTATGGAGCGATGCCGGCAATGAACAGGCTCGCCGAGTTCAAACGCGACCCAGAGGCGGCGCTCGTCTCCTACCTGGCCGCCGTGCCCGAGCCGCCGCCAATCCGCGAGGCACGACGGGTGAGCCCGGTGATCGGCAAAATCGACATGACCAACCAGGTGCGGGGGTCGATCGCACCCGGACTCGCCCTGATTGGTGACGCGGCGCTGGCGACGGATCCGCTCTTTGGCGTCGGCTGCGGCTGGGCCTTCCAGTCGGCGGAGTGGCTCGGCGAAAGCGTCGCGCTCGCCCTGCAGGGAGAAGAGTCGCTCGATCATGCTCTGGCCCGTTATCGTCGTCGCCACCAGCGCGAACTGCGCGGGCACGCCTTCCTGATCCACGACTACGCGACCGGGCGACGCCTCCACTCCCGGGAACGGGTGCTGTTCGCGGCCGCTGCACACGATCCCAAGGTTGCCGCCGGATTCGACGCCTTTGCCACCCGCCAGATCAAGCCGGGGCGGATGCTGGCGCGGGTGGTGCCGCGCTCGATCGCGGTCAACGCGCGCGCCTCGCTGACGCGACGGCGGCGCGGCGTCAGCTCTCGTCGTTTACTCGCCTAAGCAGATCACGCAGGGCACGCTGGTCGGTCGCCGACATCCCCACCAGCCAACCGGGGGGCTTCTCGACCGCCCGCATCAGCCGGGTGCGAACGCGCCGGCCCCCGCTGGTGAGGGCGATCAACTTCACGCGGCGGTCCTGCGCGGACGCCGTGCGCACCGCCAATCCGCGCTCTTCGAGCCCGTCGACGATCCCGGTGACGTTGGAGTTGTCACAGTGGAGCACAGTGGCGATCTCACTCATCGTGCGTGGCTCACCGAGCGCGCGCAAAGTGCCAAACGAGGCCGGCCTTAAGCCGAGCTCGCGCGCAATAGACAAGAAGGGAGGCGGGTATACGAGTCGAGCCAGCAGGCCCCAGGCCTCGCCGGCCGGATCGGCCTTCGGCGCAATTTTCGCCTTGCTCTTTTCCCTAGACGCACCCACCGCGATGCATTCTAATCTCAATCTTGGTAAACCTCAACCATTGACCTTACCCGGTAAACCGTAAAAGGCTGGTGTGAGATGAGCGCAAACGCTGAAGAGCGAGCTGGCATCGAAGTCGAGGGGCTGGTGCGCGAGTTCAAAAACGGTCCGCGGGCGGTCGACGGGATCGACCTGCGCGTCGCGCCGGGCGAGATCTACGGCTTCCTCGGCCCCAACGGAGCGGGTAAGTCGACCACGGTGTTGATGTTGACCACCTTGCTGCCGCCGACGTCGGGGACGGCGCGGGTCGCCGGCTTCGACATCGTCCGCGAAGGCGGCCGGGTGCGCGGTGCGATCGGCGCCGCCCTGCAGGAAGCCGCACTCGACCCATTGCTGACCGGGCGCGAGCACATGCGACTGCAGACCGCGCTCCACGGTTTGCCCAAGGCGGAGCGAACCGAGCGGTCCGCCGAATTGCTCGCCCGGGTCGGCCTCTCCGAAGCGGCCAACCGCAGGGTGGGTGAGTACTCAGGCGGGATGAAACGGCGTCTCGATCTGGCCCTGGCGTTGGCCCACCGCCCCAGCATTCTCTTCCTCGACGAGCCGACCACCGGCCTCGACATTCAGAGCCGCAGCGCACTTTGGGACGAGGTCGCGGGCCTGGCCAAAGAGGGTGTCACCGTCTTCCTCACCACGCAGTACTTGGAGGAGGCCGATGCGCTTGCCGATCGGGTCGGGATCATCGACCACGGCAAGATCGTCGCCGAGGGGACGCCGGCCGAGCTCAAGGCGGAGATTGGCCGGCCGACGGTCGAGGCGGTTCCCCGCGACCCGGGTGACCAGGAACGAGTAGCGCAGGCGCTGCGCCCGTTCGGCGAGCAGTGTGGCGCGACGCACCGCGGCGGCGCTTCGGTCCTGCTGGAGGGCGGCGAGTCCCAACTCGCCGACGTCGTCCGCGCGCTCGACGCCGAGGGGATCGCGATCGAGCAACTGCAGCTGCACGCGCCCTCGCTCGATGACGTCTTCCTCGCCAAGACCGGCCGCTCGCTCGAGGGGGCCGGCGAGGATGAGGGCGAGGCCGGCAGCGAGGAAATGGAGGCTGTGCAGGCGTGAACAAGTCGGCCCTCTCGATCCAGGTCGGCCAGCTGGCCCGCCGCTCGGTCCGGCGCACCCTGCGCCAGCCGGCGCAAATCGTGCCGGCGCTGATCTTTCCCCTCTTCCTGCTCGCGGTCAACTCCGGCGGGCTCAAGAGCGCGACCAATCTGCCCGGCTTCCCGACCGACTCATACCTCACTTTCGCCCTCGCCGTGCCCTTCATGCAGGGGGCGCTGTTCTCGGTGATGAATGCCGGCACCGACCTCGCCCGCGACATCGAGACCGGCTTCCTCAACCGCCTCGCGCTGACCCCGCTGCGCGGCGCGGCGCTGCTCAGCGGCCTGCTCGCCGGCGCCTTCGTGCTCGGCCTAATCCAGGCGGGGACTTACCTAATCGTCGGCCTGGTCGCCGGTGCCGAACTCGTCACGGGGTTCCCGGGCGCGCTGGCGATAATCGCGCTCTCGGTCTCGATCACCGTCGCCTTCGGCACGCTTGGCCTCTTCGTCGCCCTGCGCACCGGCTCAGGCGAGGCGGTGCAAAGCCTCTTCCCCGTCTTCTTCGTCTTCCTCTTCATCTCCTCGATGGCGCTGCCGCTCGACCTGCTGGAAACCGATTGGTTCCACGCCCTGGCCAGCGCCAACCCGGTCTCCTACTTGCTCGGCGCCTTCCGCTCGCTGCTGATCGAAGGCTGGGACCTGGGCGCCCTGGCGCTCGGCTTCGGCATCGCTGCGACGATCCTGGCGCTCGGCATGTTCGCCGCCTCAGCCGCGCTGAAGACGAGGCTGGTGAGGACGTGACCCGCGATGTCGCACGCGCCGTCGCCTGGCGCAGCATCCACAACTTCCTCTCCAACCCGGCCTTCATGGTGCCGGCGATCGTCTTCCCGCTCTTCTTCTTCGTCGCCTTCGCCGGCGGGCTCTCGGCGATCGCCAACACGCCCGGCTTCGACTTCCCCAGCGGCTACACCGCCTTCCAGTTCGTCTTCGTCCTGCTCCAGTCAGCCGCCTTCGGCGGCGTCTTCACCGGTTTCGCGATCGCCCGCGACTTCGAGATCGGCTTCGCCAACCGCTACCTGCTGGCGGCGCAAAGTCGCGGCGGAATCGTCGTCGGCTATGCGCTGGCCGCGCTGACGCGGGCGTTCGTAACCTGGACGGTGCTGACCGTCGTCGCGCTGGTCGCGGGGATGGAAGTGGGAGGCGCCGGGGTCGAACTCTTTGGCCTCTACGGCCTCGCCGTCCTGGTCAACGTCGCGGCAACGCTGTGGGCGGCCGGCGTGGCGATGCGAGTGCGCTCGATCCAGGGCGGGCCGCTGATGCAATTCCCTACCTTCCTGATCCTCTTCCTCGCCCCCGTCTACGTGCCGCTCTCCTTACTCAGCGGCTGGATCCACGCGGTCGCCTCGGTCAACCCGGTCACGGCGCTGCTCGAGGCCGGCCGCGGCTTCATCTCCGGCGACCCAACCCAAGTCGCCCTAGCCTTCGCCGTCGCGGTCGTCCTGCCCGTGCTCTTCGCCCTCTGGGCCCGCGGCGGACTAAAGCGAGCAGAAGCAGCGGGCTGATCCGCGGCGGCTTCACGAACCACCGACTGGGTCCTGTCCCGGTAGGGGTGAAACGTCTTGTACTTTTTCCGCGGCGGCAACCTCGGATGGCCACGTGCTGTCTTCGGAAAAGTTAAGTGAAATCCCTACCGGGGCAGGACCCAGCTGTAGCTACTCGGAGCCGCGGACCAGCCCGATCAAGTGACCCTCGGGATCTTTGAACTGACCAAGTTCGATCGAGTCCATCACTTTCTCCGGACCCATCACCCGCGTGCCGCCGAGCTCCTCGGCCTTCTGCAAGGCCGCCTCGATGTCGGGCACGGCGATGTAGAAGGTGACGTGGCCCTCGTAGCCATCAGGCCCAGGGGCGATTCCGCCGCCGATGCTCCCCATGTTGGATGGATTGTCCTCACCTTTGACGATCCCGTAGCTCATCGGGTTATTCGCGTCGATGTTCCACCCGAACAGATCGGAGTAGTAGCTCTGCAGCTTCCCTCCGTCCTTACCAACAACCTCGAAATGAACGACTGGCTGTCCCATATCCATCCTCCTTTTACGGGATGAGCTTCACGTTGAGCCCCTCACGAGGGCCAAACCTGAAGCTCATCCGATTTCAAGCTCTATCCCTCCGAGTAGGCGGGCTCCCGAGCGCCTTGCGCCTCCTCGCCCGCCGCGGCTTCGGCCATCGCCGCCGGATCCGGCATCGGTTCGGAGCGCAGCACGAAGACTGCGATCGCCAAAGCGACCGCGACCAAACCGGCGCCGACCAGATAAGCCAGGTGGAATCCCGAGTTGAGCGCCGCCGCGTGGGTGGCGCCGCTGTCGAGCAGCTTGTCGGTACGCCCAGCGGCGAGCGTGGCCAAGACGGCAAGCCCAATCGCGCCGCCGACCTGGGCGCTGGTATTGACCACACCCGAGGCCAGGCCCGCGTCTTCGGGCGTCGCCCCCGACATCGCCAGCGTCATCAGCGACGGGAAAGAGATCCCGATCCCGACTCCAATCAAGAGCATCGGCGGCAGGACGTCAGCGAGGTAGCTGCCGTCGACCGGCGTGCGGGCAAAGAGCAGCAGGGCGGTGCCGACGAACACCATGCCGGGAATCAGCATCGCCCGCGGGCCAAAGCGCATGATCAGCTTTTCCGAGTAGCCGAGCGAGAGCGTGCCCATGACGAGGGTCGCCGGCAGGAAGGCAAGACCGACCTCGAGCGGGTCATAGCCAAGGATCTGCTGCAGGTAGAGAGCACCGAGGAAGAACATCGAGAACATCCCGGCAACCAGCAGCATCTGCAGCGCGTTGGCTCCGGAGACGTTGCGCGAGCGGAAGAGCCGCAACGGCATCAACGGGTTGGCGATGCGCGCCTGGCGCAAAACAAAGGCGGTCTCCAGGGCGAGTGAGATCCCGCCGAGGACGAGCGTCTGGGTCGATCCCCAGCCGCTTTCGGCGACCTCGAGGATCGTGTACACGCCGAGCATCAGGCCGCTGGTGATCAGTACCGCGCCGAGGACGTCGGCGCCCTGGCCAAAGCCAATCCCGGGCCTGTCGGCAATCAGCCGACGCGTCATCAGCGCGGTCGCGATCCCGATCGGCAGGTTGATGAAGAAGATCCAGTGCCAGGCGATCGCCTGGGTCAGCACGCCGCCGACCAAGAGGCCGATCGTGCCGCCGGCGGAGGCGACGAAGCCATAGACGCCAATCGCTTTCGCCTGCTCGCGCGGCTCCGGGAACATCGTCACGATCATCCCCAGAATCACCGCCGAGGTCAGCGCGCCGCCAATGCCCTGGATGAAACGCGCCCCGATCAGCATCTCCTGGCTCTGCGAGATCCCACAGAGCAACGAGGCGGTGGTGAAGATGGCGAGGCCCAAAAGAAAGATGCGGCGCTGGCCAAGCAGATCGCCGAGCCGACCGGCCAGCAAGAGGAGGCCGCCGAACGGGACGAGGTAGCCGTTGACGACCCAAGCGAGGTTGCTCTGCGAGAAGCCAAGATCGTCCTGGATCGAGGGCAGGGCGACATTGACGATCGTGATGTCGAGGACGATCATCAGCATCCCTGCACAGAGGACATATAGGGCGAGCCAGCGGCTGCTGTCCTCCACCGCTTTCGGCGCTTCCGCGGCTACTGCTCCGTTGGCGCTCATCTTGTTCGCCTCCTCGTCTCTCGGGTTCATCGTGACGGCTACCCTAGCAAAAAGTTCTCAAACACAACTATTTGGTTGCAAACTTGTATCAAATGGTTAAACTGGCTATATGGCAACGAAGCGCTCATACGGGGAGGCGTGCCGTTTCGCCTTCGCCCTCGACCTTGTCGGCGAGCGCTGGGCCCTGCTCGTAGTACGCGAGCTCTTGCTCGGCCCGAAGCGCTTCACCGACCTGCGCGGGGGGCTTCCCCACGCCAGCCCCAACATCCTCTCGGAGCGGTTGCGTGAGCTGGAGCAGGCCGGTGTCGTCCATCGTCGCAAACTGCCGCCGCCGGCGGCCTCACAGGTATATGAGCTGACCGCCTGGGGCAGGGAGCTGGAGCCGGTGGTGACCCAGCTCGGCGCCTGGGGAGCCCGCTCCCCGGTTCCACCCGAGAGCGACGAGATCAACGCCAGCTCGATCGTCCTCGCGCTGCGCTCGCTCTTCGACGCGGAGGCCGCCGGCGATCTGGAGGCGAGCTACGAGCTGCGCCTCGGCGAGGAGACCTTCCACGTCAGCATCGCCGCCGGCGAGCTCAGCCTCGAGCGCGGCGCCGCCGAGAATCCTGCAGCAGCGATCGAGACTGACGCCGGAACCCTGGCGGCTCTACTCGCCAACCAGCTCCGACTAGAGGACGCGCTCGCGTCGGGCGTCGCGAACATCGAGGGAAGCAAACGGAACACCCTTAACTTCCTCAAGCTCTTCCCGATGCCCGAGCCGTGCCCAACGAGCGTAGCCAGCTGAGAACCCGTCCCGGTAGGGGTGAAGCGTCTTGTACTTTTTCGTCAGAGGCGGCCGGGCGTCAGCCCAACCGCGACCCACCGAAAAAGTTAAGCGAAACCCCTACCGGGACGGGTTCTCAAGGTCTGAACTAACTCATTTGGCCACCGGCCCGAGGATCGCCGCCGCTCCGGTCATCCCGGCCAGGTTGGGATGGATCGGCGCCGCCGGGTTGGTCGGTACGACCGGCTCGACCCAGCGCGTCGAGGAACCCTTGCAGGCGTCGTGGCCAATGCTGGCGTTGTACCAATTGACCAGCGTCGCGCCGTTGGCCGCCGCCTGCGTGGCGAGCATCGAGTTCAGTTCTTTCTCCTTCGCCCGCAGGTAGGGCACGTCGCCAAAGCCGATCGGCATCTGCGGCCAGCAGCCGAAGCCCGTCTCGGGGAAGATCGCCGCGTAGTTGACGACGAAGACTTTCGCCGACGGCGAGAGGCTGTGAATGCCTTGCAGCACTGCCGCCACTTTCGGCGCCGTCGCCGCGATCCGTTCGGCGATCTGGTCTTTGCCGCCGGAGTTGTATTTGTCTTTGCAGGGCGTGCTGAACGGGTTGACCGTGATGCAGCTGAGGGCAACTTCGGAGAAGCCGATGTCGTTGCCACCGATCGTCAGCGAGACCCTGGTCGTTTCGGCGTCGAGCGAGTCGAACTGCGGCGGGTTGGTGCCGAGTTCGGTGCTCTGTGGGTTGGTCATGTCGTTGGTGGTAGCCCCACTGCAACTTGGGTCTCGCAGCGGCAGGCCGATGGTGGGCGCTGCCAGGTGGGCGTAGTTATGGTCGGACTTGAGGCAGCCGAGGGGCGCGATCTGGTTGGGGATGACCGGGCCGGCTGCGTAAGAGTCGCCGAGCGCTACGTAGTTAGCAGCGTGGGCGGCGCCAGCGAAGGCGGCAAGCATCGCCGCTATCGCGACCGCAACAACCGCCATACGCCGCAGTCGTCGCGGACTGGGCTGAGTTGACTGGTTCATATCCATCTTTCCTCTCGATTGAGTCTGGGCACAAACGGACGAGCGAGCGGCTCGCCCTTACCCGTTTTTACCTAAGTTAATCCCGATCAATCGAACGTGCACTGTTACGTGGACGTTTCTGCGATTCCTGGTCGCGGCGGCCGAAGCGATGTCCTGGGGGAACCACCTCGCGCAGCTGGGTGCGCTCCAGCTCGGCAACCGCGGAGACAAGGACGTTGGTCGTGCCTTCGCGGCGCTCCAGACGGCCCTTGGCACGGAGCAGCGGTGAGGTGCGGACCTCGGCACGGTGACGGTCGTAGACCGGCGGCGGCACGATCAGGTTGACCGTGCCACGCTCGTCCTCGAGCAGCATGAAAACGATCCCCTTGGCGGTCTCGGGGCGCTGGCGGGCGACGACCATCCCGGCCACCTCGACGATCGTGCCGTCGTCGATCTTCTCCAGGTCGGTGCTGCGCAGCAGCTCGCGGTCGAGACCCTCGCGCATCAACGCCATCGGGTGCTCGCCCAGGGTCATCCCAGTCGAGCGGTAGTCGGCAATCATCTCCTCCCAAGGGGCCAGCGGCTCGAGCGCGGGCGCCCCCGGCGTCTCCAGCGGCAACGCCATCTGCGTTCCCTCCCCATGCCGCACGCCGGTTCCGGCAACCCCAACCCCCCAAAGCGCCCCCCGCCGGCCGCCCCCCAATGACGTGCCGTAGCTTAAGGGTCCATATAGGTCCTTAAGCGACGGCACGTCCCCGAGGCCATCGATGGCGCCGGCCCAGGCGAGGCGCTCGAGCCCGTCGCGGCCCGCGCCGGAGCGCGAGGAGAGGTCGGCGACTCCACGGTAGGGCCCACCCCGCTCGCGCTCGATGACCAGGCTCTCCATCTCCTCCGCCCGAACCCCCTTGACGTATCCGAGCCCGATCCGCACCACAAGCCCCCCACGCACTTCCCTCAATCCCGCCGACGGGCCTGAAGCGTCCATATATCGGACGTTTGAGGCCCGTCGGCGGAGGTGGCGCGGTGTTTCCACGTGGCATTGGACCTGGCTGCGGTTGGCGTCGGGCGGCGCCAGGCGAATGCCCCGGCGCTGCGCCTCGTGAGCCAGCGCGTCGGGCGGGTAGAAGCCCATCGGCTGCTCGTTGAGCAGCGCGCAGAGGAACTCTGGCGCGCGGTGGATCCGCAGCCAGGCCGACTGGTAGGCGAGCAGGCCAAAGGCAGCCGAGTGCGCCTTGGGGAAACCGAAGCCGGAGAAGCCCCGGATCTGTTGCCAGACCCGCTCCGCCGTCTCGAGCGGAACCTCGTTCGCGCCCACGGCGCCGACTAGGAAGCGATCGTGGTGCTCCTCGATCGCCTTCTCGGAGCGCTTGCGGCTCATCGCCCGTCGCAGCCCATCCGCCTCGGAGTGGGTGAAGCCGGCCAGGGCAATCGCCACCTCGAGCACCTGCTCCTGGTAGACGATCGCGCCGTAGGTCTCCTCCAGCGCCGGCTTCAGCAGCTCGTGCTCGTAAGGGATCTCGTACCCGGGGTCCTCGCGCAATCGCTTGCGGCGCTCTATATATGGATGGACGGCGCCGCCCTGGATCGGTCCGGGGCGGACCAACGCCACCTGGACGGTGAGGTCATCAAGGTTGCGCGGGCGCGTTCGGGGCAGCATCTGCATCTGGGCGCGGCTCTCGATCTGGAAGACGCCGGTCGTCTCCGCGGCGCGGATCGATTCGAAGGTTTCGATGTCTCCGAAATCGATGCGCGAGAGGTCGAGCCGCTCTCCCCGCGTGCGGTCGAGTTCTTCGACGCAGCGCTCGACCGCGGAGAGCATCCCCAGCCCGAGCAGGTCGATCTTGAGGAAGCCCGCGTCCGAGCAGGAGTCCTTGTCCCACTGGACGATCTGCCGCCCCTCCATCGCCGCCGGCACCACCGGGCAAACATCGATCAGGGGCTGGGTGGAGATCACCATGCCGCCCGAGTGCTGGGAGGCGTGACGGGGCAGCCCCATCGCCTCGCCGATCAGTCCGACCAGGACCCGCCAGCCGCGTGATGCCGCGCGGTCGGCGCCGATCGCGGCGGTGACGTCGCGCTCGATCTCGGCGCCGGTCTCGTGGAAGCCAACAGTCTTCGCCACCCGCTCGATCTCCGCCGGCGGCAACGCCAGCGCCTTGCCGAGGTCGCGCACCGCACCGCGCGGGCGATAGGTGGGGAAGGCGGCGACCAAGGCCGAGCGGTCGGCACCGTAGCGGTCGTGGACCCGCGGGATCAGCTTCTCGCGGATGTCGCGGGGAAAGTCGAGGTCGATGTCGGGCGCGACGGTCTCTTTGGTGACTTCCTCGTTTAGGAAGCGGCCGGAGAAGAGGTTCTTCTTGACCGGGTCGATGTGGGAGAGGCCGGTCAGGTAGCAGACGATCGAGCTGACGCTGGAGCCCCTCCCGCGTCCCGGTGGCAAAACAGATCGCGCTGATCCGCGGCCGCGCACTTCCAGCGCCACCTCACGGGCCAGCTCGAGCAGGTCGCGGTGGAGGAGGAAGAAGCCGGAGAGGCCACGGATGCGGATGGTCTGCAGCTCCTGCTCGAGCCGAACGTTCGCTTTCGCCAGCTCCGCTGGGTCCGGATAGCGCTCCCCCAGCAGGCTCCGGCAGATCTCCGCCAGTTCGCGGTCGGCGTCGGGGTTCTCGGAGCCGGGGTAGCTGTAGCCCAGATCCGCGGTCAGGTCGAAGCGCAGCCGCTCGGCGAGGCGCAGGGTCTCGGCGACCGCCGCGGGGTGCTCGGCGAAGCGCTTCGCCATTCCCCCTGGGGAGGCCAGAGCAGAGGAGGGGTTGCCGCGCCGCCGCGGCTCAGAGGCCTCCAGCGTCGTTCCCAGCCGCACCGCGACGAAGGCGTCTTGGAGCCAGGCGCGGCGGCGGGCATGGGAGTGGACGTTGCCGGTCGCCACGCAGGGGACGCCGAGGCGCTCGGCGAGGGCGACAAGCCAACGGTTGCGGGCGCGATCGTGTCGCCAGTAGGGGCGCTGCAGCTCGATCCGGAAGCGTTCGCGGCCGAAGGTGCCGAGCAGGCGCTGGGCCAGCGCTGTCCCCCCGGCGGAGTCGCCTCGTTCCCAAGCGCCGGCAACCGCGCCCTCGCCAGCGCAACCGGAGAGGCAGACCAGACCCTCGGCGCGGGCCTCTACCTGCGCCAGAGTTAGCGACGGTTGCCCGGCGCTGCGGCCCACTCCGTCACGGGTATGAGCGTGGGCTTCGCTCAGCAGCCGACAGAGGTTGCGGTAGCCGGCGACGCTCTCGACCAAAAGGGTGAGATGGGACTTCCCCACCGTCACCTCCGCCCCGGTGATCGGTCGCAGCCCGAACCCTTTACAGGCATGGGCGAACTCCATCGAGCCCCAAACCCCGTCGTGGTCGGTGAGGGCGAAGGCCGGATAGCCGCGCTCGGCTGCCGCGGCTGCCAGCTCGATCGGCGTCGAGGCACCGTCGAGGAAGGAGAAGGCCGAGTGAGCGTGCAGCTCTACATATGAAGCGTCGGCGCCCATCAAGCGCGCTGTCGGTACCAGCGCCCGCTGCTGTTGCGGAAGACGACGACGTTACCCCCGTCGACCAGGGCGAGCTCGAAGTAATGGCGCCAGAGCCGCCGCAAGGTCCACCAGCGATCCTCCACCAGCCACTCCTCGCGCACCGCCGCCACCGCAACCCCCTCGACCGCCCGTGGCACGTCGTCAGCGTCAACCTCGACCGCCGCCCGCTGCGGCGCGTAGAGCCGCCGAAGCCCAGGCGTCATCGTGCCGGCACCGGGAATGGGGTCAGGATGGCGCGGCGCTCGGGAAGGCGCGAAGAGGCGTCAACCGGCAACACCTTGAGCAGTGAGTCGGCGCCCTGGGCGGCGCGGACCTCGCGCAGGGCGGCGCCGAGGCGATGGCGGCGGGACTCCTCCCCCGGCGCCGATAGCTCGAGCTGGTCGGCGGCGGGCTGACCGAGGCGAACCGCGCGCAGCGACAGCGAGACGGCGGGCGCCGGCAACTCCTCCAAACGGGGCAGGAGCACGGCGCGCAGGGCTCGTGCCGATGAGGTAGGTCGGCCGAGACCCTGCGCGACGCTCCAGCTGCCGCCGCCACCGAGCAGCGCACCGAGGCGAAGCCCCAGCAACGTCCGCCCCTTGCGCTGCGGTGCGGCGAGCAGTCGATCGACCAGCAGCTCCAGCGCCCGCTCCAGCTGGCTACCAGCCGTCCCTTCGGGAAGATCGATTTCCTCCACCAGCTCCTCCCAAGCCCCATGAACGGTGAGGACGAGCAGCTCGTCCTCGCCGCGGGCGAGGCGCAGGGCGCGCTGACCGGCGGGACCAAAGCGATCGGCGACGTGAGCCGGGGAGAGCGCGGCCAACTCCCCTAGAGAGCTGATTCCGAGCCGCCTCAGAACCTCGACCAGGCGCCCAGCCTCCCGCTCGGGAACGCCGAGCCGGTCCACCAGGACCGCGACGGGAAGATCGGAGAGGAAGCTCGCCATACGAACATATGTTCGTATAAGAAGAAGACGAATTCAACCTACGAAAGGTTGCACCCGCAACGCCGCGCTTGCCAGATCAGCGAACCGGGACGTTTACTTTGAATTACTTGCGCTAATCCCAAGCGTATGGGAGGGTGGCGCCGATGCTGGCCCACATCGCAGGCATTCCGGTGGAGGAGACGGCTCTCAGCCTGGCGCCGGTCGCGCTTGCGGCAGCCGGCCTCGCGAGCGCTCGCCTGCGCCGGCTCGTCACCCAGTGGCGGCCGGCTCGGCTGCCACGCCCCACCCCTAACAGCGTGCCTGGGAGGCCGACGTGACCGTTAGCTCCCCGACCCCGACCCGCGCTCCGGTCAGGCTGCGCCACCGCCGCAGCGCCCGTCGCCTCAGCGCGGGACAGCTGGCAGACCTGCGCGAAGCGGTGACGCTGGCGCAGAAAATCGGTGACGATCGCGGCTACCAGTACTGGGCCGGCATCCACGGCCTGCCGCTGCCCGAATATTGCCAGCACCGCAGTCCGCTCTTCCTTCCCTGGCACCGCGCCTACCTCTACTTCTTCGAGAAGGCTCTACAGGACAGGGTCCCTGGGGTGACGCTGCCCTGGTGGGACTGGACGCAGCACCAGCCGCAGGGGCTCCCTCCCGTCTATGCCCGAGCCCGGGTCGGCGGCAGGAAAAACCCGCTCGCCTCGTCGCCAATCCAGCCCGCCGGCCGGCGCAACCCCAAAGAGAGCAAAACCTGGCGCCAGTTCGGCCCCCAGAGCTGGCTGCCGCAATCGGCCGAAGTCAAAACGGTGCTCGACAACCGCGACTACTTCACCTTTCAGAACCAGCTGGAGAACATCCACAACGGCGTCCATGGCTCGGTCGGCGGCACGATGGGGTACATCGAAACCTCGGCCTACGACCCGCTCTTCTGGGCTCACCACTGCATGATCGATCGCCTCTGGTACCTCTGGCAGCTCGACCATCCGGGGGCGCCGCTGCCGGCCCCCTACCTCGACGTCGCCCTGCCGCCGTTCCCGATGACGGTGCGCCAGACGCTCGACATCACCGCGCTCGGCTACGACTACGCCGCCGCCACCGCGGCCGTCCCGGGAACCAGCCGTGGTTGACCGCTTCCGCAGCAAACCGCTCGAGCTGCCGAGCGCCGAGCACCGAGTCGACCGGATCGACCTCGCCTTCTACGACCTCGACCATTCCGGCTCGACCTTCGAGGCGCGGGTCTTCATCGGCGCCGGGCGCGGGTTGAAACGGGACGCCGGGACGGACCATCCCGCCTACGCGGGCTCGCTCTTCATCTTCGGGCATGGAGCCTGCAGCGGCGAGGAGGGCCACTGCGACGTGCCCGAGGAGCGTGACCCGTTCGACTTCCGTCTCCCCCACCACCTGGAGCCAGGAGTCCAGATCCTCACCGTCACCGAGGCGGTCAAACGGCTGGTTGAAGCCGGCAAAGACAAAGCCACCGTCGACGTCTTCGTCCACGGGATGGAGGGGGAGGCGCTGAAAGCCCTCTCCTTCTCCCAACTTCGACTCCTCACCTACGCCTGACCGATGTCGGCGCTCGCGATCGGCGACAACGCAGCGATCCTCGAACCGCCCAAGGCGACGCGGGACGAGCTGGCGAAGCTGGAAGCCGGGCTCGACGCGGAGGTACCGGCGCGGCGCCTCGATCGCAATCTACTCGTCGCCACCTGGAACGTGCGCGACTTCGGCGGCATGTCCGACACCTGGGAGCGCGGAGCCAAAGACAGCCCGAAGCGAAACATGGCCGACGCCCTGGCGATCGCCGCGGTCCTCTCCCGCTTCGACGTGGTCGCGGTCCAGGAGGCGCGGTCAAACCTGCGGGCGCTGCGCCACGTGCTCAAGGCGCTGGGGCCGGACTGGGGCCTGATCCTCACTGACGTCAACACGGCCTCGACCGGCAACGACGAGCGCCTCGCCTTCCTCTTTGACACGCAGCGGGTACGGCCCTCGGGCCTGGCAGCCGAGCTCGTCATTCCCGAAGAAACCCTGAAAGCCGGCGAGGGCACGCTGAAAGAACAGTTCGTCCGCACGCCCTACGCGGTCAGCTTCATCTCCGGCGGGCAGACCTTCATCCTCGTCACCCTGCACGTCAAATACGGCGACAACGCCGCCGGGCGCACTGACGAGCTGGCCGGGATCGCCGAGTGGCTGGCCGAGTGGGCGAAGCGGACCGCCGAGGACTACAACCAGAACCTGATCTGCCTCGGCGACTTCAACATCGACCGCAAGGACGACCCCAACTTCAAAGCGCTTACGTCGACCGGGCTCGAACCGCCGGCCGAGCTGCAGGGCCTCTCGCGCAGCGTCTCAGACAAGCCCGGCGAAGAGCACTACTACGACCAGATCGCCTGGTTCACCAAGGGCAAACGAGCGGCGCTGACCCTCAACTTCGAAAAGGACTCCGGTCACGCCGGCCGCTTCGAGTGGACCAAATACCTGCTCACCGACTGGGACCCGCAAAAAGCCTCGTGGCACATCTCCGACCACTACCCGCTCTGGGTCGAGTTCGGGCTCTAGCCGCGAGACGCTGGGGCTGCGTCAGGTCCGGGTGATCACGAAGGCGATCACCGCTGCCCAGCCGGCAACCGTCGACGACCCCAGCGTGAGGATGGCGTAGATCAGAATCCTATGGAGGTTGTCGAGGCGGTCGTTGATGCGGTTGAGCTCATGATCGACCTTGTCGAAGCGCCTGTAAACCTCGTCGAAGCGCCTATTGACCTCGTCGCGAAAGTCGTCCAGCCGCTCGTCGGTCCAGCTCTCTCTCATCTTGTACATGGTCTCAGATTCTGAGACAACACGTTGCGCAAGTGGCGCGCAGATGCGGAATCTTTCGAGCTAACTTCGTGACGAAAGCGTTGCGACCAGCCCGTCCTCGAGCTCGGGCAGCCGGTCGGCTTCGCCGGCGACGACGCGTTTGCCAACCAAGGCGAGAATTCCCGCGGCCGGGACCCAGTCGGTCCCCAGCCGCTCGGCGAACGCCTCAACCATCGCGTCATGGCGTTTGGCGCCCTCGGGACCTGCAGCGAGAATCTCCACCGTCAGTAGCCGCGCAGACGGGGGATCGGCTGCAAACAGGGCAAGGGCGGTGCCGACAACGACCCGCGCCCTTTCCTCAGATGCGGCCTCCGTCTCGCACACCCTGTCAACCTCCTCCAGCAGCCGCCCGAGCAGCTGCCTGTGGGCTGCGAGCATGCAGTCGTCCTTACCGGCGAACTGTTTGTAGAAGGTGACCGAGGAGACACCGGCGCGCTTCGCCACCTCCGCCACAGAAGCCCGGGCGTACCCGCTCTCGGCACAAACCTCGGCCATCGCCGCAACCAGCCGTTCGCGCTGGTTGCGGGCGACGATATCCGCGGGGATCCCGTGGGACCCACGCGGAAGACGCTTAGCCGTGGTGTTGCTTGTGCTTCCTATGTGGCTTCCCCCCACATTCAGGCTTCATCACCGGGTTAGCCTTGAACTGCTTGCCGTTATGGCCTTCGAATTCCACGTTAGCCCTGGAGACAGCCCCACAGAGGTTGCGGCTGTTGACGATCAAACCCTTCTTGGCCCCTTGCATGCGCGGTACGACTTTGGAGAGCGGAGCATCAGGTGCGTCTTCGAGCGTTGCCCTGATCCCGCCGTGGGAAGAGTCGATGCGGACTCCCACTTCGACGTCGACTAAGCCATGCAAATCGAAGACGAGGTCGGGCAGCTTGTGGCTCGAGGATCGGAGGTAGACAGGTCCTTCGAGCGGCGTATCGAGCAATGGGGTCCAGGCTTTGATGAAGCCGTATTGGGACCTTGCCGGGCATTGCTTTGCTGCGAACTGCACTCGGGTGCAGATCGTCTTGATGTGGGCTTGGTCAAGGAAGGCAGATCTGGGCAGTCTTACGACGAGGCCTTTGACGTTGGCATCGCCTGCTTTAGGTGTATAGGTGGCGATCAAGCCTGGATGCCCGCCTCGCTTGGTGCCGCCTTTGAGGTTCAAGGCAAGTTTTGGTTTAAAGCCAAGGTTCAAGCAGTTAGCTGCCTGGTAGCGGGTCGAGAGATCAACCGGTTTGTCATCTGCTGAGCTGAAGACGTCGAGGTAGCCGCCAAAGAGGACCGAGCGGGCGCTTGATTCATCGCAAGAAGTCGGGTTCAGAGTGAAGTTGGGCCTATCCACGTAGACCCTCAGGTCTCTGAGCTTTAAGACGATGCCCTTGATGATGTGGGGGATCGGTTCAGAGTTTGCGCCGTCGACTTCTACTTCTGCGGTCTTCGGGTTCAGCGTCAGCGCCTCTTGGACGACGACGGTTCCAGCATCGAAGGGCCCGGCCAAGGCAGGGGTTACCGCGATCACGCTCAAGGGATCGCCGTGGAAGGCTCCTCCGAGGTAGGCGTAGCCCTTGACGTAGGTCAATGCTCCGCCCACTCCCGCTCCGGCCAGGGTGTGGCCGATCAGGGAGTTAGAAGGACAGCTGGGAGAAGCAAGCTCTTGCCTACCGCTCTTTGACCTTGCAGCTGCGATAGCCGCATCTGGGCATTTGCCCACCCCTGCCAGGGAGCCGAGCTCTCCGGGGGGAAGGGTTGCCGAGAACTTGGTCATGTCCTGTTCGCCGTCGCCTCTGATCACGCGCATATTGAAAGGACTGAAGGAGCCGGCGTTGTTGTTGATCGACCCCGCTTCGAAATGGGGATGGAAGGGGGGCACTCCGCCTGGGGGGCAGGGACCTCCTCCTACGCCCGAGGTGACCGAAAAGGAAGAAGTCGCGATCACCGGGGGGTTACCCGACCACGGGGTCATTTCAGCCTTGGTCTCATAGTCCCCGCAAGCCGGTGGGGTGATCAGAGGTGAGCGTGCTCCTTCTCTGAAGTGAAAGGCAAACTCAGAGAAGGGGAGCTGGGGAGCGCCTTCGGCGGTGGCGATCAGCTGGCCGGTTTTTGGATCGGGTTCGATCTTTACCGGGATCTTCACCGAGACGCCGAGGTTTTCGTTTTGCAAGACGATGTAGAGGGCTATTAGGGAGTCGAAGGGGTTCTCGGCCCCTGGGGTGATGGTAGCTGGGTCGTCTTGTTGGGCCAGATAGACACTGCCGTCGATCGCTTCTTCGATTATCGGAGTAACTACGTGAACAGAGCCGAGCTTTGAGGCTTGCGGGCAGCCTTCTCCTGGCAGTGATTTGGAGTTCTCCCTTGCTACCTGATCAGGCGTGCAGACTTCGAGCCCTTCTGCGACCGAGGGATTGATCGTCATCCCTTCGGGCAGGGTCACCTTTGCGTCTTTTAGATCTGAGGCAGCTATACCCGATGGGTTTGAGAGACCTTCGTCGTTGATGTCGATACTGAAGTCAAGGCCGCTGCCGCTCTCTGCCGAGCGCGTGGTCGGGGCCGATTCGATCCTTGGGCCGAAGTCCACTTTGCCGCAACCGGTGAAGCCGATCGGGACGGGGGGTTCTGAATCGTCGTGGGTGATGACCGTTTCGCGGAAAATCGCTTCGGGATGAAGCCAGGAGTCCGCTTCAAAGACGATCGACTGCGGGCCTTGGCAGGCGCGCGGCATGGTCAGGAAGGGAACTTTCGCCCCTTCCCCCGGGCCTTCGCGTTCTTTGTTGTGAGCCCGGTCGCCGGGGACGCTCCAGATCCTCGTCTTGGCCGAGTAGAAGGCGACGATGTTGGGGGTGTTGCTGAACTTGCTGATCAAGTTGTATGGGGGGGTTTCGGAGAGGCTTACCTCGGTCGTGACCCTCACGACGAAGGCGTTGAAGCCGAGCTTTGCCGGCACCCCGGGAGGCGGCACGAGGTTGAAGAGCTTTTCGGTGAAGCGGGTTTCCTGGTCGCCGATGGTCAACTGGATCGTGCCGACCTGTGAGCTTGGCGGGCAGGCGGGCCCGGTATGCGTTTCCGGATCGACGCCGAGGAAGTCCGCGGTCGAGCAGCGCGTCGCCGCGGTCGGGGAGCCGATGAAGCCCGGCGGCACGGTGATCGTCAGGTCCTTCAGCGCCTCATCGGGGATTTCGCCGATCCCCGCCATTTCCGGTTCGGGCCTGGTGTTGACCGCGAGGTTGAGCTTGACCGCGAAGGGATGGGCGCCGGCCTGGGTCTGGGCGGTGCCGTCTTCGTTTATGGGGACGAAGTCGAGGTCTTTGAGGCCAAAGGAAGCATTTGCGGGCCCGGCGAAGACGAGAAGAAAGAACGCCGCGATCGCCGTCAGTGTGATCAGCCGCCTCATCGTCCCGCCCTCCGCTTGTGGTTGGCTCGCTTGTGCTTTTGCTTTTTGGCGTGCCGCTTGACGCATCTACCGTGGCGGCGAGCGCTGCCTTTGCGGCAGCGGCTCGGGTGGCGCAGGTTGCCGGGCCCTTTGAATCCGGCCGAGGCAGGGGTCGGATCGTCATGGGGCGCCGCTGCCGGCTGGCAGGCTTCCCCTTCGCAGCCAGGCGGCGGCCCGGGGGGCGGTGGGAAGCCGCCGTCGATGCGCGCGTCATAGACGTCGACCAGGCCGTAGTCCTGGGAGACGAGGCTCGAGCCGGTGGTGAAGAAGACGTCAGAGCCGGTGGCCGAGGCGTCGATGAATTCGGCGTCTTTGGCGTCCTTGCCCGAGGAGATCAGGCCGAGGCAACCTTCGCTCTCGGCCACGAAGACTTCGCCGCCGAGCTCAGTCTGGCACTGCTGCCTGCTCTGCGCCGGTTGCCACTCATAGACGTCTTTCTTGCCGTTGGTATCGCGCGAGGAGAGCCCCTCGAAGCTCTCGAAGAAGACCCGGTTGCCGTCGTCGGAGAGGGCCCGCGAGGCGTGCCAGCTGGTCTCCCAGCCATGGATCTGGGCGGCGACCTGAAATTCGATGGCCAGTTCGTTGATGTCCCGCCCCACGGGCCGCGCGCCGCTCGGGTTACAGGAGACGCAGAGGAGCCTGTCGCTTTCGGCGTCGTAGAGGAAGACCTCCGAGTCCGGTTTGCCGCTGAGCGCGTCGGTGTTGTCATAGCCGGTCAGGGGCGCTCGCGACATGAACAGCGCGTGCATGCCGTCGGGACTGACCCTGGCGTCGTGGTTTGCGGGTATGAAGGCAAAAGGACCGTAGTAATAAGAGGGGGGCGCGCCGTCTTCGCTCCCGAGCGTCGCAATGAAGGTCAAGCCGCCGCCGGCTTCGCGCAGGTAGAGGTTGGGCTCGCCCGCGGCCGCCGGGCCTGGTCCGTCGAGGTCTTCTTCGGAGCCGAAGTAGACGCGCGAGAGATCTTCGCTCGAGCCGAGGACGCCGACCGCTTTGTGGGCGATCAGCGTCGCCGCGCCCGCTTCGTAGGCGATCGCTTTATTGACGTCGAGCTCGTAGAGGTCTTTGCCTTCCATATAGAGGGC
>Ga0134079_10000007_pt1 | contig 128948 bp, 147 predicted proteins | sample 15_taG_2_FD_119770 | JGI IMG/M metagenome (GOLD analysis project Ga0134079, IMG submission 119770) | Grasslands soil microbial communities from the Angelo Coastal Reserve, California, USA - 15_D_Rain_40cm_2_09182015 | ecosystem: Environmental > Terrestrial > Soil > Grasslands ...
ACCTCGATGTCGGCTCGTCGCATCCTGGGGCTGGAGTAGGTCCCAAGGGTTGGGCTGTTCGCCCATTAAAGCGGTACGCGAGCTGGGTTCAGAACGTCGTGAGACAGTTCGGTCCCTATCTGCTGTGGGCGTTGGAGAGTTGAGAGGAGTCATCCCTAGTACGAGAGGACCGGGATGAACGTGCCGCTGGTGTATCTGTTGTCCTGCCAAGGGCATCGCAGGTTAGCTACGCACGGAACGGATAACCGCTGAAGGCATCTAAGCGGGAAGCCGTCCTCGAGATGAGCTCTCCCATCCCTTCGAGGGAGTAAGACCCCTGGTAGACCACCAGGTTGATAGGCCGGCGGTGCAAGCGCAGTGATGTGCTCAGCCGACCGGTACTAATGGGTCGAGGGCTTGACGGATATTTATTTCTTACCTTTGGTCTTGTGCAGTTTTCAAGCTCCACCGGGGGCGGTCTCGCAAAATTCCGGTGGCGCATAGCGAGCGGGAAACACCTCTTCCCATTCCGAACAGAGCAGTTAAGCCACTCTGCGCCGATGGTACTTGGGGGGCAACCCCCTGGGAGAGTAGGTCGCCGCCGGTTCTTCTGACTCTGGGCCGCCCACCGGGGCGGCCCTTTGTCGTTCTAGGAGTGAGCGGCGAAACGATCGATCGCCGAGCTCCACGATCCCGAGCTCCGCAGGCTGGCGCTGCGCCGGCGACCCTCGCAGGGCGGCACCGGTTGGTTGACGGGCTCTAGCCCGTACTCACCGAGGGTGGCAAAGTCGATCATTAGGTCGGTGGCATCTACAAGCTGATGGCTGAGGTTCTTTTTCGTAGCGAACATAGGTTCGACTCTACGGTTGCTTCCGGACGGCTTCGGGATTCTGCAGGCGCTTTTGCATTTCGTGCCTGGCGGAGGCCTTCCTCGCGGCTTCGACGGGCTGGTCGAAGGCGAGGATCAGGGCCGCCGTCTGGGCTGGTTTCTCAACTTCGGGCGAGTGGCCGGCGCCCTGGACCAGCTTGGTCTGCGCACCGGCTGCCCGGTATGCGGCCAGCGCTTCCTCGGGATCCTTGGCTATCTGCTCCTCGGCTCCCATGATCGCCAGGACCGGCTTGCCGGTTGCCGCCGCACGCTGCGGAAGCGCCTCTTCGCCGGTGTAGTTGTCGTATGCGTCGTGGGAGGCCGTGTAGGCGCTGTAGGTCATCCGCTTGACGTCTTCCACGAAGGCATCGGGGACATCGAAGCCCGGCGCGAAGGCGACCTCGAGGCCCTGTCGAATCGAGAAATCGGGCTTGATCCGCCACAGCGTCTGCCCGATCACCGGCTTGAACGGCAGTTCGCCGATCAGGCCAACGTCGCCGTAGCTGCTGTCGGGGATGCTGTCGATGGTGACGAGGCGGTTGACCAGCTCCGGAGACTGTTCGGCCAGGGCGATCGCGATCGGGCCGCCGAGCGAGTGGCCGACGACCTCCACATCGCGCACGCCCAGCCTCCCGAGGACACCCGCGACCAGGCTGGCCTGGTTTTCGATCGAGTAACCCGAGGAGGGCTTTTCGGAGCCACCGTGTCCGAGCAGATCGGCGGCGATCACACGATGGTTGCGGTCGAGGAGCGGAATCGCCCCGTCCCACCAGTTGATCGCGCAGGTGAAGCAGTGGATCAGGACGATCGGTGGGGCGTCCCGGGGGCCGTGTTCGACCACCTGTATTTCTCCACCAGGGAGCTTGACGATCCTGCCCTCGGGTTCGGTCACCGCGGCGGACTTGGTTTCGCCGTCGACGGCCAGCGCATTGACACCGATCAGCACGACCAGCACGGCCACGACCGCGATCAAGATCTTCCAGCCCCGTCCCATTACGCAGGTACCCTAACCGGACTCATGGAGAAGTTCGTAATCGAAGGAGGCACGCCGCTCTCAGGCGAGCTGACGCCCGCCGGCAATAAGAACGCGGCACTGCCGATCCTCGCCGCTTGCTTGCTGACCGATGAGGAGCTACTGCTGCACCGTGTGCCGCGAATCCGCGACACCGAAGCCCAGATTGCATTGCTCGAACGCCTCGGCGTCGAAGCAGCTTGGGTCGCCGACAACAGCCTCCGCCTGTGCGCTGGGTCTGTCTCCAACGTCGCCGTTGACGAGGAGCTCTCAAGTCAGATTCGCGCCTCGTTTCTGCTTGCCGGGCCGCTTTTGGCGCGCTTCGGCGAGGCGCGTATGCCGCCGCCCGGCGGCGACTTCATCGGCCGCCGGCGGCTCGATGCGCACCTCGACGCGTTCGCCGACCTCGGCGCCCGGGTCGAGGGCGATCGCTGGATTGAGCTGAGCGCACCAGCGGGCGGCCTGCAGCCGTGCGTGATTTTCATGGACGAGCCCTCGGTGATGGGAACCGAGAACGCGCTGATGGCTGCGGCGCTGACGCCGGGCCCAACGACGATCTCCAATGCGGCAAGCGAGCCGCACGTCCAAGACCTTGCTCGACTGCTGACGGGCATGGGCTCCGAGGTGACCGGGATCGGTTCCAATGTAATGACCGTGCACGGGCGCGACCGGCTTGGTGGCGCCGAGCACACAATCTCACCAGACCACATTGAGGTCGGCAGCTTCATGGCGCTGGCCGCTGCGACCGGAGGAGAGCTGCGTATCCGCAACGCAGGTCCCGCCGATTTACTCATGGTGCGGCGCCAGTTCCGCCGCCTCGGGCTCGAATCGACGATCGAGGGCGACGACGTGATCGTTCCGCCCGAGCAGCGGCTGCTGATCAAGGCCGACATCGGCGATGCGATCCCGAAGATCGAGGATGGTCCCTGGCCAGCCTTCCCCGCGGACCTGACTTCAATCGCTTTGGCCTTGGCCACTCAGGCCGAGGGCGAGATCCTGATCTTCGAGAAGATGTTCGAGAATCGCCTTTTCTTTGTCGACAAGCTAGTAGCAATGGGCGCTCGGATAACGCTCTGCGATCCCCACAGGGCGATCGTCAGCGGTCCGAGCCGACTTCATGGTGAGCGGGTCGAGAGTCCCGACATTAGGGCTGGGATGGCAATGCTCATCGCCGCCCTGGCGGCGGAGGGAACCTCAGAGATCGGCAACATCCGCCAGATCGATCGCGGTTACGAGTCGATCGACGAGCGTTTACGCGGCCTCGGCGCGCGGATCGAACGGGTCTCCGCGGAGATCCCCGCCTAAGACGGCAAGCAGGCTTTCAGCGCCCACTCTCGTAAGGTCAGGCGCATGATCCACCCAATTCCCCCCGGGACGCGCGACATCCTCCCCGATGAGATGCGGGAGTTGCGCCGCCTGCACCTCGCGATGATCGAGGTCTTCGAGAGCCGCGGGTACGGTGAGGTAGCGACGCCCGCGATCGAGTACGACGAGGTACTCGCCAGAGGGGACGGCCGTACGGCCAATTCCGCCTACCGCTTCTTCGACGAGCGCGGCGACCTGCTGGCGCTGCGTTCCGACATGACCGTGCCAATTGCGCGCCTTGTCGCCTCACGGTTCGCCGCCGCCCAGCCGCCGTTGCGGTTCTGCTACCTGGCAAACGCCTTCCGCGCCGTGCGGCCTCAACGCGGCCAGATGCGGGAGTTTGCCCAAGCCGGGGTGGAGTTGATCGGTGCACCAGCGCCGGCGGGCACCGTCGAGGTCGTCGAGGTGCTTGAGGCAACGCTCGATGCGGCCGGCCTCGACCGTGCCGTAATTGGCCTCGGCGACGCCGACCTCTTCCGCCAGCTCTTGACAGAGTTTGAGGTCGAGGGTGAGGTACGCGATTCGATCCTCGAGCGCCTCGCGATGCACGATCTGGTCGGGCTCGAGGCAGAGCTCTCGCTCGCCGGGATCGCAGATGAGCGGGTCAACACCTGCGTCGCCCTCTCACAGCTGCGCGGCGGTCGCGAGGTACTCGACCAGGCGCGCGAGATCGGTGGCGAAGTAGTCGAGCGGGCGACGGCCCGGCTTGGCGAGACCTTCGAGGCACTCGAGGAGCGCGGCGTCGCCGAGCGCGTCCGTGTCGACCTCGGCCTACTGCGCGACCTCGGCTACTACAGCGGCGCCATCCTCGAGGTCTACGACCCCGCGCTCGGGCATGTGCTGGGAGGCGGAGGACGTTACGACGGGCTGTTGAGGCGCTTCGGCGTCGACCTCCCAGCGGCAGGATTTGCTCTCTATCTCGAGCGCGTCCACGTGGCCCAGATGGAGGAGGAGTCGCGACGGGAGGGTCCATCGTGAGCGTCGAAGTCGCCGGGACCGCCCGCGCAAAGCCCGACGGGCCACTGAAGCTTGCCGTGCCACGCGGCGCGCTGCTCGGCGGCACCCTCGACGTGCTCGACGCAGCCGACGTCGACACCGCAGCGGTGCGCGATGAGTCACGCGCCCTGATCTTCCCGGGGGAGGAGATCACCTTGGTGACGATGCGGCCCTCTGATGTTCCTACCTACGTCGAGGCCGGCGCAGCCGACGTGGGCATCACCGGCAAGGACGTGCTGCTCGAGCAGGCGGACCGCATGGTCTACGAGCTGCTCGACCTCGACTACGGCCGCTGCCGCATGGTGCTCGCAGGCCGTAAGGGCGACGAGCGCCTTGGCGAGTCACAGCGACGCCTGGGAATGATGAGGATCGCGACCAAGTACCCGCGGATCGCCCAGCGCTACTTCGAGTCGACCGGTCGCCAGGTCGAGACGATCGAGGTCAAGGGCTCGATTGAGCTAGCGCCGCTGATCGGCCTCGCCGACGGCATCGTCGATCTGGTCGCAACCGGCCGCACCCTGAAAGAGAACAACCTCGAGGTACGCGAGGAGATCCTCGAGTGCACGGCCCGCTTCGTCGCCAACCGGGTCGCGCACAAGCTGCGGGCAAAGGAGATCGATGACCTGACGGCAAGGCTGCGGGAGGCGACGGTCAAATGAGGGTGCGGCGCTTCGAGTGGGATGGCGCCGGTAACACCGCCAACGCGATTCGCGCCTGGACCGTGGCCGACAGGCCCGTGGTCGACGTCGACCCGATCGAGCGCGAAGTTCGGGAAGGCGGCGACGCCGCACTACTGGAGCTAACGGCGCGTTTCGACGCAACTGAGCGACCGTTGGACGCGCTGCGGGTTGGTCTCAGCGACATTGCTCGGGCGCTCACCGAGATCGACCCCGGCGTGCGCAATTCACTTGAGTTGGCCGTCGCCAACGTCCGCGCTGTTGCCGAAGCCCAGATCGACAATGAGGCTCGCCGAGTGGATCTTCCCCAGGGTCAAAACGTGACTCTGCGCAGCGTGCCTGTCAGCGCCGCCGGCATTTACGCGCCGGGCGGTCGCGCCGCTTACCCATCGAGCGTGTTGATGGGCGCGATACCGGCTCGAGCGGCAGGGGTCAATCGACTCGTCTTGGCGACCCCACCGGGACCGGATGGCAGAATCGCGTCGCTCGTTCTGGCAGCCGCTGCCCTTTGCGACATCGACGAGGTCTACGCGATCGGGGGTGCCCAGGCAATATTCGCACTCGCATACGGCAGCGAGTCAATCGTTCCGGTTGATGTCGTCGCCGGGCCAGGCAACGCATGGGTGCGGGAAGCGAAGCGCAAGGTCAGTGGCACCGTCGGCATTGACTCGCTTGCCGGACCCTCTGAGCTCATGGTGATCGCCGGCCACGACTCCGATCCCTCCTGGGCGGCGCTTGATCTCTGTGCCCAGGCTGAGCATGGGGCGGAGGGCCCACTGCTCGCCGCCGCCGTTGAGGATGCGATGCTGGATTCCCTTGCTGCGGCGACCGAGAGCGCAGCGGCAGAGCGCCCCGGAGTCGGCGACGCCCCGCTGGCCCTGGTCCGCGTGCCCGACACGAGCGATGCGATCGACCTTGCTAATGCGTACGCGCCCGAGCACCTCGAGCTGCTCGAGGAGGATGCTGTGCTGCTTGCCGACCGGGTCGTGACCGCGGGCTGCGTATTCGCCGGGCGCTACAGCGCCACCGCCTTTGGTGACTACGTCGCTGGCTCAAATCATGTGCTGCCAACCGGCGGCGCTGGTCGATTTTCGGGTCCGCTCGGTCCTGGCATCTTCCGTCGCAAGATCGCCACCGTGGAGGTCCCAGCCGATGCGGCGGCGAAGTTGGCACCGCACGTCGACGCCCTCGCCCGCGCCGAGGGATTCCCAGTTCACGGCGAGTCGGCGATGATTAGACGATGAGCAGAACCGCGAACAGAGAGCGCAGCACCGCCGAGACCAAGATCCAGCTCTCGTTGGACCTTGATGGGGGAAAATCGAGCGCGGCGACGGGCGTCGGCTTCCTCGATCACATGCTCGACTTGCTTGCCCGCCATGGAAAGCTCGGACTGATGGTTGAGGCCAGCGGCGACCTCGAGACCGGTGCCCACCACACGGTCGAGGACGTCGGCATCGTCCTTGGTCAGGCGCTTGACGAGGCGCTGGGTGACCGGGCCGGGATCCGCCGTTATGGATCGGCGCTGGTGCCGATGGACGAGTCGCTGGCGGAGTGCGCGATCGATATCTCGGGCCGGCCGCTGTGTGTGTTCGAGGCCGAGCTGCCAACGACCTCAATCGCCGGCTTCGACTCGGAGCTAGCCGAGGAGTTTTTCCGCGCTGTCGCCAACAGCGCAAAGTTGACCCTGCACGTCTCGGTCCGCTACGGCACCAATGTCCACCACATGATTGAGGCTTGCTTCAAGGCTTTCGCCCGCGCTTTGCGTGTGGCCATTTCGGTCGACCCCGAGGAGACCGGCGTGCCCTCGACCAAGGGGACGCTGAGCGAGTGACTGCGCGCATCTGCATCTTGGATTACGGCATGGGCAATCTGCGCTCGGTCGAGAAGGCGCTGGAGCACGTCGGTGCGACGGCCACGATCAGCAATGACCCGGAGGTGGTCCGCAGCGCGGACGGCGTGATCCTGCCAGGCGTTGGCGCCTTTCCCAAGGCGATGGAGAGGGTGCGTGGCACGGGACTGGAAGAACTCGTCGCCGAACGGCTCGATGCCGGCGTACCGGTTCTAGGCATCTGCCTCGGACTGCAGCTGCTCTTCGAGTCGACCACCGAGCTGGGGGGAGCCGAAGGAACCGCTCTCCTGGCGGGCGAGGTGGATGAGCTAGACGCAGGGGAGCTCAAGGTTCCGCACATCGGCTGGTCGCCGGTGCGCTGGGAGAAGGAGTCCCGCCTCACCGAGGGGATCGAAAGCGAGACGCCCTTTTACTTTGTCCACTCTTTCGCTCCGCAGCCGCTCGACGCTGATCTGCTCGGTAGCGCTGCTTACGGTGCCCGCTTTGCTTGCGCGGCGGAGTGCGACAACATCTTCGGCGTCCAGTTCCACCCCGAGAAGTCGAGCACTGCCGGCCTGCGGTTGCTCTCCAACTTCGCCGGGATCTGCTCCGCCGTGCCGGCGTGATTCTTTACCCGGCTATCGACATACGCGGCGGCCAGGCGGTACGCCTGCTGCAGGGTGACTACGAGCGCGAGACGACCTATGACGCCGACCCCGTCGATGCCGCGAAGCGCTGGGCGGACGAAGGCGCCGAGTTCCTGCACGTCGTCGATTTGGACGGTGCCAAGGCGGGCGAACCGCGCAACTTAGATGCAATCGAGCGAATCGTCGCGAGTGTCTCTTGCCCGATTCAGGTTGGCGGAGGACTGCGGGACCCGCAGTCCGTGCGCGCAATGCTCGATGCCGGAGCGGACCGGGTCGTGATCGGCACCGCCGCGCTTAAAGACCCGGAATTCCTCGACGCGATGCTGGAAGCGCACGGCCACCGAGTAGTCGTCTCCGTCGACGCCCGAGCGGGCCAAGTCGCCGTGGAGGGCTGGACCGAGGAAGGCGAAGAGAGTGTGGTCGACGCCGTCGCGGCACTCAGCGAGCGCGGCGTAGCCCGCTTCCTCTGCACGGCGATCGAGGTCGACGGCACCATGGAGGGCCCGGCCCTCCAGCAGCTCAACGAGATCGCGACGGCAACCAAATCGCAGGTAATCGCCTCGGGCGGAGTGGGGAACCTGACGCACCTCGAATCCCTCGCACAAGCTTCCTCGCCAAACATCGAGGGCGCCATAGTCGGCCGCGCCCTATACGAGCAAAAGTTCACGGTCGCAGAGGCAATCGAGGCGCTTAAGTAATAGGAGTCGGATGCCCCTCTCCATGAGGCCGTTGCGCAGCTGATCGCCTGCCTGCTACCAGCGCCTGTCCGGGAGCCTCCTGGAGAGGGGCATCCGACTCCACCCCAGTACGCTCCCCCGATGGTCCTCAAACGAGTGATTCCCTGCCTTGACGTAGACGCCGGTCGCGTAGTGAAGGGCACGAACTTCGTCGATCTGCGCGATGCTGGAGACCCCGTCGAGCTGGCCGAACGGTATGACGCCGAGGGCGCCGATGAGCTGGTCTTCCTCGACATCACCGCCTCACACGAGAAGCGCAACACGATTGTCGAACTCGCACGTCGTACGGCGGATAATGTCTTCATCCCTTTCACGATTGGCGGAGGAATCCGCTCCGTGGAGGACGCACAGGCAGTACTCGACGCCGGCGCCGACAAGGTCTCAGTCAACTCGGCCGCGCTCGAGCGGCCCCAGCTGCTGACCGAGCTAGCCGATCACTTCGGCGCTCAGTGCGTCGTGATCGCGATCGACGCCAAGCGCGAGGAGGATGGCTGGGGGGTCTACGTCAACGGAGGACGCAAGAAGGTCGAAGGCAGAGACGCGGTTTCCTGGGCCGTAGAAGCGGTCGAGCACGGGGCGGGGGAGGTGCTTCTGACCAGCATGGACCGCGACGGCACCAACGACGGCTACGACATCGAGCTGACCCGCGCGGTCGCCGAGGCGGTCTCGGTGCCGGTGATCGCTTCGGGCGGCGCCGGCACGCTCGAGCACCTGAGCGAGGCGATCGCCGACGGGCGCGCCGACGCCGTCCTCTGCGCCTCGATCTTCCATTACGGCACGTACCGGGTGCGCGACGCCAAGCGGCACCTGGCCAGCGCCGGAATTGCGGTCCGTGAGTAGGTACCGGCGAATCCGCCGTCGCCGTCGCTCCCGCCTCGCTTTGCGCTCGTCGACCATCCGGGAAGGCGATCATGGTAGGGATGCCGATGACGGTGAAGCCAATTGACAACCTCGAAGAGGCACTGCGCAGCTCCTACCCCGAGCTGGACGTCGTGCATGATGTGGCTGGAGGAAAACCGGTGTATCTGGTCGGCGGCGCAGTCCGCGATCTGCTGCTTGGTCAGGGCAGAGCCGACATCGACCTGGTGATCGAGGGCGATGCCACGGCGCTCGCCGGGAGGCTCGGCGGCGAGGTGGTCGAACACGAGCGCTTCGCCACCGCCAAGGTGCGCCTCGGCGAGCACGAGATCGACATCGCCACGGCCCGGGCCGAGACCTATCCACATCCAGGTGCGCTGCCGGAAGTTGAGCCCACGGCCGGCATTGCGGCCGACCTGGCCCGGCGCGATTTCACCATCAACGCGATGGCGATTCCCCTGCGCCGCGACCCCGAGCTAATCGATCCCCACAGAGGACAGGACGACCTCGAAGCCGGTTTGCTGCGAATCCTGCACTCGCGTTCGTTCGAGGACGATCCAACGCGATCCTTGCGGGCTGCCCGCTATGTCGCTCGCCTCGGCCTCGAGCTGGAGCCCGATACCGCCGAGCTATTGAGCCAGACGGACCTCAACACGGTGTCGGCTGATCGTCGCGATGCGGAGCTCTTACGGCTCGCCGGCGAGCTCGAAGCGGTGCGGGGCTTTGGCCTTCTCGCCGAATGGGGTTTGATCGAGCTCGACGGGAGCGGGGCGGAGCTGGCCCGGAGCGTCGCCGACGTGCTTACCGAGTCGCCCTGGGCCGAAGTTGCTCGCCGCGACCAGGCAATCCTCGCTGCCACGACAGGCCGCTGGGGCAGGGCGAAGGAACTTGCGGCCGAGCACCCCGAGCGTCCATCCGAGGCGGTGCAGCTGGCACGCACAGCGGAACCGCTCGAGCTGGTGCTCGCCCGGGCGATGGGGGCCGAGTGGCTCGACCGCTACCTAGGCGAGTGGCGGACGGTTGCCCTGGAGATCAACGGCGACGACCTGATCGCAGCTGGCGTGGCGCAGGGCCCGCAGATCGGCTTCGGCCTCGCCGAGGCGCTGCGGCGCAAGCTCGACGGCGAGCTCTCCGGGCGTGAGAAGGAGCTCGCAGTTGCGTTAGAGACCGCGCGGAGGTTCGAATGAGGTGGGAGGAGAAGGATGGCGTCCGCTGGCTGGAGGCTGCCCTGCCGGGCGCAAGGGTCGTCTTTTCCACCCGCTCTGCCGGCTCGATCAAGGAGAACCGCCTGCCGCTCGCGAGCGCCCTTGGTATCGATCCGGAGCTGATCGTCAACGGCCGCCAGGTCCACGGTGCCGACTTGGCATTCCACCAAGCCGCAAGCGTCGCGACACCCGAAGTCGACGGGCATGTGCTTCGCACGACCGGACCGATCGGCTTGGTCTATACGGCCGACTGCCTACCGGTTGCAGTCAGCGGGCACGATGGTGTTGCCGTGCTCCATTGCGGCTGGCGCGGCCTAGCCGCCGGGATCGTTGGTCGCGGCGTCGATGCTGTCGAGGGCACGCATGCGGCGATCGGACCCGGGATAGGCCCTTGCTGCTATGAGGTCGGTGACGATGTTCTGGACGCTTTCGATGACCTCGGCGGCGGGATCGCCGTAGACCGGATGCTCGACCTGCCGGGGGTCGCGAGGCGTCTACTTGAGCAAGCTGGCGTCGAGGAGATCGAATCCGCCGACCTCTGTACCCGCTGTGAGGAGGAGCTTTTCTTCTCGCACCGGCGCGACGGCGGACCGGGGCGTCAGGCAGGCCTGGCTTGGCTTGAGGCGAGGGGCGGGTGACGTGCCGGGCCTGATCCACGAACTCGACCCAGCCAAGATTGCCGCCAACCTGGAGGCCGCTCGCGAGCGTGCCGGAACGGCGGTCGAGATCCTCGCCGCGACTAAGTACGTACCGCTGGAGGAGATGGGCGCACTGGCGGAGGCTGGGGTCAAGTTGGTTGGCGAGAATCGCCAGCAAGAGCTCGAGGCAAAGCACGAGCACTGGGGAGATGCTTTCGCTTGGGACTTCATCGGCAACTTGCAGAGCCGCAAGGTCAAACGGATTCTTCCGCTCTGCCGCTTGGTCCACTCGGTTGCTTCCGACTCTGCCCTGGAGCAGCTTGGGCGCCATGGCAGAGCGGACACCGAGGTCCTGATTGAGGTCAATGTTGCCGGCGAGGAAGGCAAGGGCGGTGTCGCGCCCGCAGATCTAGGCGCCTTCATCTCACGCTGCCCGGCGCAGGTCACGGGCTTGATGACGATGCCCCCGTTCAGCCTCGATCCGGAGGACTCGCGGCCGCATTTCGCCCGCCTCGCCGAGCTCGCCGCGGAGCACGGGCTCGTTCGGCTTTCGATGGGCACTTCTCAAGACTGGCCCGTCGCGGTCGAAGAGGGAGCGACGATAATTCGCCTTGGCACCGCGCTCTATGTGTGAAATGGCGCGATCTCCTTCATAATTCCTGGAGGAATAGGCTGCTCAGAGCAGAAAGACGCCGATACCTATGGCACTACGCGATAACTGGCATAAAGCACTGGTCTACTTCGGACTTGCGGAAGAGCACGAGCACGGCCTCGAGTACGAGGAGGACTTTCCCGAGACCTCAGAAGAGGAAATCGAGGCTCGCCGGGAATCGGGGCAGGTTCGGCGCCTGCCGACCTCGCGCCGCTCGCGCCGCGACGAGATCGACGACATCTTTGCCGATGACGAGCCGATCTCGGCTTCGCGAACCCGCACCCTGCGACCGGTCGGAGACGACTCCGATGTCAAAGTCCACCTCGTCATCCCGCGCAACTTCAACGATGCCCAGCAGGTCGCTGATCAGTTCAAGCGATCGGTGCCGGTGATCCTCAACCTACAGACGACCGACCACGAGCTTTCCAAGCGGATGATCGATTTCTGCTCCGGCCTTACCTACTCACTGGATGGCGGGATGCAGCGCATCGCCGAGAAGATCTTCTTGCTTACCCCGCGCAACGTCGAGGTCTCCGCCGAGGAGAAGGCACGCCTCCTCGACAAAGGCTTCTTCAACCAGTCGTAGCGCACGGTGGGACGGCGGGCGTTCACAGCCCGACCACGAAATCGTCACCGCTGGTAAACGGCATCACCACATCGTGCTCTGCGCGCGTTCCTAGGTTGCGGCTGATTCGACAAATCCGCAACTCAAGGAGACCAGATGAAGCACAGACGTCTTGTCGCCATGCTCGCCATGGCGATGGCAGTCGCAGCAACCGGTGCCGGCACGGCAGCCGCCGGGGGCTACTTCTCCCACCACCATCGCGACCATCAACACGACTTCGAATCCGCCTTTCACAGCCAGGAGCCGAGAAACGTCATCTTCCTGCTCGGCGACGGCATGGGAACCCAGGAGATCACCGCCGCGCGCTACTACCAGGGCGTTAGCAGCGAGCTGAACGTAGACCAGATGCCGTTCACCGGGTTCGACACGACCTGGTCGGTGAAGCCGGCGGCTGCGCCCCCGTACCTGCCGGACTACGACCCCGACTCGGCCTCGACCGGAACGATGTGGGCCACCGGTCAGAAGACCCTCGACGAGCGCATTTCGCAGGGCCCGAGCAGTGCGATCAACGTCCCCGGCCAAAACCTCAAGACGGTGCTGGAGATCGCGCAAAAGCGCGGCATGAAGGTCGGCGACGTCTCCACCGCGGAGATCACCGACGCGACGCCTGCCGTGCTTGCCTCGCACATTTCCCTGCGCGGCTGTCAGGGCCCTCCAGGTCGAGGGGGCGTCGATCGACAAGCAGGACCACGCCACCAACGCCTGCGGCCAGATCGGCGAGACCGTCGCCTTCGACGAAGCAATCGGGGTCGCGCTCGACTACCAGCGCCACAATCCCGACACGCTGATAGTCGTCACCGCCGATCACGCGCACACGAGCCAGATTGTCGGTGAGGACGCGATCGGAGCCGGCATCCCAACCGGCTACTCGACCAACCTGCTGACCAAGGACGGGCAGACGCTCAGCCTGACCTACGGCACCGCCGGTTACAACCCCGGAGGGGCTCCGGTCGCCGTACCGCCGAGCCAGCAGCACACCGGCGCCGTGGTGCCCGTCTGGGGCAGCGGACCGGGGGCGCTGGACGTGCTCGGGACTAACGACCACACGGATCTGTTCGACGTGCTGGGCGGATAGCCCTAACGCCATAGGAGGGGCGGGTGTCCCGCCCCTCTCTTCGTGGCGCGGCTAGTCTGCCCGCATGATCGTTGGCTTCTGTGGAGCTGGGAACATGGCTGCGGCCATTGCCAAGGGCTGGGTCGGACAGTGGGAGCAGATGCTGTTCTTCGATCCGGACTCCGATCGGGCTCGCAAACTGGCCGAGGATCTCGGCGGCGAAGCCGTCGAGTCCAACGGGCTGCTGGCGGAACGGGCCGATGTCGTACTCCTTGCGGTTAAGCCGGGGGCCCTTCAGCGAGCGGCCGGTGAGCTGGCCGGTGCAGAATCGGTCATCTCGATCTTGGGGGCCACTCCTTTGGAGAACGTCCAAGCCGCATTCCCCAACGCCGAGGTCGGGCGAGTCATGCCAAACGTCGCAGTGGAGGTGGGCGGCGGCGTGCTTTGCATTGCCGGGGAGTTCAGTTCAGAGGTCCGAGAGAAGCTGAGCGTTCTCGGGTCTGTCGTTGAATTGCCCGACTCACAATTCGATGTCGCCACTGCGGTGATGGCCTGCTCACCCGCGTATTTCGCCTTGGTAGCCGAGGCACTCGCTGATGCCGGTGCCAGTGCTGGTCTAGACGAGAAGCTGGCCGAAAAACTGGTTGTCGAGGCCGCCGCAGGCACTGGATCGCTCATGCAGATCCGCCGGCCAGCCGATCTTCGAATCTCGGTCACCTCGCCCGGAGGCAGCACCGAAGCCGGGCTGGACGCGCTCGACCAAGAAGGAGCACGGGAGGCGTTTGCGGCCGCCGTCCGGGCCTCGTTGGAGAGGATGCGCGGATGATCCTGCTTGCGCTCAGCCGTGGAGACGTCGCCGACTACGTCGGCGCGCTCTTCCTCGTTTACATCATCCTGATCCTGGTGCGGGTGCTGATGTCGTGGATCCCGCGGATGCCCTACAACCCGACGCTGCGCGCCGTCCTCGACTTCATCTCCGAGACCACGGACCCTTACCTCAACCTCTTCCGCCGCATTCTGCCCCCGATCGGCGGCGGCGGCTTCGGGCTCGACCTGAGCCCGATGATCGGCATCATCGTGCTGTACATACTGCGCGGGCTCATCGTCGCCCTGATCGCCGGGTGAACGGCGAAAGCGCGCGAGCCTGGCGCCGCGCGGGGGCGCTCTGCATCCTGGTCGTCGTCCTAGACCAGATTGCCAAGGCGCTGATCGAGGCCCACCTGGTTCCTGGCGAGCACGTCGATGTGTTCGGCCCGCTCGAATTCACCCTCGCCCACAACAGCGGTGTCGCCTTTGGTCTGGCCAGCGGCGGTGGGGTGGCCTTGGTTGCCCTTACCCTCGTTGCCCTGGCCTTCGTCGGCGTGCTTTTCGCCCGCAACCCGACCCGACCCTGGATGTGGGTCGCCATCGGTCTGCTCGCCGGCGGGGCGTTGGGCAATCTGATCGACCGGGTGCGGGCTGACGCCGTCACCGACTACATCGACATCTTCACCTGGCCGCCCTTCAACCTCGCCGACGTTGCGGTCACGCTCGGGGTCATCGTGTTGGCGCTTTGCTATGCCAACGAGGTCGAGAAATGAGCGAGGATCTGCGCATCGTTCACCTCGATGAAGCGCTCGCGGTAGTCGATAAGCCGGCCGGCCTCGTCGTCCACCCGGCGCCCTCGCACCGCGGCCCGACCCTGGTCGACGAGTTGGGGAAGATCCTCGGCGGCGGCGCCGACCCGGAGCGCCCCGGAATCGTCCACCGCCTCGACAAGGAGACCAGTGGCCTCTTGGTGGTCGCCCGGGACGATGCGACCCATGCCGCCCTGCAGGAGCAGGTGCGACAGCGTCGGGTCGAACGCGTCTATCTGGCCCTCGCTGGCGGCCGCCTCGCCTCGCGCACGGGAACGATTGACGCGCCAATCGGCCGGGCCTCGCGACAGCGCACGCGGATGGCCGTATCCGGCGCCGCCTCGCGCCAGGCACGCACCCACTTCGAAGTGTTGGAACTACTCGGCGCGGAGACCTACCTAGAGGCGAAGCTGGAGACCGGCCGCACGCACCAAATCCGTGCCCACTTCGGCGCGATCGGCCACCCCCTGATTGGCGACGCGACCTATGGCGGCGAAGAGAAGTACGGCCTACGGAGGCAATTCCTGCACGCTCACCGGCTTGCCTTCGCCCACCCGGGGACCGGGGAGGAGCTGAGCTTCAGCTCGGAGCTGCCCGCGGACCTTGCGAGTGCACTGAACTCCGCCCGCGCCGCCTGACCCGGCGCACCGCACTACAATTCCTCCGTTCTAAACCGACCCTCGCCGTACCGCCCCGGATCCTGACCCGTCCTTGTCCAAAGGCTGGGTCCCCGGCAAAGGCGTCGGGGCTTCACACAATCCAAGGAGACTTTTCGAACATGCCAGAGGCAGGCCTTAAAGAGCTGCTGGAGGCCGGAGTCCACTTCGGCCACCAGACCCGTCGCTGGAACCCGAACATGCGCCGTTACATATTCGGCGAGCTGGACGGGATCCACATCATTGACCTGATCCAGACTGAGGCGCTGCTTGAGAACGCGCGTCGCTTCGCCGGCGAGCTTGCCAGCGGTGGCGGCACCGTCCTCTTCGTCGGCACCAAGAAGCAGGCGCGTGGCCCGGTTCAGGAATGGGCCGAACGCTGCAAGATGCCTTACGTCAACCAGCGTTGGCTGGGTGGCCTGCTGACCAACTTCAACACGATCTCGGCGCGGATCTCGCGCTTGCACGAGCTCACCACCTGGCAGGACGAGGGCAAACTCGATCTGCTGCCGACCAAGGAGCGGATGGGCATGCAGGCCGAGCTGGCAAAGCTCGAGTACAACCTGGGCGGCGTCCGCGATATGGACCGCCTGCCGGACGCGGTCTTTGTCACTGACCTGAAAACTGAGGAGATCGCCGTCCGTGAGGCCGTGCGCCTGCGGATCCCGATCATCGGCTTGGTTGACACCAATTGCGACCCGAGTCAAATCGACTACGTAGTGCCAGGAAACGACGACGCAATTCGCTCCTGCAATCTGGTCATCGGCACGATCGGCGGCGCGGTCGAGGAGGGCGCCGGTGCTTGGCGCGTGCAAGAGGAGCGTCGTATCGCCGAGGAAATGGAACGGCGCAAACGTGAGGAAGAGGAGAGAAAGAAGCGGGAGGAGGAAGAGAAAGAGCGGGTCGAAAAGCTGGAGGCGGAGAAAAAAGCCGCTGAAGAGGCCGCGGCTAAAAAAGCTGCTGAAGCGCCGCCGGTTAAACCGCAGGGTCAGGCCCCTCAGGCCGCGGGTCCTGGCGCGGGAGGCAGCCCCCCGGCTCACCCGCCGGGGGGACAACCTCCCACGCCACCCGCGGCAGCGGCGCCTAAAGCTCCAACCCCGGCCCAGCAACCGGTCGCCCCGGCCTCAGAGAAGGCTCCAGCAGAGGCAGCTAAGCCGAAAGCTGAGGAGCCCGCTGCAGAGAAAGCGTCGGCCGATGCAGAGAAAGCTCCTGCTGCGAAAGAGGAGGAGGGCAAATGAGTGTTACCGCTACGGATGTGAAGGCGCTGCGGGATCGGACGGGGGCGGCGATGATGGATTGCAAAGCTGCGCTCTCTGAGTCCGAGGGGGATGTCGATCGGGCTATTGAGATTCTTCGCGTTAAGGGTCAGGCCTCGGCCGCCAAGCGCGAAGGGCGGGGCACGAGTGAGGGTGTCGTCGCCTCGTATATCCACGCCAACGACAAGGTTGGGGCGATGGTTGAAGTCCAGTGTGAGACCGACTTCGTCGCCCGCAACGAGGACTTCAAAGCCTTTGCCTATGAGGTTGCCCTGCACGTCGCCGCAACCGCGCCAACCTACGTCTCCTCGGATGAGATCTCGGCCGATGAGCGCGAGGCCGAAAAGCGGGTTTTCGAAGAGAAAGCACGCGAGGATGGCAAACCGGACAACGTCGTCGAAAAAATCGTCGAGGGCCAACTTGCCAAGTGGGCAAAGGAGGTCGCGCTGCTCGACCAGGCCCACGTCAACGCCGACAAACACGACTCAAAGTCGATCGAGGAGCTGCGCCAAGAGTTGGCCGCGAAGACCGGCGAGAACATCCGGGTGGCGCGCTTCGCCTACTTCCGCGTCGGCGACGATTGACCGAGGCGGAGCCCAAGTTCAGCCGTATCCTCCTGAAGCTCTCGGGGGAGGCGCTGATGGGCGAGCGCGACCACGGCACCGATGCCGCTGAGGTGCAGCGGATCGCCCGCCAGGTGGCAGCGGTGCGCGCCCGGGGGGTCGAGGTGGCAATCGTGGTCGGCGCCGGCAACATTTACCGTGGCCTGCAAGGCGCCGCTGCCGGGATGGACCGCGCCACTGGCGACTACATGGGCATGCTGGCAACCGTGCTCAACGCGCTGACCCTGCAGGACGCCCTGGAGAAGATCGGTGAGCACACCCGGGTGATGTCGGCGATCGCGGTCCAGGAGGTTGCCGAGCCCTACATCCGTCGCCGCGCGATGCGCCACCTGGAGAAGGGCCGGGTGGTGATCTTCGCCGCTGGCACCGGCAACCCGTTCTTCACCACCGATACCGCAGCCGCCCTGCGCGCACTTGAGATCCACGCGGAGGCGATCCTGATGGCAAAGAACGGAGTCGAAGGCGTCTATGACTCCGACCCGGCGACGAATCCGGAGGCGAAGTTCATCCCCACGATCAGCCACCGCGAAGCGATCGAGCGCGGCCTCAAGGTGATGGACTCGACCGCGCTATCGCTATGCATGGACAACGACCTACCGATCTACGTCTTCAACATGGGCGACGAGAGCAACATAGATAGGATCGTCGGCGGCGAGAAGGTCGGCACGCTGGTCTCCAGCGCCGCCTAACGACCGGAGAGAGGACTCAGTGGAGCTGATCGACGAGCTGCTTAAGGACGCCGAAGACCGCATGCAGAAATCGGTCGAATCGAGCCGTGGCGAGCTGGCGACGGTGCGCACCGGCCGTGCTTCTCCCCACCTCCTCGACCGGATCTCGGTCGACTACTACGGCACGCCGACGGCGCTCAAGCAGCTCGCCAACATCGCCGCTTCGGATGCTCGCCTGCTCACTGTGACCCCCTTCGACAAGGGCTCGATCGGCGAGATCGAGAAAGCGATCCAAGAGTCCGACGTCGGCCTGACCCCCAGCAACGATGGCAACGTGATTCGCCTGCAGATCCCCGAGCTGACCGAGGAGCGTCGCCGCGAGATGGTCAAGGTGGTGCACGGGGTTGCCGAGGACGGTCGAATCGCGATCCGCAACATCCGCCGCGACACGATGCAGGATTTGCGTGACCTGAAGAAAGAGGGGGAAGCAGGCGAGGACGATGAGCGGCGCGCCGAGGCTGCCCTGCAGAAGCAGACCGATGAGGCGATCGCCGAGATTGATGACCTCTTGAAAGGGAAGGAAGAGGAGATCCTGGAGGTGTGAGCACCTCCGCGCGGTACGTCGCGATCATCACCGATGGCAACGGGCGCTGGGCGCAACAGCGCGGCTTGCCGGTGCTGGAGGGGCACCGCGCCGGGGCCGACACCGTTAAAGCTCGTCTGCGTGACGCGGCCGAGCTCGGGGTCGAGGAGCTGACCGTCTTTTCCTTCTCGACCGAGAACTGGGCGCGGCCGACTGAGGAGGTTGAAGGCTTGATGCAGATGTTCGGCGAGCGGATCGACGCCGAGACGCCTGAGCTGCACGAGGAAGGCGTGCGAATGCGCTTCGTCGGCCGCCGCGACGGCGTCGCTAAGGAGCTGCTCGAACGGATGGAGTGGGCGCAGGAGACAACTGCCAAGAACGATCGCATCTCCCTGTTTGTTGCCTTCAACTACGGCGGTCGGGCGGAGATCATCGACGCAGCGCGAAAGTTCAAGGGAGACTCCGAGGAGGAGTTCCGCCAACACCTCTACGCACCAGAGATGCACGACCCAGACCTCTTGATCCGGACCAGCGGCGAGCAGCGAATTTCTAATTACTTGCTCTGGCAGTGCGCCTACTCGGAGCTGGTCTTCCGCGACGAGCTCTGGCCCGACTTCAGCCGTGAGGCCTTTGAGCAGTCCCTCGGTGAATTCGAGGCACGGCGTCGGCGTTTTGGGAAGCGCCTCTGATGGTCCAGGATCTCTTCGACGACGAGATGTTCGCGGAGGACCCGCCGCCCCCCGAGCGCCCGCCGCGTGAGCCGCGACGCGAGCGACGCGCGGTTCTCAATGGCGAGACCGCGCGACGAATTCTCGTTGCCATTCCCTGGATCGTCTTCGCGATTGCGATCGTCGTTCTCGGTGGCCCCGTCTTCGCCCTGGCGATGGTCGGCATCGGCCTGCTCTGCCTGCGCGAGTACTTCCTGATGACGGCGCCATTGCGCCCGGTGCAGATGGCCGCCTACATAGCGGTCGTTGCGATGGTCGCCGCCGCCTACTTTGGCACCGCCTTCAACGTGCTCCTCGTCATCACTGCGTCTTTCCCGCTGCTCTTTTTCTTCGCGGCGCGGATGCGGCCGCGCGAGGAGGTAGTGGTGGCGATGGGGGTAACGGTCCTTGGTGCGGTCTGGATTGGGCTGCCGTTGGTTCATGCGGTGCTGCTCCGCGATCTGCCCGATCACGGCGCGGCGCTGCTTATCGACGTTCTTGTTGGCACCTTTGCCACCGATACCGGTGCCTACGCGACCGGGCGCATGTTCGGCTCGCACCGGATCGCACCGGACCTCTCGCCCAACAAGACGATCGAGGGGCTCGTTGGCGGCTTCCTGATCGGCACGATGGCTTTCTGGTTTGCCGGCCTCTACCAGAACTGGCTCTCTGGAGCCGATGCTCTAATCATTGGCGCTGCAGTGGCAGCGATCGGCCCGATCGGCGACCTCTTTGCCTCGATGGTCAAGCGTGACTTGGGCAAAAAGGACACCGGCAAGCTCTTCGGCCCCCACGGTGGATTGCTCGACCGCCTTGATGCCGTCTTCTTCACGATCGTGGTCGGCTACTACCTCTCCGTCCAGCTGGTCTATTGAGATACCTACACTTCCCTAGATGAAGAAGCTGGTCATTCTCGGCAGTAGTGGCTCGATCGGCACACAGGCGCTGGAGATCGTCGCCGCTTCCGAGCAGCTCCAAGTCGTCGGCCTGGCTGCCGGAACGAGCTGGGAACAAGTGCTTGAACAAGCGCGACAGCACGGCGTGCCCACGGTTGCCCTCACCGACCCCGACGCCGCCGAACGGGCGCGCCCTGCCTGGGACGGGCGCGTACTCAACGGGGAGGAGGGTGTACGTGAGCTGATCGCGGCCTCCGGGGCCGACCTCGTCCTCAACGGGATGGTCGGCGCGGCAGGCCTCGGCCCAACCGTATTCGCCCTCGGCGAGGGGATCGACGTCGCCCTCGCCAACAAGGAGAGCCTGGTGATCGGCGGCGAGCTGACTACGGCACTGGCCGAGGCAACCGGGGCGAGATTATTACCGGTGGACTCCGAGCACTCGGCGCTCTTTCAGCTGATCGGAGCAGAGCAACCGGGGACGGTCGAACGATTGGTGCTGACCGCCTCCGGTGGGCCCTTTCGCGGCCGTAGCGACCTCGCCGGAGTTAGCGTCGAGGACGCCCTCGCGCATCCCACCTGGAAGATGGGTGGGCGAATCACGATCGACTCGGCGACGCTGATGAACAAGGGTTTCGAGGCGATCGAGGCGCACCACCTGTTTGGCGTGCCCTATGAACGGATCGCCGTCGTCGTCCACCCGCAGTCGATTGTCCACTCTTTGATCGACCTCAACGACGGCGCCACCCTGGCCCATCTTGGTTACCCGGATATGCGGGTGCCGATTTCCTATGCGCTGCACTTCCCCGAACGAGCCGACGTCAAGGTGCCTCGGCTTGACCTCGCTGCGGTCGGCGAGCTCAGCTTCGAGCCGCCCGACCTCGAGACTTTTGCCTGCCTCCGCCTGGCGCTTGAGGCCGGCAGGGCGGGGGGGACGGCGCCCTGTGTTCTCAACGCCGCCGACGAGGTAGCGGTCGCGGCCTTCCTCGACGGCCGCATCGAGTTCACCGCGATTGCCGCGGCAATCGAGCGCGTGCTCGAGCAGATGCCCGCCGCCCCGGTAACCCACTTCGAAGACCTTTTCGCCACCGATGCCGAGGCCCGTCGCCGCACCGAGGAACAGGTGGGGGGGTTGGCCAAGGTATGAGTTGGCTCTACATCTTCCTCGGCTTCTCGGCGCTGATCATTCTGCATGAGGCTGGTCACTTCTTTGCCGCCAAGGCGACCGGAATGCGGGTGGAGAAGTTCTTCCTCTTCTTCGGGCCCAAGCTGTTCTCGGTCAGGCGAGGCGAGACCGAGTATGGGATCGCGGCGATCCCGGCTGGCGGCTACGTGAAAATCAGCGGCATGAACCCGGACGACAAATTGCCGCCCGGGGAAGAGCATCGCGGCTACTACGAACAGCCGGTGTGGAAGCGAATCGTCGTGATCGGCGCGGGACCGGCGGTAAACATCGTGCTCGCCTTCGCGATCCTCTTCTTCGTCTTCCTGGTCAGCGGCCAGAAACCCGCCCAGACCGTAGGAGACATTGTCCCCGGGTCGCCCGCCGCAAAGGTCTTGCAGGAAGACGACGAAGTCATCGCGATCGACGGTAGGCGCTATCCACAGCTGAGCATCGACGAGCGGCTCAATAAGTTCGTCGACCAGGTTTCCTCGCACCGCTGTGCCGGCAAGCAAGTGGATGGCTGCCGCGCCGCAACGCCGGTGAATGTGACGGTCAGGCGCGATGGAGCGTTGAGAACGATCTCGGTGCGGCCCGAATACGAAGCGGCCCTTGGGCACACCAGGATCGGCTTTGGCTATGGCAGCGCTCCCGCTGAATACAGCGCTGGCGGAGCGGCAAACCATGCGCTGGACGGAATGTGGATGGTTACGAGCGGAACCGTCACCGTCTTCTCCCATCTGCTCGAAGAGAAGCATCGCAAGGAAGTGTCGGGAGTCGTCGGCGTCAGCGACGTCGCCCACCAGACGATCGACAAGTTTGGCGCCAGCCAGGCTCTGATCCTGCTCGCGCTGGTCAGCCTTTCCCTGGGCCTGATCAACCTCTTCCCCTTCCTACCCCTCGACGGGGGACATATCTTTTGGAGCCTGGTGGAGAAAGTGCGCGGCAAGCAGGTCCCCTTCCGGGTCATGGAACGCGCCAGCGCGATCGGCTTCGTACTCGTGATCATGCTCTTCTTCCTCGGTTTGTCCAATGACATTGGCCGCCTCACCGGCGAAGGCTTCAGCGTCCGCTGATGGAGGTCTCCTCGGCGGAGAACTACGCCAGCGGCGGTCCTGCGGCTGAGCTTCCGGTACAGAGCCTTTACCAAGGGTTTGTGGCGACGGTGGAGCGGCTGGGGGGAGAGGTCGCGCTGCGCAGCGGCGAGCAGACGTTGACCTGGACGGAGTTGGCCGCGCAGGTCGGGCGGATTGCCGGAGGGCTCGCGGCATTAGCGGTGGGGAAGGGCGACACCGTCGCCCTGATGCTCTCCAACCGTCCTGAGTTCGTCGCCTCTGACCTCGCGGCCGTCGCCCTGGGCGCGGTGCCCTTTTCGATCTACCAGACCTCCTCACCGGAGCAGATCGCCTATGTCGTTGGCGATGCCGAAGCTCGCGTGGCGATCGTCGAGGCGGCCTATCTCAACGAGTTCGAGCGTGCCCGTGAGGAATTACCGGGGGTTGAGCACCTGATCGTCCTCGACGCCGAGGGCGGCACCGAAACGCTTGCCGAGCTCGAAGGGCGCGACCCGGACTTCGACGCCGCCAGCACGGGCGAGGAGGTTGGCCCCGACGACCTGCTCACGCTGATCTACACCTCAGGCACTACCGGACCGCCGAAGGGAGTCCAGCTCACCCACCGCAACCTGCTGACGCTGATCGCCTCGGTGGATGACCTGGTCCCCTTCCCGGAGAATGGCGGCCGGGTGATTTCCTGGCTGCCCGCGGCGCATATCGCAGAGCGCGGTGCCAACTACTACCTGCCGGTGGTCAAAGGGCTCGAAATCGCGATCTGCCCCGACCCTCGCGAAATCGTCCAGTTCCTACCCGAGGCCCGACCGACTTGGTTCTTTGCTGTACCGCGCGTCTTTGAGAAGTTGAAAGCGGGCCTCGAGGCGATGCTCGCTGGACTCCCCGACGAGCAACGCGAGCCGGTGGAGCTCGGCTTCGAGGCCGCGCTGGAAAAGGTCCGGCTGGAACAGAAGGGCGAGCCCGTCCCGGACGAGGTAGCGGCAGCGGCGCAAACCGCCGAGGAGGGAATGTTCTCCACCTTGCGCCACCAGCTTGGCCTCGACGAGGCAGTCGCGGTCAGCGTTGGCGCCGCGCCAACCCCGGTCGAGGTGCTGGAGTTCTTCCACGCGATCGGCATCCCGGTGGGAGAGCTCTGGGGAATGTCGGAGACCTGCGGCGTCGCCACCTGCAACCCGCCGGAGAAGATCAAGCTGGGCACGGTCGGTCCGCCGCTGCCGGGCGTCGAGTTGAAGCTGGCCGCCGACGGCGAGGTGCTCGTCCGCGGCGAAGCCAACATGCCCGGCTACCGCAACATGGCCGAGAAGACCGCCGAGACGATCGACGCCGAGGGCTGGCTGCATACCGGCGACATCGGCGAGCTCGACGAGGACGGCTACCTGCGCATCGTCGACCGCAAGAAGGAGCTGATCATCAATGCCGCCGGCAAGAACATGTCACCGGCCTCGATCGAGTCAAAGCTGAAGACCGCGAGTCCCCTGATTGGCCAGGTGATCGCGATCGGCGATGGCCGCCGCTACAACGTCGCTCTAATCGTTCTGGACGTCGACTACGCCCCTGTCTGGGCACAGGGACAAGGTATTGAGGACGCCTCGCTGGAGAAGCTGGCCGAGCACGAGGCCGCGCAAAAAGCGATCGGTGAGGCCGTCGACACCGCCAACGAGCGCATGGCCCGAGTCGAGCAGATCAAGAAGTTCAAGATTCTCCCCATCGAGTGGATCCCAGGCGGCGACGAGCTGACCCCGACGATGAAGCTCAAGCGCAAGCCGATCGACCGCAAGTATGCCGCCGAGATCGAGCAGCTCTACGCGGATTGAGGTGAGTTGTTGGGTTGAACCGTCTGAACGTAAAGATTTGCCGGCGAAGAATTTGCACTTTTGGCGCTTTGTGCGCGCCACGCGTGCGCTCGAGCCTGGCACGGTCGGTCAATGCTCCTCGTTCTTGGCACCGCTGGGATCTTCACGCCGATCATCGAAGGGGCAGCGACGGCCATTGGCGCCGGGGTTGTTGTCGGTAGCTTCTTGGGCGCTACTCGTGGCGTGCTTCGGGGCGAGTCGCGCAAGCAGGTGGAGGGCGATGCGCTCCGAGACAGCTACATCGGGGCCACCGTTGTCCTTGCCGTCTGGGCCGTCGACAAGTGCATCGTTTACGCTACATAACATGGACGACATCAGCTTTCGCAACGTTTGGGTCAGTCTCGCGGTCACGCTGCCGATCGGGGTCGTCGGGCTGTTCCTCCTGCGTGACAATCCCGAAGCGAAGGGTTGGATGACCTTGGGTCTTATTGTCCTCGCGATCAGCTTGCGCCACTTCCTCGACCGACACGAGCTCGACGAACCTGAAGACGACTGAACCGCCCAGATAGCCTGTAGGCATGGCTTCTAAGCGGCAGATATTCGTTGGCGGGGTGCCGATAGGCGGTGGGGCCCCGGTCGTCGTGCAGACGATGACCAAGACCGAGACCGCCAACCTGGCAGCGACGATGGAGCAGATCCGCAAGGTCGCCGACGCCGGGGCGGACATCGTCCGGGTTGCGGTGCCGCGCGATGAGGACGTCGAGGCGCTGAAGACGATCGTCGTCGAGTCGCCAATCCCGGTGATCGCCGATATCCACTTCAATCACACGCTGGCCTTAAAGGCGATCGATGCCGGCGCGCACTGCATTCGCCTCAACCCCGGCAATATCGGCGGTCGCGACAAAGTTGCCGAGGTGGCGGTGAAGGCAACCGCTGCGGGGGTGCCGATGCGGATCGGGGTCAACTCGGGCTCACTGCCGAAACATCTCCATGAGCTCGAGCGCGAGGCGCCGGTCGAGGCTCTGGTCGCCGCCGCGATCGAGTTCGTCGAGCTGATGGAGGGCCTCAACTTCGAAGACTTCAAGGTCTCGATTAAGTCGACCAACGTGCCCAACACGATCGCCGCTAATCGGCTGCTCTCGGAGAAGATCCCCTACCCGCTGCACCTGGGGATCACCGAGGCCGGGACTAAATGGTCCGGCGCGCTGAAATCCTCGGTTGGGCTGGGGACGCTGCTTGCCGACGGGATCGGCGACACGATCCGGATCAGCCTCTCGACCTTCCACGCCGAGGAGGAGGTCAAAGTCGCCTGGGAGATTCTCAAGGCGCTGCAGCTGCGCGAGCGCGGCCCAGTGCTGATCGCCTGCCCCACCTGCGGCCGCCTGCAGTTCGACATGGACTCGGTCGTGGCGGAAATCGAGCAGCGCCTGGAAAACTACGCCGAGCCGGTCGAGGTCGCCGTACTCGGTTGCGCTGTCAACGGCATCGGCGAGGCCAGCCATGCCGACTTCGGCATCGCCGGCGCCAAGAACGAGGGCCTGATCTACGCCCATGGCAAGCCATTGCGCAAGGTTCCGCAAGCTCAACTGGTGGACACGCTCTTCAAGGAGATCGACAAATCCCTCGATCGCGGTGGCAAGGTCGAGTTCGATGAGCAGGAGTCACAAGAGGGCGCCGCCTGGCTGGCCAAGATCGAGGAGGAAAACGCCGGCGAACTGACCCCGGAGAAGATCGCCAAGCTGGAGAAGGAAGCGGTCGAAAAAGGCGAGTCGGACAAAGTTCTCCTCGATGAGCAAGCTTCTCCCACGGCCGGCCGCCGGTTCACTCGGGCCTAGCTGTCAGCGGGCGGGTCCTGTCACGGCAGGGGACCCACCACCCCCTGCGGTAGCTAAAGCTTCCTCGGGGGTGGTCCCCCCTGCCGCGCCACCCGCCCGATAAGGGCTTTGGCGGAGGTAAACGTCCTGTCGACCACCGTCCGCCTTACTAGTGGATAGGTTTCCTGCAGTGACTCGCTTGAGCCAGACGTTCCTACCGACCTTGAAGGATCCGCCCTCGGATGCGGAGGCGATATCGCACAAGCTGATGGTGCGGGCGGGGTTGATCCGCCAGCTGGGAGCAGGCCTATGGACCTATCTGCCCGCCGGGTGGCGGGTGCACCGCAAGGTGGAAGCCGTGATCCGCGAGGAGATGGAGGGGATCGGTTGTCAGGAGATGTTGATGCCTGTCCTGCAGCCCGCGGAGGCTTGGAAGAAGACGGGGCGGTACGCGATCGACGAGTTGTTCAAGCTCGAAGACCGCAAGGGCGCTGAGATGGTTCTGGCGCTGACGCACGAGGAGTGCATCACCCAACACGTCGCTCGCGAGGTTCGCTCCTACCGCGACCTGCCGCTGATGCTGTTTCACATCCAGACCAAGGAGCGCGACGAGGCGCGGCCTCGCGCTGGTGTTCTGCGCACCCGCGAGTTCACGATGAAGGACGCCTACTCCTTCGACCGCGACGAGGAGGGGCTGACGCGCTCCTATGAGCTGCAGAGCGGTGCCTACGAGCGGATCTTCGACCGCTGCGGGCTGCGCTGGTACCGGGTCGAGTCCGACGTCGGAATGATGGGCGGGTCCGGCGCCCACGAGTACATGGCTCCCTGCTCGGCGGGAGAGAACGAGGTGGCGCTCGCCCCCGGCTACGCGGCCAACGTCGAGATCGCCTCGGCTACAGCGCAACCGATTGAGCTGCCGGCCGAGCTCCCCGCCCCGGAGGCGGTCGCCACGCCCGGCCAGGCGACGATCGAGCAGGTCTCGGGCGGGCTTGGGCTGCCACCCGGAGCCCTGATCAAGTCCCTCCCGGTGATCGTCGAGGGGCGAGGCATGGTGCTCGTCCTGATTCGCGGCGACCACCGCCTCAACGAGGTCAAGCTGCGCAACGCGCTCGGAGCGGACTTCAGGCAAGCGAGCGTTGGGGAGATCGAGTCCGAGCTGGGGCCGGTCGGCTTCGTCGGACCCGTCGGCGCCAAACTGCCCGTGATCAAGGACACGGCGATCCAGGGCAATTCCTTTGTTACCGGCGCCAACCAGGCAGATACCCACCTGCGCGGCGTGCGCCCGGGGCGGGACTTCGAGTTCGAGGAGCTCGACGTGCGCACGGTCGAGGCGGGCGACACCGCGCCCGGCGGGGGCACGATCGAGATTGAGCCTGCGATCGAGATCGGCAACATCTTTAAGCTCGGCACCCGCTACTCCGAGCCGCTGGGCGCGAGCTACCTCGACGAGACCGGGGTCGAGCGACCTATCGTGATGGGCTCATACGGGATTGGCCCGGCGCGGATCGTCGCTGCGGCGATCGAGCAGGGGGCCGACGAGCGCGGCATTGTCTGGCCCGCCGCCCTAGCTCCCTGGCAGGTACAGCTTGTCTCTCTGGCCAAGGCCGACGAGCCCGAGCGTGAAGCGGCCGACAGCCTCTATGACTCCTTGCGCGAGGGCGGGGCGGAGGTGCTCTACGACGACCGTGATGCAGGGCCAGGCGAGAAGCTGACCGACGCCGAGCTGCTTGGCTGCCCCTTACGGGTGGTGGTCGGACGGCGCGGACTCGCCAACGGCGTGGTTGAGGCGAGCCAGCGGGCCAGTGGCGCCGAACACGAACTGCCGGTCGATGAAGCCGGCGAGCTCGCCCTCGCCCTGCTACAAGGCGAGGATGTCTGACGCAGCCCCCTTCGGGCGCGGGCGCATCCGCCGGCTCTTCGGGCTCGACCGTAGTGGCCCGCCGCCACGACAGACGCGCGAGGGTGAACCGCTTAATCCCTGGACGCTGCCCAACCTGGTTGGCTACCTGCGTCTGGCCGGGCTGCCGGTCTTCCTCTACCTCGCCTTTGAATCGGGCGACGGCCGTAGCGTCGCTTCGGCAACGATCTTCTGGCTGATCGCCGCAGGGGATTATGTCGACGGCTTCCTGGCCCGCATAACCGGCCAGTACAGCCGCCTCGGAGCGATGCTCGACCCGCTGATCGATCGCCTCACGATCCTCTCCGGCGCCGTGGTCTGCTGGCACTTCGAGCTGCTGCCACGTTGGGCGCTGGCCTTGCTTGTCGTGCGCGAGCTGGCGATGCTCTTGATCGCCCAGTATGGCCTCCGGCACGGAGTCGAGATCTCCGTCAATTGGCCCGGGCGGATATCGGTCTTCCCGATCATGGGCGGCATCTTCTTCGCCCTCGTCTTCGCCGGCTGGGTGCCGGCGGCACTGCTGATTATCGGCGTGGCGCTAGCGATCCTCGCCACGGTCCTCTATGCCCAAACGGGCCTGCGGACGGTGCGAGAACGCCAGGCGCAAGGAACCTCTCAGGTTCCATAACCTTCAACCTACAGTTGAACCTTGGGCCAAGCGACCTATAATCCCTTGCAGCGGCCAACGGAGGCGACGACCTCCCAATCAAGGAGCGAGATGGAGGACACCTTTCCCGATCTTGGTTCCCTCAGCGACGAAGAGCTGAAGGATCTGATTGACAAGCTCACCACCGAGGAGAATGAGATCTCCTACAAACGCCGGGTCCTGCACGGCAAAATCGACATCCTGCGAGCCGAGCTGGTTAACCGGTTGCGGCATAAACGCGAAAGCGGCGACTCGCTGATTTCCGGCGATGACGTGGCGCAGCTAACCGACATCCTCGCCGGCAAGGCGCAGCAGAGCGCGCCGGAGGACGACACGGCCGCTTAGGGCTGGAGCAATCGATGGCGATCCACTGTCCGGAGTGCGGCTTCGTCAACCCCGAGGGAGCCAACTATTGCCAGAAGTGCGGCGCCTACCTGGGCGGGCCCAAAGACGAGGCCGACGAGCCGACGACGATGACCTATACCGTCGACGACACCGGCGAGATGCAGCCGATCGACATCGACCAAGTCCTCGAGGTCAGCGGGGCAGCGCTCGTGATCCGCACCGGCGGCGGCCGAGCGGGGGAGAGCTTCACCGTGACCGAGGACCGGGTCAGCATCGGCCGCAGTCCCGACGCCGGAGTCTTCCTCGACGACGTCACTGTCTCCCGCAACCACGCCCTCTTGGTACGACGCCGTGACGGCTTCTACATCGATGACCTTGGCTCACTCAACGGCACTTACGTGAACCGGCGCCGGATCGAGTCGCACCGGCTCGCAGACGGTGACGAGATCCAAGTCGGCAAGTACAAGCTGAGCTACCTGGAGAAGTAGGGGGCGAGACGATGGCAGTTTCCGAGCAGCAGGTTCGGCAGCGCGATTCGCGGCCGCGCAAGGCGTTGACGATCGGCGCCGTTTGCAAGATCCTGCAGAACGAGTTTGACGACATCTCGATCTCGAAGATCCGCTATCTCGAGGACCAGAAGCTGCTGACGCCGCGCCGCACGCAGGGCGGCTATCGCCTCTACAGCCAGTCCGACGTCGAGCGGCTGCGCACGATTCTGCGCCTGCAGCGCGACGAGTTCCTGCCGCTGCGAGTGATCCGCCAGGAGCTCGCCGCCGGCGGCGACATCGACCTTGGCGGGAGCAGTAGCGGCGACCGCCGGCCCGCTGCCGGCGCGGTGCGCCGGGCGATCCTCGTCAACACGTCCAGTGCCTACCTGACCCTGGAAGAGGTGATCGAGGAGACCGGCGCCCGCTCCGAGCTGATCGCCGAGCTGGAGAACTTCGGCATCGTCCAACCCGAAAAACGCGACGGCAAGACCGTCTATGACGAGACCGATCGAGAGATCGTCCGCGCCGCTAACGAGCTCTCCCGAGTGGGGGTTGGTGCCCGCAACCTACGCGTCTTCCGCTCCTCCGCCGACCGTGAGGCCAATCTTCTCGAAGCGCTGCTCGGCCCATCGCTGCGCTCGCGCAACCCCGAGCGGCGCAAGGAGGCACTGGAGAGCCTCGAGAGCTTGGCGGCGACCGTCAGCCACCTCAAGCATCTCCTGTTAGTGCGCGACCTGCGCCGCCTAGCGGGCGACTGACGGTTAGCCGGTGCCGCGCGTAAACCGTCGACGCACGATCGCGGCTCCCGTGGGCGAGGTATGGGAGCTCATCTCCGACCCCTACAACCTGCCGCGCTGGTGGCCGCGAACGAGTCGCGTGGAGAGCGTCGACCGCAAGCCCGACGGTAAGCGCAGTCAGTGGACCAAGGTGCTGGAGACGGCCGAGGGACGCGGGGTCCGCGCCGACTATCGCTGCCTCAGCTCGGCCGAGGGCGAGCGCTACGTCTGGGAGCAGCAGCTCGAGGGCAGCCCGTTTGAGCGACACCTACGACGCTCGCTGATCGAGATCAGGCTGCGGGCAGACGGCGACGGCACCGAGGTCAGCCTCGGCTCAGAGCAGAAGCTGCGCGGCATGTCCCGCCTCGGCTCGCCGCTGATGCGCGGCGGCCAGGGCAAGATCCTCGATCAAGCTCTCGACGGCATTGAACAGGCTCTGACGTGATCGACGGACCTCGGAGGGACTCGAAGTGGTGGGGGTGGGGCGATCCGTCGGTCGAACCTGAGCTCGATCATGAGGCACTAGCGATACTGCGTGAGCGAATTGGGGATCTGCAAGACACGCCGCTCGCGGCGGAGCTCGACCGCTTCGAGTTGCCGGGGGCAGAGGCACTGCCGTCGGCGTTGATTGAGGCCGTTGGCGAGGAGAGCATTTTCACTTCCAAGGAGGATCGACTTCGACACGCGACCGGCTGTGGGTATGCGGACCTGGCGCGTCTGCGCAATGGCGGTCTCGATTCCGCCCCTGACGCCGTCCTACTTCCCGCCGATGCGGAGGTGGTGCAGCGCGTGCTTGAGATCTGCGCCAGTGAGGGGGTCGCGGTCGTCCCCTTCGGCGGCGGGACCAGCGTCGTGGGCGGGGTCGAGCCGTTGCGTGGCTCCCACGAGCGTCTCGTCAGCCTCGACTTGGCGCGATTGCAAGAGGTCGAGGTCGACCGACGTTCGCTTACCGCTCGCCTCGGTGCTGGCCTGCGAGGACCAGAGGCCGAAGCGGCCCTCAACGCCGAAGGTCTCCAGCTGGGCCACTTCCCTCAGTCCTTTGAGTACGCCACGATCGGCGGCTTCGCCGCGACCCGCTCCGCCGGCCAGGCCTCAAGCGGGTACGGGCGCTTTGATGCCTTGGTTAGCTCGGTCCGCCTGATCGCCCCGGCCGGCGAGCTGCACACGCTGGAAACGCCGCACACCGCCGCTGGGCCCTCGTTGCGCGAGCTGGTCGTTGGCTCAGAGGGGGCCCTTGGCGTTATTCCCGATGTGACCGTTCGGGTCCGGCCACGACCGCGCCAGCGTCGCTATGAGGCCTGGATCGCCGACAGCTTCGAGGCCGGCGCCGAGATCGTCCGGACTCTCGCTCAGGGCCCTGGCCTGCCCGACGTGATCCGCGTCTCCGACGAGGAGGAGACCGAGGGGTCGCTGGCGCTGTCTGGCCCGCGCGGACTCACCGGCAGCCTCTTTGGCGGCTACCTCGGCCTGCGCCGCAAGCGTGACGGCTGCCTGATCGTAGTTGGCCTCGAGGGCGAGGAGGAGTCGGTGGCTCGGCGCCGCGCCCTTACGGTGCGAGCGCTCCGCCGCGGCGGAGCCGCCTACCTCGGGCAAAGCGCCGGGCGCTCCTGGGAGCACGGTCGCTACCAAGGCCCCTATCTGCGCGACACGCTGATGAGAATGGGCGCGATGGTGGAGACGCTGGAGACCTCGCACACTTGGTCGCGACTGGAGGAGCTGCACGCTGCCGTCGCTAGCGCGATCCGCATGACGCTCGAGGCCCAGGGGACGCCTGGACTGGTCTTCTGTCACCTCTCACACGCCTACGCCGACGGCGCCTCGCTCTACTTCACCTTTATCTCCCGAGCCCGGCGCGGCGCGGAGATCGAGCAGTGGGGAGAGGTGAAGCGCGCTGCCTCGGAGGCGATCGTCGCCACCGGCGGCACGATCACCCACCATCACGCCGTCGGTCGCGACCACTCTCCCTATATGAAGGCGGAGGTGGGGGAGGTTGGAATCGATGTACTGCGAGTGGTGAAGGAGCGACTGGATCCGAGCGGGATCATGAACCCGGGAAAGCTAATTCCAGCGAGCTAGCCGCCTTCTTTTGCGCCTTTGGCGATGGGGCCCGTTATTTCGCCTTTGAGGACCGTTTCGCCGGTGTACCGCGGCAGCGATTTGTTTTTCCTGGCTTCGGCCACCTCGCGGCGATAAGCAGCGTCGGAGGTACGGGAGACGTAGATTTGGTTGAAGGCGCCGCTGGCGACGTAGGCGAGCAGTTCGGCCGGAATCGTGAAGCGGGCGCCGAGACTTCCAGATTCGCCCACCGGGACGCTGCCGACGCGCAGCGAAAGTTTGGGCGTGCGGTAGAGCCAGACGGTGTAGGACTGGCCTTTGCTCGTCGGTTCGAGCCCTTCGGCGGTCACCTGAAGGACGATTTCTTCCTTGCCGAGTTTGCCGAAGACGGCATTGCCGCTGGCATCGCTGCCGTCTGCCGATTCCAGCACCGCCTGCGTAACTTTGCCGTTTTCGGCAACCGCGGCGGTTTCGGAGGCAGATTCGCTTGACGCAGGGGAGCTGGAATCCGAGCCACCGCCGATGATCGCGATCGCAGCCAAAACGATCGCGACGATCGCCAGCGCCCCACCGGCAATCAAGACGAAACGGCGGCGCTCGGCGGGCAGGGCAGGACGAGGGGGTCGGGCGGCGGTCTTGACTCGCGCTTTTGGCTCGGAGGGGGGAGGGGGCGACGGCGGCTCCGGGTCGGCCTTCGCTTCCACGGGCGCCGCCGGCTCGGGCGACTCTTCGACCGGGGGCGGTGGAGGGGGTGGCAGGGGCGGCGCGGCCTCGCCGGCAGCCTGCAGCTCTGCGAGCGCATCGGCTACTTCGGCGCGGACCTGATCGACACTGAGGCCCTTCAGCGCGGCGATGTCCTCATAGCCTTCCTCGCGCTTTGCGAGCAGGCGAAGCAGGGCTTTCTGGTCGTCGCTGAGTGCCATCCCGGCGCGAAGACTATGCGACGCGTATTAACGCCACATGTGTGAGGCGAGGAGATAGGGTCCGGGCCGATGGCGGACGATCCACGCGGCCTGCTCTCGTACTTCGATGCCCTGATCGGCACCGAATGGCTCGACGATGACCCAGAGCACGCGCGGGCGCGGATTCCGATTCGCGACGATCTGCGCCAGCCGGTCGGACTGATGCACGGCGGAGTGATGTCAAGCCTGGTCGAGAGCGTCTGCTCGCGCGCCACGGCACTCGTTGCGCTCGACGAGGGGATGGCGGCGATGGGCCAGTCGATCAGCGTCAGCTTCATCCGCCCGGTGACGGAGGGCCACGCCGAAGTCAAAGCTCGAGCCCGACACCGCGGGCGCACTACCTGGGTCTGGGACGCGGAAGTCGTCGATGCCGAGGAGCGCCTCTGCGCCCTGGCGCAGATGACGATTGCCGTTCGGCCTATCCCCCGAAGCGATTCGTAATCGGCAGCCTGCGATCCCTGCCGAACGCCTTTGGCGTAATGCGAATCCCCGGCGCTGCTTGGCGGCGCTTGTACTCGGAACGGTCGACCATCCGCACGACCTCGTCGACGACGTCGCCTGGCATCCCGGCGGCAACCATCTCCTCGCGGCCCTGGTCGCGCTCGACATAGGCCTCGAGGATGCGGTCGAGCAGGTCATAGGGCGGCAGGCTGTCGCTGTCGAGCTGCTCAGGCCGCAGCTCTGCCGACGGCGGCCGCTCGATCACCGAGGCCGGGATGAGCTCACGCCCAGCCTGCGCGTTGCGGTGGCGCACGAGCTCGTAGACGAGCGTCTTTGGCACGTCCTTGATCGCTGCAAAGCCGCCCGCCATATCGCCGTAGAGGGTCGCGTATCCGACCGACATCTCGCTCTTATTGCCCGTGGTCAGCACCAGCCAGCCGTGCTTGTTGGAGAGGGCCATCATCAGGTTGCCGCGGATGCGCGCCTGAATGTTCTCCGCCGCAAGGTCTGGCTCTGAAGGCCGCGTCGGGTCTCGGGGGAGCGGCTCCTCCGTCCCCCCGCCAACGTCGCTGCCGGCGAAAGCACCGGCAAGCGAGTCCCCGTAGGAAGCCATGGCCGCTTCGATCGAGATCTCGATCGACTCAGCGCCGAGGTTCGCGGCGATAGTTCGAGCGTCTGCTTGGGTTTCATTGCTGGAATGAGGGGACGGCATGACCACGCAGCTGACGTTCTCAGCACCGATCGCATCCGCCGCAAGCAGGGCGACCAGGGCGGAATCGATTCCGCCCGAAAGAGCTATCCCGACGTGACGGAAGCCGTTCTTGCGGATGTAGTCGCGCAGGCCGAGAACCAACGCGGCATAGACCTCTGCCAGGTCGGACAGCGGCTCGGCAAGGCGGGCGGCGGCCGCGGCGGGGATCTCGCAGATCAGCAACTCCTCCTCGAACTGGGCGGCGCGGGCAATGATCTCGCCGCTGGGGTCGACGACGAAGCTCTGCCCATCGAAGACAAGTTCGTCCTGGCCGCCGACCAAATTGCAGAAGGCGACATGGGTGCCGTAGTCGCGAGCGCGAGCGGCAAACATCGCTTCCCGCTCACGGCCCTTGCCGCGGTGGTAGGGAGAGCCCGAGGGGTTGGCGATCAACTCAGCGCCCTCGCCCACCTCAATCGACGCCGGCGGGCCCTGCTCCCAAACGTCCTCGCAAACCGTAAGGCCGACCCGCGTCCCCACAACGTCCAGCGTCGCCGCGTCGGTCCCGGGGACGAAATAACGCTGCTCGTCGAAGACGGCGTAATTGGGAAGCCTGTTCTTGCGATAGACCGCGCGCACCTCGCCGCCGCTGAGCGCGGCGAGCGAGTTGTAGGCATGGCGATGGTCGCCCCCGCCGGGAACCGGCTCGGCGAAGCCGACGAGGGCGACCATCTCGCCAACGCCGCGGGAGAGCTCCTCGACCGCGATCCGGTTGGCCTCGACGAAATGCCGCTTCAAGTAGAGGTCCTCGGCCGGGTAGCCGGGCAGGCAGAGCTCGGGGAAGATCGCCAGGTCGGCGCCCTCCCCTTCGGCACGCCCGATCCACTCGGCGATCTTGGCCGCGTTTGCGTCGAGGTCGCCGACGGTGGGATCTATCTGGGCGAGAGCTATGCGCATGAGGGCATCCGCGAATTCACGGCTCAAGTATCGCTTCCGCGCCCGGCGGGAGGCGCCTCCACGGTCTGTAGATTGGCCCCGATGCGGGCGAGATTGCGGTTGATCGGTGCCTCGCTCGCCTTGGTGGGGCTGTTGGCCGCTCTGCCCGCGGCAGCGCAGGCGGGGGATCAGTGGACCTTCCGCCAGCCGCTTGCCCGTCCGACCGATCACCCCAGTCCCACTCGGCACTCTTACTCGGTGCCGGAAGCGCCCCACTCACCCGCCTGCGCCGGACATTTCTGCGTGCACTGGGTCGCCGAGGGCATCGATGCGCCCGACCTCGCTGACGAAAACGGAATCGCGGACGACGACGGCGTCCCCGACTACGTCGAGCATGTGCTCAGGGTTGGCGCGCACGTGCATGCAGTCGAGAACGACAAGCTGGGCTGGCGAGAGCCCCGCTCCGACGGGCGACGCGGCGGGCTCCAGGGCAAGACCGACGTCTACCTGAAGGAGCTCGGTCGACAGTTGTTCGGCTACGCAGCTCCCGACCGTGGCCAAACCCCGGAGGGTCGTCGACTTCCCCGTCGCCTCCACGGATACCTGGTGCTCGACAACGACTACGACCCCTTCCAGTACCCCGGCACCAAGCAGTTGGCCGACCTCGAGGTGACCTTTGCCCACGAGTATTGCCACATCCTGCAAATGGGCTACGACGCTTACCAGGATGCCTGGATGGCCGAGTCAACGGCGGTCTGGATGGAGGACCAGGTCTATAACGGGATCAATGACTACCTGCGCTACGTGCGTCGCTGGGTCCGCCTCTTCCGCACGCCGCTGACCGCCAACTCGATCCGTGAGTACGGCGCCACGGTCTGGAACGAGTGGCTGGTGCGCCACTACGGACGCAACATTTTGCGCAACGCCTGGTCGCGCGCCCTGCACACGCGGCCCGGCGGGTTTTCGGTCGCCAGCTACGACTCGGCGATCCGCGCTGCCGGTAACTCAGAATTCAGTCGCGACTTCGCCCGCTTCGCCCGCGATGTTGCCGAGTGGCGCGCCGGCGCCAGCTTCCGCGAAGGAGCCCACTACCCCGATGTGCCGCGCCAGGGCAGCCTCCCACGCGACGGCTCTCCTCTGCGTCGCTCGCTCAATCACGCCACCTTCCAGCTCCTGCGCGTTCATCCGACTAACGGCAGCGCGGTCGTCGCGAAGGCGGTTGCGCCGCGGGGGGTCGCCGCAGGCCTGGCGTTGGTTGGAAGGACCGGCAGTGAGCGACACGGCCAGGTCGTTTCACGGTTGCGCTTTCAACGCCACGGCGGCGGGCTGACCGTGCGGCTGGCTCGTCCGGGGCGGTTCAAACGAATCACCGCCGTATTGATCAATGCCGATACCAGCGCGGAAGGCTTCAGCGCCCGCCGGCTCGATTGGAACTACCTGACCGACACCGTGCCGTTTCGAGTCAGCACCCGCTCGGTCGGCTGAGATCCATCGTCGGCAGGTGGCGCGGTGGCGACGGTTTCGGCAATCGCCGCTTCGAAGTCGAGACCGAAGCTGTCGAGGTCGGCCATCGCGTCGTAATCGCCAACCAGGCCGAAGTCGATCTTGCCGTCGTAAGACATGATCCCGACGCAGAGTGCCTGCCGGCGGGCGAGCGGGACCAGGGGGAAGATTGACGTCATGCGACGACCCATCAGGTAGAGCGGGAACTGCGGGCCGGGGACGTTGGTGACGACGAGGTTGAAGAAGCGCTGGGCGGGTTGCAGGCGCGCTGCTTGCGATGCGATCGTCGGCGGGGCGAAATCGGTCAACTTGGTCAGCAGCTCGGCCCCTACCGCCTGGCCGGAGCCCTTGAGGTCACCCATCGTCTCGCTAACTAAGCGCAGCCGCTCGACCGGGTCCTGCGAGAAGACCGGCAGCGGCGCCATCATCGCCGAGATGCGGTTGCCGAGGGCGCCGTGCTCTTCGTCGGCGCGGACGCTGACCGGTACCAGCGCTCGCATCTTCAGCTCGTCGGTCTCGTGGCCGCGGGCACGCAGGTAGTTCCCGAGCGCCCCGGCGACAACCGAGAGGACGACATCGTTGACGGTGCCGCCGTGAGCATTCTTGACCCGCTTGAAGTCCTCGAGATCGCCGCGCACGAAGGCAAGTCGCCGATGGGGACCGATCTCGACATTGAAGGGGGTGCTTGGCGCCGCCGTGGCGACGCCGAGCACCTTGCCCGTGTCGGCGAGTCCGCGCAGCACCTGGCGCGGGCCACGCAGGGCAGCGCGTGCGCCGCGGACGATCTCCCGCGGGCTGGTCAATCGCTCCTGCAGCGCGTCCGCGAGCAGATTGAGGTCGCTCGGTTCCGGCCGTGGCGCCCACTTGGGCGGCCGCACCGGTGGGTGGTCGGGATCCTCTTCGAGGTCGAAGAGGACGGTGGTTATGTCGACGCCGGAGACCCCGTCAACCAAGGCGTGATGGCTCTTGCCGACCACGGCAAATTGGTGGTCTTCCATGCCCTCGACCAGCCACAGCTCCCAGAGCGGCTTGGTGCGGTCGAGCTGCTGGGAAAAGATCCGCGCGGCGAGGTTACGCAGCTGCTCCTCCGAGCCCGGGGCGGGCAGCGCCGTGCGCCTTACGTGGTAATCGAGATTGAGGAACGGATCGTCCACCCACACCGGCCTGCCCTGCTGCAAGGGGACAAAGCGCAGCTTCTGACGGAAACGAGGAACCAGGTGCAGGCGCGACTCGATCTGGTCGCGGAATTCCGCGTGGGTGGGGGGAGCACCGTCGAAAAGGATCGTCGAGGCGACATGCATATGGGCACCGGCGCGCTCCATGTGCAGGAAAGACGTATCGAGTCCAGTCAGGCGATCTCCATTCACTGGACCATCTTCGCACACCATGATTGGGTCTGATCCAGGCGTGAGCTTGGCTCTGTAGGGCGGTTTGAAGCGGATCGGGCGCGATCTCGCAGTGTGAGGCGGCTCACGCCCAGGTCCGCTGGCCACCCCTACGGTGCTCCGTCCGACCTAAGCAATCCATCTGCCGGGTTTGACCGCGAGCCGTCGACCGGCTTGCTGCGTAGGCAGACGAGAAAGCGAGTTGAGAACACATGCGATTCATCCTGCCCGCGATGCTGGCTGCTGCCGTTGCGGCCAACACCAGCTCGGCGCTTGCGCGCCCGCACCACCACAGACCACCCGAGCGGGTTCGTTCACACATTTCCCTGCACGTCTCGAGCCACAACGTCCTCGGCGCACACCGGCTGGTACTGCGCGGCGGGGTGCGCCCCCGCGGCGCACACCGGCTCAAGGTCGTAATCCGTGGACCACAAGGAGCAACGGTGGGCGCCACCAGCTCGCGCAGCGGTGCCTTTTCCTTGCGCTGGCGCCCGCGCGGCGTCGGTAGCTACAAGGTCCGCGCCTACAGCCTTCACGACGAGCATCTGCGCGCGTCGATCAGTGCGGCGAGACGGGTAACTGCCTATCGGACCGCGGCTGCCTCTTATTACGGCCCCGGCCTCTACGGGGGTGCCCTTGCCTGCGGCGGCAGGTTGGAGCCGGGGACGCTCGGCGTCGCTCACAAGACGCTGCCCTGCGGCTCAAAGGTGAGATTGCGCTACCGCGGCCGCACGGTCACCGTGCCCGTTGTCGACCGCGGTCCCTATACCGCCGGGCGCGACTTTGACCTGACCGCGGCAACGCGAGCGCGGCTGCGCTTTCCAACCACCGGTGTGTTGCTCTCAAGCCGCTGATCGATCGGCGACCCCGAGCTGCAGCTGACCCCCTGGGGCGGCTGGCTCGGCGGGCTCCTCGTGGGCGAAGCCCGCGACGCGCACGCCGAGCAGTCGCACCGGACGGGGTGGGGCGTAGGCGCGCAGGAGCTCCAGCGCGACAGGGGTTACGACCTCGGGATCATTGGTTGGCGTCTCGACGGTGTGCGCGCGGGTGATGTTGGTCCAGTCGTCAAGGCGAACCTTGATCCCGATCGTCTTCCCCTCCAGGTCACGCATCCGCAGCCGCCGGCAAAGCTCCTTGGCGAGCGCGGAGATGTGCTGCGCCATCTCAGCCTGATCGGCGACGTCGACGTCGAAGGTCGTCTCGGCCGACTGCGACTTGGTCTCCCGTTCGACCGCGATCGGCGTCTCGTCTTCGAAGCGAGCCCGGGCCGGTAGCCAGCGGCCCATGCGCGGGCCGAAGGCCCGCTCGAGTGCCACCGGATCGTGCCCCCGCAGGTCAGCGAGGGTGCGGACGTCCATCTTTTCCAGTTTGACCACGGTTTTGGGCCCGATCCCAGGCACCAAGCCTGGCGGATCGCCGGCAAATCGCTCCAGCGCTTCGACCCGGGAAAGGACGACGAGTCCCGCCGGCTTACCCAGCTCGCTGGTGATCTTGGCCAGCAGGCGGTTCTCGGAGATGCCAACCGAGCAGGTGAGGCCAAGGTCCTCGCGGATCTCGGTAGCGATCCGCCGCATCGTCGCCTTTGGCGCGAAGAGGCCACTGAGGTCGATGTAGGCCTCGTCGAGTCCGACCACTTCAACCGTCTCAGCATTGGCCCGGAGGATGTCCATCACCTTGGCGGAGGCCTGGCGATAGGCGGCAAAGTCCGGACTTAGGTAGACGGCGTCGGGCAGCCGTCGCCGCGCGATCGCCGCCGGCATCGCCGAGTGGATCCCGGCCAGCTTGCGCGCCTCATAGCTGGCCGTGGTCACAACCGCCCGCGGCCCGGAGCCGCAGACCACAACCGGCTTCCCCTTCAACTCGGGCCGCCGCCGCAACTCGACCGACGCGTAGAAGGCGTCCATATCCAGGTGGGCAATTGTGCGTCGATCGGCGATTTACCGATCGTAGGGCGGGGGTAGGATCGAACCGTGGCCGGCGTAACCCATACGAGCATCGACGAGATGGACGCGATCGATGGCTTCTTCGAGGGAATCAAGTTCCATAAAGCCGCCGCCGCCCTCGACGTCAGCGCCTTCGGCATCTCGATCATCGACCTGGCTGCCGGTGCCGAGGACTATCCCGAGCACGATCATTCGGAGGAGGGGATAGGCGGCCAGATGTTCGCCAAACGTCCCCAACAGCTTGGCCAGGAGGAGGTCTACGCGGCACTCAAAGGCTCAGGCACCCTCGAAGCCGACGGCGAGCGATACCCGATCGACGCCAATCACATCGCCCGCGTTTCCCCCGAGGTCAAACGCAAGGTCACCCCGGGCCCCGAAGGCATCCGCCTCCTGGTCATAGGGGCCACCCCTGGCAAGCCTCACGCCACCGGCGGCACGCTCTAATACTCCGCCTAGAATCCCGGTATGGCTTCTCCCGAGGCGAAGAACCTGGAGGCGATCTCCAAGGCGATCGACCAGCACAATCGCAACTGTCCGTTTCCGGCGGCCGAGGTGCGGATGAATCCCTTCGAGGTCGAACGGCTGGGCTGGGAGGAGATCCGGGGGTTGCCGGTGGTGCCGGACTCGGCGATCGGCACGGGACGCTTCCGCATCGTCTGCTCTCAGGAACTCGACGACGCCGGCCTCGAAGAGACCGAGGCAATCGGCCAAGAGCTCGAGACTGCCGCCCCCGTCACCGCCCCGATCCGCAACTAAGACAGCGGCGAACTTTTGACTGGTGTTTGACCCCTATAGGGTCATCAACTCAGCAGAAGTTGCGCTGGATCAAACCTGGTTCCAGAAGTCGAGGCCACTTTCGCTCAGAAGGCGCTGGGCTTCGATGTTTAGCTGGGTCAGTTCGCCGGTCCAGATCAGCACGCCCATCGCGATCAGGATCACGCCGCCGGTGGCGACTATCGCCTGGTAGTGGCGCTTGACCACGGCAAAAGCGGTCGTCATCCGGGAGAAAGCGACGGCGGTGAGAATGAAGGGGATCCCTAGGCCCGCGGAGTAGACGGCCAGAAGGAGAGCGCTGTGGGCAACGGAATCCGACAGCGAAGCCGCGGAGAGGATCGCGCCAAGGGTTGGACCTATACAGGGGGTCCAGGCGATCGCGAAGGCAGCGCCGGCGACGATCGGGCCGCCCTTGCCCGCCCGTTCGAGCAGGCTGTCGACGTGCCACTCGCGGTTGAGGCGAGTGACGAAGAGCGAAGCGACGAAGAGCACCCCCATCGCGATGATCAGCGCTGCCGAGATCTTGGTCAGCAGTTGCTTGTGGTCCTGAAGGGTCGCGCCTAGGCCGGTGGCGGTTAGGCCGAGGGCGATGAAGATCGCCGAGAAGCTGGCGACGAAGAGCAGGCTCGGCCCCAGCACCCGCCGCCAGCCGGCGCTGTCCAGCTCGGAGGCCGAGACTCCACTGACCGCCGAGAGGTAACCCGGCACCAGCGGCAGCACGCAGGGGGAGAGGAAGGAGACGATCCCGGCCGCGAGGGCGGCGAGGATGCCGACCCCCGCGGTCGGATCGGTGCTCAGCTCGGCGAGGATCACAGCCCTTTAGGGTACTCGGGCGAAGCCGCGCTAGGAGAGCGTCAGCGCCATCCAGCGTGGCTGCCGGCGGTGGTCAGTCCCGCCCCGCGGCGGCTGGAGATGGTCAGGTTGGCCGTGGCGGCGCAGCTCGTCGTCTAATCGCTGAGCGCGAGCCGCTTTTCGCGGTTCCGGGCGTCACGGTAGGCTGGCGACAGGGATCCAAACTGGCTTTCTCTTTCGCATTCAGATGCCTTCCCCGAGCGTCGCGGCGGCAGCCGATGAAGACGCGCGAGCAAGGACGACTGTTCGATGCCTCGGGCTCCGTGCGGCAGCTGCGTACCTCGCCGCTGCTGGCCTTCGGGCCAAGTGCGGCGGGACCAGCGCTGCGCCGCGGCGCCCTGGTTGCGATCCCGGTCGGCGCCGCACTGCTGTACGAGCTGGGGACGGGCGCCGAGAGCAAGGGGGCAATCGCGACCGGCGCGCTCTTCGTCGGCTTTCCGGGACTCGACGCGCCGGCCCGAACGCGAGCCGCCTGGCAGGCAGCGGTGACGCCGTTCGTCGCTTTCGCGGCGGCGATAGGCGTCCTCACCGGGCCGTCTGCGCCGCTCGCCGTTGCCGTCATGGCATTAATTGGAGCCGCGGCCGGATACTGCTTCTCGGTATCGCTGCGCTTCTCGATCGTCGGCCTCTCGGTGGCGCTGGCGCTGGTCGTCTCCCAGGGTCTCGGGATTCCGACGTCCCACACGCTGGAGGCGTTGCTCTTGACCGCGCTCGGCGGGCTGCTCCAGGCGGCCTTCTCGCTTGCCGTCTACATCGCCGGCGATCGCGAAGAGGAGGGGGGCGCTGGCGGATGGGACACCCGCGCAGCGCTGCAGGCCCTGTCCACCAACCTGACCCTGCGCTCGACCAGCGCCCGTCACGCGCTGCGCTTCGGCGCAGCGCTCGCCACCGGCGTCGCCGTCTACTGGCTGCTGGGAATGCACGAGCACGGCTTCTGGATCCCGCTCACCATCCTCTTCGTCCTGCGCCCGGAAGAGGGGGAGACCTTCCACCGGCTGATCCTGCGCGCCGTCGGCACCGCGATCGGGTTGGTCCTCGCCACGGCGCTTTCGTTCTGGCTCAACGACGACGGCATCGCGCTCGCCATTGCCCTGACTATCGCCACGGCCCTCGCCTACGGCCTGCTCACGGTCCAGTACGCGCTCTTTACCGCCGCGATCACCACCTACGCCGTCCTGCTCGCCGACACGCTCGGAGAGCCAGCGCTGCACGCGGCGGGACAACGTGCGATCGCCACCGCAATCGGCATCGCGATCGCTGGCGCTTCTTTCCTGCTCTGGTCGAATCCAGAGAGGGGGGAGGAGGCAAGCGAAGATCGGCCCCTGGTCCCACCGGAGACCGCGGCCCGGTAGATTTCTTGGCTAGCCAGCCAAATCGCCGCGCGCCCGCGGCAGACCACAGGAGCAGACTTTGAGCAACCGCACGTTCGTTATCGGGGTCGGGATGACCAAATTCGAGAAGCCCGGCACCAAGGAGGGCGACTACCCTGACTGGGCCAAAGAGGCGGGGGAGAAGGCGCTTGCCGACGCGGGCATCCCCTACGAGGACATCGAGCAGGCCTACGCCGGCTACTGCTACGGCGACTCGACCTACGGCCAGCGGGCGCTCTACCAGCTCGGCCTGACCGGGATCCCGGTCGTCAACGTCAACAACAACTGCTCAACCGGCTCTTCGGCGCTGTTCTTGGCACGCCAGGCAGTTAAAGGTGGGCTAGTCGAGTGCGCGATGGCGATCGGCTTCGAGAAGATGGAGCCCGGCTCGCTCGGCGTCAAGTACACCGACCGCACCAACGCCCTCGACAAGCACGCGATGCGGATGTTCGAGATCCGCGATCCAGAGCAGTCGCCGCCCGCGCCGCAGATGTTCGGCAATGCCGGCCGCGACCATATGGAGAAGTACGGCTCCAACCCCGATCACTACGCCTGGATCGGCTGGAAGAACCACAAGCACTCGGTCAACAATCCCTACGCCCAGTTCCAGGACGAGTACAGCCTCGAGGACATCAAGGCGGCAAAGATGATCCATGAGCCGCTGACCAAGCTGCAGTGCTCGCCCACCTCCGACGGCTCGGCCTGCGCGATCGTTGCCTCCGAGCGCTACGTCGAAGAGCACGACCTCGGCGGCCAGGCGATTGAGATCGCCGGCCAGTCGATGGTCACCGATCTCAGCTCGACCTTCGCCGAGCAGACCGACTGCATGAAAATTGTCGGCTCCGACATGTCGAAGCAGGCCGCGGACGAGGCCTACGCCGAGGCCGGCATCGCCGCTGAGGACGTCGACGTCTGCGAGCTGCATGACTGCTTCAGCGCCAACGAGCTCATTACCTACGAAGCGCTGGGTTTCGCCGCTGAGGGCGAGGCTCACAAGCTGGTCGAGGAAGAAGCGACCACCTTCGGCGGCAAGGTCGTCGTCAACCCGTCCGGTGGGTTGATCTCCAAGGGGCACCCGCTCGGCGCAACCGGGTTGGCGCAGTGCTCGGAGCTGACCTGGCAACTGCGCGGGGAAGCCGACAAGCGCCAGGTCGACGGCGCCAAGACCGCGTTGCAGCACAACATCGGCCTCGGCGGCGCCGCCGTGGTCACCGTCTACAAGCCGGCGGCCTAGGAGCCGCCGGAGGAGGAGGGCCCGATGGCGAAGCAGCGACAGGCACTATCCGGCAAGGTCGTGGCGATCACCGGGGGTGCCCGGGGTATCGGCAAGGCGACGGCGACGGCACTGGTCCGCAAGGGCTGCCGGGTCGCGATCGGCGACCTCGATCTGGCGCTCGCCGAGCAGACCGCGGCGGAGCTGGGCGGCGGCACGATCGCCCTCGCACTCGACGTCACCGACCGCAGCTCCTTCTCCGCCTTCCTCGACGAAGCTGAGCGCCAGCTCGGTCCGCTCGACGTCGTCGTCAACAACGCCGGGATCATGCCGGTGACGCCGTTCGTCGAGGAGTCCGCCGACTCGATCCGGCGCCAGCTCGACATCAACGTATTCGGCGTAATCACCGGCATGCAGCTGGCAATCGAGCGGATGCGGCCGCGGGGCTCAGGCCACATCGTCAACCTCGCCTCGCAGGCGGGCAAAGGCGGCTTCCCCGGTATTGCCACCTACTCGGGGACCAAGCACGCGGTGGTTGGCATCAGCGAGGCCGTGCGGGCCGAGTTGCGTGGCTCGGGGATCGAGATCGCCTGCGTGATGCCGACCGTGGTCAATACCGAGCTGACCTCCGGCGTAGGCCAGAAAATGATCAAAGCCGTGGAGGCCAGCGACGTGGCCGACGAGATCGTCGACGCGCTCGAAGTACCGCGCTTCGACGTCTGGGTGCCGCGCGCCAACGGCGGCCTGTTCAAGGTGGTCGCCCTGCTGCCGCGCCCGGCCCGCGAGGCGCTCGGTCGCTTCATGAAGGTCGACAAACTGATGACCGAAGTCGACCACAGCGCCCGCCGTGCCTACGAGGACCGCGCTTCGCACAGCGAGCCCGCGCTGGACTCGGAGGCGGAGCCGGCGGCCCAGCGCGACGCCGCCTGAACCCGGAGGAGGGTTCGAGCGTATATAGGTTCCGATGGGTCGAATCTATGACGCAACCTGGGGGCGCGGCTTCGCCGCGCTGTACGACCGCGCTTTCGAGGCGACCGAAGAGGCCGGCCTGCGCGAGATGCGGCGCGAGATGCTCTCCGCGGCGCACGGGCGCACGATCGACCTCGGCGCCGGGACCGGCGCCAACCTGGGGCTCTATCCGGACGCGGTGACCGAGCTGGTGCTCGCCGAGCCCGATCCGCACATGCTCAAGCAACTTCGAGTCAAAGTGGGGGAGAAGGGCGTCGATGCCGAGCTGAGCGACGCCTCGGCGGAGAGCCTGCCCTTCGCCGAGTCCAGCTTCGACACGGCGATCTTCACGCTGGTGCTCTGCACGGTGCCGCACCCGGACAGAGCGCTGGCCGAAGCCGCCAGAGTGCTGAAGCCCGGCGGCAAGCTGCTCTTTTTGGAGCACGTGCGCGCGGACGACGCCGGCCAGGCGCGTTGGCAGGACCGCCTCGAAGGGCCCTGGCGCTTCCTCGCCGACGGCTGCCACTGCAATCGCGACACGGTCGCGAACATCGAAGCATCGCCGTTGACCGTCGAGCGAGTAGAGCACGACCGCCTACCTAAGGCCCCGCCACTGGTCCGGCCGCTGGTCCACGGATCCGCAGTCCTGACCCTTCAATAAGCTGACCGCGCCACATGGGCTCCGATCTCGACTTTCCCGTCGGCCCCGTTGCCGATCGACTGACTCTCTGGCCCGTAGACGACGGCAGATACGGTCTCGATGCGGTCTTCCAGGGAGCTTCAGGCTACGAGCGCTGCGAAGAGCACCGCGGGGCGTTGAGCGCCGCCGGCGTCCAGTGTTCACACGTCCAGAATCTCGATGACTCCTGGTCGCTGCGCTTTGGCCCGCTCACAGCCCAAGAGGTGGGCCGGGCGATAGGCGCGTTCGTACGCTGAGGTTCTCGCGAAAAGCACAAGTCCAACGCACGATAATGGTGGTTATGTCAACTCAAGCATGAGAAGCTCAGGCGGCGGCTTCTATTGCTTCTTCTAGCTGGCCCGCGGAACCGGGCGTGCCGAGCGCCTTTTTGCCGGTCGTTCCGGGTCCTTCGACCGCAAAAGACGGGGTTCCGGTGAAGCCGAGTTGCTGCGCTTCGGTCGTCGTGGCTTCGACTTCCTTGAGGACCGCGGCGCTCCTGCGGTCCTTATTCCACTTGGCAATGTCCGCTACGCCGGCGCCCCTGGCGATTTCGGTGAGGAATTCGTCGTTTACGTAACTCGAGGTCTCCGGCCCCTGGTTGCGGTAGAAAAGCTCGATGAAGTTCCAACCGCGACCCTGCTTACCGGCGGCGATCGCAGCTGCGCCGGCTGGAGTCGATTCCTCGTCGATGATCGTGTAATTGCGGAAGTCGAGCTTCGCTTCGCCGCTGCGCACCTTGGAATCGATCACGTCGGGGACGATTTCTTCCGAGAAGCCTTTACAGACTGGGCACTTCAGGTCGCCGAACTCGAACAGCGTCACCTTCGCCTTGGGGTCGCCGAGGACCAGGCCGCTCTGCGGGATGCCCTGCAGCTGCTGTTTGACCAGGCCAACATCCTCGAGGTTCGTGTCGCCACCGCTCGTTTCGCTCCCACTTATGACGATCAGCACGGCAACCGCGACGACGGCGAGAAAGACAGCTGCGCTGCCGATCTGCAGGAGACGCTTGCGTCTCTCCTGCTGCTCGCCTTGGCTTTCGGCCTGCAACCGCTCTTCGCGGCGGGCTTCTCTTGCGCTTTTGCCACTCATGCGGGCTTCCCGACGTAGCCAACCATGCGCACTGCGTTTAAGCCGAAGAGAACGGTCATCAGGACCGCGCTCGCCACACACCACTGGCAGATCGCTTCGATCTTGAACACCTCCAGCTGGGTCAGGTAGACGCTGTAGCCAAACCCGACCAAAGCGATGCCGAAACCAGCCATCCGCGCCAGGTCGCCGCGCAGAAGCGAGGCACCAAGGAGCAACACATACCCCGCGATGCCGAAGGCTGCGATATTGACGCCGGCCAGATGCGAGTAGCTGCTGTTGGCAACCGTCTCACAGCCGCTTCCGCCCGCCAGGCAAACAGGCGAGCCGCCGCCCGAGTCGGCGATCGCAATATAGGTGGCAACACCAATGCCAAAGGCCGCAACGAAGGTCGCGATCATGCGCAGTGTGCCCTCCGCCGGAAGTCTCATCGTCGGAAAGGTATTCGACCCACCTTCAGCCAGGCTAAGCGCCCAGCTCGGCGCAAAACGCGGCGATCTCGCGCGAGAGTTTGCCGCCCTGCCAAGCCAACGGCGACTCTCCCTCGGCCTCGCCCGTCAGCTGTGCCTGCGGCAAACGTTCGGCGTAGGCCTCGGCGACCCGCCGTGGGTGCCCGGGGTCTGCTGCGTCGTTGCTGGCGACAACAAGCGCCGGCAGCTCAAGCGACTCCAGCTCGGCCATCGCCTCGAAGGGCCGCGAGCGCGGCACCGCGTGCAAGGCGTCGACCAGCGCCTCCGGATGCCGGTGGCGCAGTATCCGCTCGCGAGTAAAGCGCAGAACCGAATCGCGCCAAGCAGGGTCGGCCTGCTGGTGTCGGTCGATGTAGTCGACGAAGCCGTCGACCCCGTCGCCCGCCAGCGCAGCCGCGAGCCCGTCCCAGTAGGCAAGCGTCTCGGCCGTTATCTCACCGGTATAGGTCGGTCCGATGACAACGATCCCGCGGAGGCGCTCTGGGTGCCGTAGCGCGTAGGCAACCGCGGTGTGCGCCCCCATCGAGTGCCCGGCCAGCACGAACGGCCCGTCCCCCACCGCCGTGGCGACGACCTCCTTCAGGTCGCCAACGAGCTCCGGGTATGCATAACTCTGCTCCGCGCCCGCTGGATCGGACTCGCCGTGGCCGCGCGCGTCGTAACTGACGACGGTATGGCCGGCGCGCTCCAGCACCCGCGATCCATGCACCACATAGCGACGCGTCGCGGTAATCCCGTGGCAGAGGACAATCGGCTGGCCCTCCCCGACCACCTCGCCGCGAATCGCCGGCCGCTCGCCGGCCGTGAACGGCCGCGGCGTCTCCGGCATCAGGCCAGCGCGGCGACGGCCTGCTCGAGGTCGCCCACAGACTGAAAAGTCGAGCCGGTCCGCGAAACGTGCCGGTAGCGCACGACCCCCTCCGCGTCGATGACGAAGATGGATCGCATGATGTAGCGGCCACCGGGTACGTCTTTGAGCTCGGTGAACCTCGCCAGCGGACCAAGCCACCCAGTGACCCCGTAGCGCTTGCTGACGGTGAGATCCTCGTCGGCAAGCAGCGGCACGTTGAGGCTCTGCTCCTGTACCCAGTGCTCGTGCGAGTCGAGCGATTGCGGCGAGATGCCCAGCACCTCGGCGTCGAGCTGGTCGATCCGCTCGCTGTTGTCGCGGTAGGAGCAGAACTGCGCCGTGCAGACCTTCGTTTCGTCGCCGGGGTAGAAGGCGAGGACGACGTTCTTCCCGCGTAAATCGGAGAGCTTGTAGGTCTTGCCACCCGTGCCGGGCAGCTCGAAGTCCGGCGCTGCGTCGCCAACGTTGACCTTTGCCATGCGAGGAGACTAGAGCAGCGCCAGCGAGTCTTCGCTGGCGCTAGCCCTTTTCGATCGAGATCGCTTCGATCAGGACGGTCTGTTTCGGTTTTTCGGCCGGGGTGCCGAGCTTGCCGATCCGTTCGACCACGTCGAAGCCCTTGTCGACCTTGCCGACCAGCGCGTATTCGGGCGGCAGGCCGGCGTCAGCAGAGAGGACGACGAAGAACTGGCTGCCGGAACGGCCGGGCGGCTCAGCCGAGCTCTTGGCCATCGCGACTACGCCTTTGGTGTAAGCGAGGTTGGCGGGCGGCTTCTCGTCAACGCTGTAACCGGGCCCGCCGGTGCCGGTGCCAAGCGGATCGCCTCCCTGAATGACGAATTCAGGTGCGACCCGGTGAAAGGTGAGGTCGTCGTAGAAGCCTTCTTCGGAGAGGAAGACGAAGGAGTTGACGGTTTTCGGCGCCCGCTTCGAATCCAGGGCGATGTCGAAAGTGCCGCAGCTGGTCTTCACCACCGCAGTCAGTTTTTCGCCCGGCTGCACCGTCTGCGTCGGCGCCTTGAAGCTGACGTTCTTCGGCTTCGGCGCTTGGACCTGTTTGCAGCCGCCCGTGCTCGCCGCGGTGGTCGAATCGCTGTCACCGCCGCTGCGCCCGATCAGGATCGCGGCGACGACACCCACCGCAATCAGGGCGAAGACGGCAAGGGCAATCAGCTTGGTGCGATCTTGTGAGTCCTCCACGGCTGCGAAATCCTAGATGATCGGTCGGTGCCGTCGTCGTCACTCATTGCCCTTGCCGCCGCGGTTCTCCACCTGCCGGAGAGGCCGGAGCGGGTCCTTGAGATCGGTTGTGGCGACGGCGAGCGAGTTTTGTTTCTCGCCCGCGAGTTCCCCGCCGCCCGGATACGCGGCGTGGATCCTTCCGAGGAGGCGATCCGCAAAGCGGTATCGCGGACCGGCCTGGACCCTGAAGGGAGGGTCGCCTTCAAGCCCGGTCGGGCCAGGGCCCTCCCCTATCCCGACGGCTTCTTCGATCTCCTCTCCCAAGCCGGTGGCCGCCTGCACCCCGGCGAGATCGCGCGTGTGCTTAGACCCGGCGGCCACCTGATCCTGATCGGACAATGGCGCTGGCTGGATTGGCGGCTCGGGGGTCGGCGCTTCGACCTTCTCGAGAGCGGAGAGGTTGAGGGGCAGCGCTACCGCGTGCTTCGCCTCTATGCCGACGAGTCCGCGCCCGAATAGGCTGCCGCAGGCAATGCAAGTCGAGGGGATGCCGCTGGCGCTGCTGGTCAATCCGGCCTCCGCGCACGGACGCACGCTGAAGCTGCTGCCTCAACTCGAGCAGGCGTTGGACGCTCGGCGCATCCCCTTTCGGGTCGAGCGCACGCGCGGGCTGGAGGACGGCATCGAGCGGGCGCTGCGGGCCGCCGAAGCGGACGAGGTTCCGGTGGTGGTCAGCGGCGACGGCCTGATCGGTGCGGTCGGCGGCGCCCTCGCCGGCTCGGACACTCCACTGGGGATCGTCCCCGCTGGGCGCGGCAACGACCTCGCCCGGGTGCTCGGCATCCCGGCGGAGCCGGATGCAGCCGTGGCGATGCTTGCCGTCGGCGAGACCCGCCGCATCGACGTTGGCGAGGTCAACGGCAAGCGCTTCCTCGGCATCGTCAGCGTCGGCTTCGATTCGGAAGCGAATAGATTGGCTAACGAAACCAAGCTGCTGCGCGGCAATCTCGTCTACGCCTATTCCGGCATCCGCACCCTGATCGGCTGGAAGCCGGCCCGCTTCACGATCAGCGTCGGCGAGCAGCGCGAGCGCTTCACTGGCTACTCGGTCTCGATCGCCAACAGCAAGGCCTTCGGCGGCGGCATGTTCATCGCTCCGGACGCCGATCTGGCCGATGGGGAGTTCGACGTGGTCACCGTCGGCGAGGTCGGCAAGCTGCGCTTCCTGGGTAACCTGCCCAAGGTGTTCAAGGGCACCCACGTCGAGGAGGACGAGGTGCGTGTGTTCCGCGCCCCACGGCTCGAGCTGAGCGCCAGCCGCGATTTCCCGGTCTATGCCGACGGCGAGCACCTGACCGACCTGCCAGCGAAGCTGCGGGTGCTGCCGCAGGCGCTGAGCGTGATCGTCCCGCCGCGAGCCGGGGAGTGAGCGCGGACCGCGGCGGACCGCTGTTCGCCGCCAAGCGCCTCGCCGCGCGTGCGGCCGGAGCCGCCAGCCGGGCCAGCGGCCGCGGTGGTGGCACGACGCTGCCGGGACGGTTGCTGCTGCGACTAGACCCGCAATCGATCGCCCGCCTCGGCTCCCGACTTGACGACGGAGTCACCCTGGTCAGCGCCACCAACGGCAAGACGACGACGGCCGGGATGCTGGCGGCGCTGCTTGCAGCCGAGGGCCGGGTGCCTGTGCACAACCGGGCCGGCTCGAACATGACCTGGGGCATCGCCACGGCGCTGCTCGAGCAGCGCGGCCATGAGGGACTCTTCGAGGTCGACGAGGCCTGGCTGCCGCAGGTGGCGGCCGAGCTGGATCCCTCGCTGGTGGTGCTCGGCAACCTCTTCCGCGACCAGCTCGATCGCTATGGCGAGACCGAGGCTCTCGCCGAGGAATGGTCCAGGACGGTCGCCGAGCGCTGCGAGCGGACGCGCTTCGTGCTCAATGCGGACGATCCGCTCATCGCCGACCTCGGACGCGAGGGCGAGGCAATGCGGCGCGAGGCGGTCGTCTATTTCGGCATCGACGACGAGACGCAAGCGCTGCCCGAGCTGCAGCACGCCTTCGACGCGAAGCACTGCCGCAGATGCGGCCATCCGTATACCTACGCGCACGCCTTCGTCGGGCACCTCGGCCATTACTCCTGTGGCAATTGCGGCGCGAGCCGCCCCGATCCGGAGGTCGCGGCAACGCGGATCGAGCTACATGGCATGCGGGGCTCCTCGTTCACCGTACGCACTCCGCGGGGGGAGTTGGCGATCGAGCTCCCCCTGCCCGGCCTCTACAACGTCTACAACGCCCTGGCGGCGATCGCCGCGGCGCTGGAGCTGGAGATCGCGGCAGAGTCAATCCCCCCGGCCCTGGCCGAGATGCGCGGCGCCTTCGGTCGCGTCGAGACGGTGGCTATCGACTCCAAGCGGGCATCGATCCTGCTGGTCAAGAACCCCGCGGGCACGAATGAGGTCCTGCGCACCTTGAAGCTGGAGGCGGACGCCGGTGAGCTCGACCTCTGGATCGCCCTCAACGACCGCATCGCCGATGGTCGCGACGTCTCATGGGTCTGGGATGCCGACTTCGAGTTGTTAGCGGGAGCCGTGCGTCGCGTCACCTGCGCCGGCACGCGGGCGCCGGAGATGGCATTGCGACTCAAGTACGCCGGCTGGCCGCAGGAGGCGATCGTCGTGGAGCCGGCGATCGAGGCCTCGCTCGACTCGGCGCTCGCCGCAGCCGACGAGCATCTCTTCGCCCTGCCGACCTACACCGCGCTGCTCGAGCTGCACAAGATGCTCTCGGGGCGGGGGCTAACCGAGGAGTTCTGGCGATGAGCGCGGCGCTCGGCACCGAGGTGATCTGGCACGACGTCGAGTGCGCCTCCTACGGCGCAGACCTGCCTCTCTGGGAGGAGCTCGCGACAAGCGGGGACGGTACGATCCTCGACCTCGGCTGCGGCACCGGCCGAGTCACGTTGCACCTCGCTGATCGCGGCCACGAGGTCATCGGCCTCGACCGCGATGGGATCCTGCTGGCGGCACTGCGCGAGCGGGCCGGGGAGCTGGCGGTTGAGACCGTCCACGCCGATGCCCGCAAGTTCGTGCTCAAACGCCCGGTGGCCTTGGCGTTGGCGCCCATGCAGACCCTGCAGTTGCTCGAAGGTAGCGAGGACCGGATCGCCTGTCTGCGCGGCGTCGCCGCCGCCCTGGCCCCGGAAGGACGCTTCGCGGCTGCGATCCTGGAGGAGATGCCGCCGCCCGACGACTCGCCGCCACCCCTACCCGACCTGCGCGAGGTCGACGGCTGGGTCTACTCGAGCCTCGCAGTCGAGGCCGCGGTCGGGCCAGACGAAATAATCATCCACCGCCTCCGCCAGATCGTCTCCCCGGCTGGCGAGCTTGACGAGGAGCCAAATCGGGTCCGGATCGAGACCTTCTCAGCAACACAGCTCGAGGAAGAGGCGGCGACGGTCGGGTTGATGCCGATCGAGCGCCACCGGATCGGGCCGACCGATATCCACGTTGGCTCGACGGTCGTCGTGCTCGGCAAGGGGCCAGAGTGACATGGAGCTCCGTCTGCTCGCCCTCTATCCGGACCAGATGAATATCTACGCCGACCGCGGCAACATCCTCTTTTTGCAGCGGCGTTGCGAGTGGCGGGGAATCGGCTTTGCCTACGCCGCCGCCGGTCCCGGCGAGGGACTCGATCCAGCCACCCACGACCTCATCTACCTCGGCGGCGGCCAGGATCGCGATCAGCGTGCCGTCGCCGCCGACATGGTGGCCAGCAAGCGCGAGGCCCTCGCCAGTGCGGTCGCAGACAGTGCCGTGCTGCTCGCCGTCTGCGGCGGCTACCAGCTGCTCGGCCACAGCTATCAGCTGGGCAGGGAGCGCCTGCCCGGATTAGGACTAGCCGAGCTGGAGACCGTGCGCGAGCCGGGCGAGCGTTTAATCGGCAACGTCGCGATCGAGGTCGACCTGGGCAGCGGCCCGCAGATCATCGCCGGCTTCGAGAACCATGGTGGTCGCACTTACCTCGGCGAGGGCGCCACCCCGCTGGGGCGCGTGATCAAGGGCTTCGGCAACAACGGCAAGGACGGCTTCGAGGGCGTCCGCCGCGACAACCTGATCGGCACCTACCTGCACGGCCCTCTACTGCCAAAGAACGCCTGGCTGGCCGATCGCCTGATTACCCTGGCCCTGGAGCACCGCTACGGTTCCGCGCCGCAGCTCGAGCCGCTCGAGGACGACCTGGAGCTAGCCGCCCAGCAATGCGCCCGCGAGGTAGCGCTGCGCAACTGAGTGGCTAGCGACCGGTTCGGGTAGGTGGTGGAGATGCAGTTGGAGAGATTTGGGCGAGCCGTCCTTCCGGGGGCGTTGACCGCGCTTGCTTTATTGGCCGCGACGGCGGCATCTGCAAGTGCGGCGCCGAGCTGTGGTGAACCCGCAGAAACGGTCGGCAACACCATCGTCGGAACGCCCTGCGACGACACGATCCGGGCGCCCCGCAACATCACCACCGTCCTCGGCGAAGGCGGCAACGACACCCTCTATGGCCAGCGAGGGAACGACAGCCTCTTCGGCGGCGAAGGAGACGATCGCCTCTACGGTGGTGTAGGCGACGACCGACTGCGGGGCGGCCTCGACAACGACCTGCTCTCGGGTGGCTTCGGCGCGGACTCGCTTGACGGTGAAGGCGGCAGCGACTTCGCTCGCGGTGACGCCACCATCGACGCGATCGACGACACCGGTGGCAGTGGGAATACCGACACGCTCAGCTATGCCACCGGAGTGACGCCGGGCTTCATCAATCAAGGGTCGTTCTTCGACTACGAAGGATTCCCCGGGGATGAAAACGGGCGAGGCGTCTACATCGACCTCGAAGACAACGCAGCCGATGATGGCAACGGCTTTGCCAACGACGGCAAGGCGCCCGCTGGAGGGGGTGTCGACCTCGACCTTGAGGGCACCCAATTCGAGCGGGTCATCGGCACTCCGTTTCCAGACTTCATCGTCGGCAGCGACGGCGCCGAGGCGATCTACGGCGGCGGCGGTGCGGACGTGGTCCTCGGCGAAGGCGGCATCGACCAGATCCACGGCGGCGCCGAGGGCGACAGCTGCGAAGCTGACGCCGGTTCGACGGTTGAATGCGAGCGCAGCGACAAAAAAGTCGAACCCCGGGCAGCCGGCACGATCTCGGCTGGGCTGATGGCACCAACGGGCGTCGGCCCGCCGGCCCTCTACCTGACCGGCAGCAACGGCAACGATGCGCTCGTCGCTACCTACTCCGAAAGCCCACTCCAGGTGACCTTCACGGCTAACGGCGCTTCGGCCGGGACGTTCCCCTTATCCGAACCGCCGGACTCAATCCTCCTCGCGGGCCTCGACGGTGAAGACACGTTGAGCGCCTCGAACTTCCCCGACACCACCTCGGTGATCTTGCTCGGTGGCGCCGACCACGATGACCTCACCGGCGGCCAAACGGAAGACGCCGTTGTCGACGGGGCGGGCAACGACGTCGTCCATGCCGCGGGCGGCGACGATGCCGTGCCCAACAACGACGGGAAAGACAGCCTTGACGCAGGCCCCGGCGAGGATCTCTTCATCTCCAACGCGGTCTGCGACGGAGACATGCTTAACGGCGGCCCGGACCGTGACAACGCCAACTGGGCAAATTTCGAAGAAGCCGTCTCGATTGATATGGGCGCACAGGCAGCCGGCCGCGTCGGTACGGGAGGGCAACCGACGTGCCCAAGCGCCGCGCTGCTGACCCACCTCGAAGCGATCGAGGACATAGAGGCAAGCAGCGCGGACGACGTACTGGTCGGCGACTCGGGGGACAATCAGCTACTGGGACGACCCGGCCACGATTCCTACTTCGCCGCGGCGGGCAACGACACGATCCTCGCCAACTCCGGAGACACGGATCTGGCGATCGAGTGTGGGGCGGGCTTTGACACCGCCCTAATCGATATCCCGACCGCGAGCTACGCGGATCCGCCGCCAAACGAATGCGAGGACGTCGAAGAACGCGCCAAAGACAGCTTCCGCCCGCCGGGAACGCCGCCGAACCCAAGTCCGGAGCCCGAATCACCGCTCGGCAGCGCATCCGTCCCCGCCCCGGTTTCCAAGCCGCCTCCCAAGGCTCCCACGGACCGCAAGCCCCCTTCCACGAAGCTCCTCCGCCGGCCGCCGCGGCAGCTCTTTGTAAAGGCCAGGTCGCGCAAGATCGCCTTTGCCTTTGCCTCAAGTGAGAGCGGCAGCCGCTTTCGCTGCAAGCTCGACCACAGGCGTTTTACCCCCTGTCACTCGCCACGGCTCTACAGGCTGACGCTTGGACAGCACGCGTTCCAGGTCTTCGCAATCGACCGGGCGGGCAACCGCGATCGCACCCCCGCTGTGATCAGGGTGCGAATCCGCCGTCGCTAGCGACCGCTGGAGCCGAAGCCGCCGTCACCGCGCACCGACTCGGCGAGCGACTCGACCTCAATCGGCTCGACAAGCGCGATCGGCACGATCACAAGCTGGGCAATTCGCTCGCCGGGCTCGACCCGAAAGGTGTCGGCCGGGTCGGTGTTGAGCAGCAACACACGCACTTCGCCGCGGTAACCAGAATCGATCAACCCGGGGCTGTTGACCAAAGAGATGCCATGGTCGCGCGCAAGCCCCGACCGCGGCAGCACCAAGCCCGCATGGCCCTCCGGAATCTCAACCGCCACCCCAGTCCCAACACTCCACCGCTCCCCAGGTCCCAAGTGAGCAGCCTCACACGCGTAGAGATCAACGCCAGCATCCCCCTCATGTGCACGCGTCGGCACCCGCGCCTCGTCCTTCAGCTTGGCGATTCGAAGATCCACGGCGCGCACCCTATAACCCTCCCTAAGCTGCGTCAGCAGTACGCAAGTCGTCAAACCGATGCAGCTCGGCAAAAGGAACCCGCGCGTGGACCAGCACACCGTCCTCCCGATCGGTCCGCTCGAGATCGCCGGCAACCTCGTGCAGCTCGTGCAGCCGCGCGCCCTGGCTGTATGGGATCAGCAGCTCGACCTCGGCCAGCGTGTCTCGGAAAGCCTCCTCGACACGCACTTGCAGCGCCTCAATCCCATCACCGGTCAAAGCCGAAACCAGCACAGCGCCGGGATGGCGCAGCAGCACCTCGGCACGCTCGTCCGCGTCGAGCAAGTCGGCCTTATTTAGGACGAGGAGGCGCGGCTTGGCCCCGGCACCGATCTCCTCAAGCGCCGCGTCGACCGCCTCCAGGTCGCCAAGCCGCCGCTGCTCCGGCGCTGCCGCGTCGACAACCTGCAGGATCAGGTCGGCGAGGACCGTCTCCTCCAGCGTCGCCTTGAATGCCTCTACCAGCTGGTGGGGGAGCTTCTCGATGAAACCGACCGTGTCGGTGAAAAGAAAGTCGCGGCCAGAGAGGGGGACGCTGCGGGTGGTCGGATCGAGCGTGTGGAAGAGCCTGTCCCCCACGCTGACCTCCTCCGCGCCGGTCAACGCGTTAAGCAGGGTTGACTTGCCAGCATTGGTGTAGCCGGCAAGGGCTACCCGCGGTAAGGACGACTGTTCCCGCTGTGCCCGCATTACGCCGCGGTTTCGCTCCAGTCGGCCAAGGCGCCGCCGCAATGCCGCGATCCGGTCGCGGGCAAGGCGGCGATCGGTCTCGATCTGGCTCTCGCCAGGACCCCTGGTACCGATTCCACCGCCGAGCCGCTCAAGGTGGGTCCAGAGACCCCGCATCCGCGCCAGGTTGTACTCGAGCTGGGCCAGCTCGACCTGCAGCTTGCCCTCGGCCGAGTGAGCATGGTCGGCGAAGATGTCGAGGATGACCGCGGTACGGTCGATCACCGGAACCCCAAGCGCCGCCTCGAGGTTGCGCTCCTGGCGCGGTGCCAGCTCGTCGTCGCAAGCCACCAGGTTCGCGTCGCAGGCCGCGACCTGCTCCTTGACCTCGTCCAGCTTGCCACGACCGAGGTAGCGGTCGGGGTCGGGTTTAGCGCGCTGCTGGACCGCCTCGCCGGCCGTCGCAACGCCTGCGGTGCGCAGCAGCTCCTTCAGCTCGACGAGCGGGTCGCCTTCCTCCCCACCCTCAACGACACCAATCGCCAGGGCGCGCTGCCGAGCACGGGGATTGGCGACGCCGGCGCCCTTGGCGGCATATTGCGTCTGCTTGTTTCGCCCGTTCCTGGATCGATCCACTCAGCCTGATTGTAGGCGTCGGGATTTCCTGGATAGGCTTACGAGCCATGAAGGTCTTCGTAACGGGCGGAACGGGATTCATCGGCGGCACTGTCGTGCGCCAGCTGCGCGAGCGCGGCGACGACGTCGTCTGTCTCGTCCGCAGCCCAGAGAAAGCGGCGCCGCTGACCGCCCTCGGCGCCGAGCTCGTCAGCGGCAACCTCGGCGACACCGAGGCGATGCGCAACGGCATGGCGGGCTGCGACGCCGTCATCCACGCCGCCGCGATGTACGAGGTCGGGATTCCCGTCAAGCAGCACCCGGCGATGTGGGAGGCAAACGTCGCCGGTACCGAGAGTGTGATGAAGGCCGTGCTGGAAGCGAGGGTCCCGAAGGTCGTCTACGTCTCAACTTGCGGCATCTTCGGCAACACCCATCGCAAAGTCGTCGACGAGACCTACGAGCACCCCGGCAAGGAATTCACCTCCTACTACGAGGAGACGAAGCTGGAGGCGCACAAGATCGTCAAGCGGATGATCGAGGACGGCCTGCCCGGCATCATCGTCCAACCCGGCGGCGTCTATGGACCGGACGACACTTCCCAAGTCGCGGACCTGCTGCAGGAATTCTTTGCCGGGAAACTGCCGCTGCTGCCCTTCCCCGAGTTCGGTATCTGCATGGCCCATGTCGATGACATCGCCGGCGGCATCCTGCTCGCGCTCGACAACGGCCGGATTGGCGAGACCTACGTGTTGAGCGGCCCGGTGACGACGATGCGCGAGGCGGTCGAGACCGTCGCCGCCGTGAGCGGTCGTAAGGCGCCGAAGCGGACGATGCCGGTGTCGCTGATGAAGGCGCTGACGCCGATCGGCCCGCTGGTCGGCAAGTTGATGGGCCAGCCGCCAAACCTGCGCGAGCTGATCTCCTCCGCCGACGGCGTGACTTTTTGGGCCAGCCACGAGAAGGCCAGTCGCGAGCTCGGTTACGCTCCGCGCGGTATGGAGGAGGGTTGGCGGCAGACGCTGGAAGCTGACGACCGCTTCCCCTCCCCAGCAGCCGCCTGAAGCCGGCTCCAGCCACGATGCGCGTCATCGACACGATGCACCTTGGCCGTCCGCACGTGATCGGCTGCTGGGAGGTGGACGGGGTGCTGGTCGATCCCGGGCCGGAGTCATCGCTGCCGACGCTGCTCGAGGCGCTTGGCAATGAGCGGCCGCGAGCTCTTTTGCTCACCCATATCCACCTCGACCACGCCGCGGCTACCGGCGCTCTGGTGCGCCGCTGGCCGGATCTCGAGGTCTACGTGCACGAGCGCGGCGCGCCCCACCTGATCGACCCCTCGAAGTTGCTGGCCAGCGCCGAGCGTCTCTACGGCGATCAGATGGAGAGGCTCTGGGGCGAGATCGTGCCGGTACCGGAGGCCAACGTGAAGCCGCTCTCGGGCGGCGAGGGCGTGTTCGGCATGCGCGTGGCCTACACCCCGGGTCACGCCTCCCATCACGTCTGCTATCTGCACGAGGAGAGCGGCACCGCCTTCGTTGGCGACGTCGCCGCGGTGCGCCTGCCAGGCGTCGATCTGATCGTCCCCCCCACCCCGCCGCCTGACATCAACATCGAGGCCTGGGAGGACTCAATCGGGATCGTCGAAAGCTGGCAACCCGAGCGCCTCGCCCTCACCCACTTTGCCGCGATCGACGACCCGGCGCCTCATCTGGCGCGCGTAAGGGAGCGCCTGCGCGAAGAGGCCCAGCAAGCCCGCGACCTCACCGAGGAGGCCTACGAGCAACGCCACCGCGACCTGGTCGCCGAACGCGCTGAAAGCACTGACTCAGCTGAAGAGCTAATCCAATGCGTCCCGCCCCAATACCAATGGCGCGGACTCAACCGCTACTGGAACAAGCGCACCGAGCAAGAGGCATCCGGGTAGGCCCGGAACGTCTTGTACTTTTTGGTCGACGCCTCCGGGCGGCAGCCGAATCGCGATACATCCAAAAAGTTAAGTGAAGGGCCTACCCGGATGCCTCTCAGGCCAAATGCGCACGCATCCGCTCGACGGCCTCGGTGATGCGCTCGTCGGGCGTGGTGAGAGCGATGCGGAAGAAACCCTCGCCGCTCGGCCCGTACATCGAGCCGGGCGATACGACCACAGCCGCCTCTTCGAGCACGAGCTCAGCGAAGGAGGTGGAGGTATGGCCCTCGGGCACCGGCGCCCAGACGTAAATCGTGCCCTTCGGCGCGCTTACCTCGACGCCGATCTCGCTTAGAGCCGAGACGACCAGGTTACGGCGGCGGACGTAGGTCTCATTCATCCGCTCCAGCGGGCCGGCAGGTCCCTCAAGTGCCGCGACACCGGCCATCTGCACCGCCTCGAACAGACCCGAGTCGACGTTGGTCTTCAGCCGCCAATAAGTCTGCACAGCCTCGGCGTTGCCGAGGATCGCCGCGCAGCGCCAGCCGGTCATGTTGAAGCCCTTCGACAGGGAGAAGACCTCGACGCCGACCTCCTTGGCACCGGGCGTGGCGAGGAAGCTAGGGGCGACGTAGCCGTCGTAGGTCGTCTCCGAATAGGCGTTGTCGTGGACGACGAGGATTTCGTGCTCGCGGGCAAAGGAGACGACCAGCTCGAAGAAGCCCTCCGGCACGACAGCGCCGGTCGGGTTGTTGGGGTAGTTGATGAACATCAGCCGCGCCTTGGCGGCGACGTCGGCAGGAATCGCGCCCAGGTCGGGGGCAAAACCAAGCTCGGGCAGTAGCGGCAGCAGCTCGGGCGTGGCACCCGCAAGAATTGGGCCACCCGTATACACCGGGTAGCCAGGGTCGGAGGCAAGCGCGACGCCGCCCGGATCGAGGAAGGCGAAACAGAGGTTGTAGATGCACTCCTTGGCGCCGATCGCCGGGATCACCTCGCTGCCGGGGTCAATCTCAACCCCGAAGCGCTCGTCGTAGAAACGGGCGAAAGCCTCACGGAACTCGTCGCGCCCGCGGTTGCTCGGATACTGGTGCGTGCCGGGATCGGCAACCGCATCCTGCATCGCCTTAACGATGTGCGGATAGGTCGGCTCGTCGGGATCGCCGATACCGAGGCTAATCACGTCGATGCCCGCAGCCCGCTTCTCGGCGATCCGTCGCTCCAGTTCCTGGAACATGTAGGGAGGCATCGCCTCCAGGCGCTTGGACGGGTCTGCGATTCCCACGGGCGCGGAAATCTATTAGGTGAGGTCGGACAGCGCCTGCATCAGCTCGGGAGATAGCTCCCCCGAGCAGATTGGCTCAGCCCAGCCGCTCAGCCGCACATCGAGCTCAGCGGAAATCTCAACCTCCAACTCACCGCCATCCAGCTCGACGATTATCGGGCTCGGCGCACCGCCCAAGAAGGCGGTAACCGCAGCACCGCTGGCGCCGGTTCCAGAAGAGAGCGTCTCCCCCACGCCGCGCTCAAAGATCCGCGCCCGCACCCGGTCGCCGTCGACCTTGAAGAAGGAGACATTGGTGCGGTTAGGGAACAGCTCGTGGCCTTCGATCTCGGGCCCGATCTCGCCCAGATCCAGATCTTCAAGCTCCTCACCGACCTCAATCGCGCACTGCGGGTTGCCGATCGAGACGTGCTGGAAATTCCACTCGCGGCCGCCGGCGCTCAGGGAACCCTTGCCGTCGGCGGCACCCGAAGGAAAATCCTTCGACCCGGTCGCAGCCTTGCCCATATCGACCGAGCAGGTCAGCTCGCCGGTGATCGTCGGCGTGATCGGGCCAGCGGCGGTGCGGATCGAGAAGACGTCCTCATCCGTCCAGCCGTGTCGGCGCAGATAGAGGATTGCCTCGCGCGCGCCGTTGCCCGAGAGCTCGGCCTCCGAGCCATCGGGGTTGAAGATGCGTAAATCGGCGACGAACTCGGGGTCGTCGCTACGCGAGAGCAGCAGAACCCCATCGGCGCCGACGCCAAAGTGCGGATCGCAGATCCACTCCACCCGCCCCGGGCTCAGCTCCCAGGGAAGCGTCTCGGCCTCGAGAATCACGTAGTCGTTCCCCAACGCCTGCCACTTCTCGAATCGCATGCCGGCACCCTACCCCGGACGTGCCGTCGCTTAGCGGTCAGTATAGGTATCTAAGCGACGGCACGTCCATCATTGGAGGTCAAGGTGGACGGCGATCTCGGTGGCTACGCTGGCATCAGAGCGGCCAGTGCGGTCGATCGTGCGCAGGTTGGGGATCTTGCGCATCCAGGTGAGCTGGCGGCGAGCGTAGTTGCGCGAGCGTTTCTTCATCAGCTCGATATCGCCGCCCAAGAGCTCGTCGAAACCGAGCGCCTTACGGGCGGTTTTCGACGGGCCAAGGGCTTCAGCCCTTCGCACCTCCTCTTCGGCTCCCCCGGCGACTATCGCCTCCGTACGTGCGTTGATCCGCTCGTAGAGCTGGGCCCGGTCCATATCGAGGCCGAAGATCGTGGTCGGCAATCGCGTCTGCGGCGACCACAACTCGGAGCCCCTGGATTCGGGTGGCGCCTTTTCAAGCGAAAGCTCAGCCACGGCTGCTCTCAGATAAAGCCCAGTCCCCCCCACCACGATCGGCCGCCGCCCAGCTTCAAGCGCCCGATCGATCTCGGCGTGCGCCAACCGCATGTAGTCACCGACGGAAAACGGCTGGGTTACGGGAACGAAGCCCACCAACCGATGCTCCAGAAGCTCCCGCTCATCAGCTGAGGCGACCCCGGTCAACACGCCAAGCCCCTCATACACCTGCAGCGCATCACACGAGATGGCAACTGGATCCTCGCCATGCTCGCGCAGCAGCTCAGCGAGCGCTATGGCGACCCCGGTCTTCCCGACCCCGGTGGGCCCGAAGATCCCGAGAACATTCACCGAAGGGATCCGAATGGGCGGTGTCGGTGCTGCCCCGAACGGCTTGTACTTTTTCGTTGCCGGAACCTCGGACGACTGCTCCGACTCCACCGAAAAAGTTGAGGGAGGGGTAGCACCGACACCGCCTCAACCGACACGACTGAGCAACTTCTCCGTCCCACCGAGAGTCGTCGAGGTCGCCCGATCTATCTCGACGGTCACGAACTCACCTGGCTCGCCAGTCCCGTCGAAGTTAACCGCCTTGTTGTGCCGAGTCCGCCCGCGCAGCCTGGTCGGATCGGTCCGGCTGCTGCCTTCGATCAACACCTCCATCTCGCGACCAACGAATCGCTGCGCCCGCTCGGTCGCACGGCGCTGGACAAGCTCGACCAGGCGCCCCATGCGCTCCTGCTTGACTGGATGCGGTACCTGCTCGCCCATTGTCGCCGCTTCGGTTTCGCGGCGCGGCGAGAAGACGAAGGTAAAGGCGCTGTCGTAGCCAACCTCGTCAACGACTTCGAGCGTCTGCCCGAAGTCCGCCTCGCTCTCGCCGGGGAAGCCGACGATGATGTCGGTGGTGATCGCACAGTCAGGCACGTGCTCGCGGATCAGGGAGACGCGGTCCATGTAGCGCTGGCGGTCGTAGGTGCGCCGCATCCGTTTGAGGATCGTGCTGGAGCCTGATTGCAGCGGCAAGTGAATGTGCTCACAAAGGGCGGGCAGCTCCGCGTGAGCGCGAATCACGTCCTCGCGCATGTCCTTTGGGTGGGGACTGGTGTAGCGGATCCGCTCGATTCCCTCGATTGCGTCGACGCGCCCTAGGAGCTCAGCGAAGCCGATGCGCGAGCTGGACGGCAGGTCCCGTCCGTAGCTATTGACGTTCTGCCCCAGCAGAGTGACCTCGAGCACGCCGTCGGCGGCGAGCGTCTCAGCCTCGACGATCAGCTCAGCGGGGTCCCGACTCTCCTCGCGCCCCCGGGTTGAGGGCACGATGCAGTAGGCGCATTTGCAGTTACAACCCTGCGAGATCTGCAGCCAGCCCTGGAACTCGCGCTGGCGCCGCGCCGGCAGATGGCCGGAGAAGTCCTCGAACTCGAAGTAGCCCTGAGCAGTAAGCGAGTCCGAGTTGAGGAACTCGGCCAGCCGCTGGATCTGCCCCGGCCCAAAGGCGACATCGACAAAGGGGAAGCGCTCGAAGACCTCCTCCTTGACCGACTGGGCCCAGCAACCACCCACGCCGACAATCCGCTCGGGGTCTTCCGACTTCAAGCGCTTGGCCTCGCCAAGGTGAGCGACGAAGCGGTTATCGGCCGACTCGCGGATCGAGCAGGTGTTGAAGAGGATCAGATCGGCCTCGGCACGACTTGGCGCCTCCTCATAGCCGATCGACTCGAGCATCCCCTGCATCCGCTCAGAGTCGTGCACATTCATCTGACAGCCGAACGTGGTTACGTGGTATCGCTTAGCCATTCACCGGCAGAGTAGCTGGGGGTGCTACTTAACCGTCAAAGTTCCTTCCATGCCCGCTTCGGCATGACCTGGCACGGTGCAGAGGAAGGTGTAGGTGCCAGGCGCCAGATCAGCCGTGACAGAGGTCTTCCCCTTGCCAATCGTTTCCGAAACGGCGATCTCTTCGCCGTTTTGCTCGATCGCGACATCGTGTTCGAGCTTGGCCGGGTTAGTGAAGTCGATCGTGACCTTGCCCGGCTTGCTGGTCAACGTGGTCGTATCGAAAGCGATCTGAGTCGGATCTGCCGCCAGCTTTAGGGTTCCGCCGGGCCCCTTCGCCGCGGGCTCGGGCTTCGCCTTTTCGGCGCCCTCGGCACCCTTGCCGGACTTGACCGGCGACTCCTCCTCCTGGGTGAACTCCGAATTCGCCTTTGCGTTCTCTGCGGCCCTTGCATCTTCCTCGTCCTTGCCGTTGAGGACGGCAAAGGTCATGGCACCGCCAATCAGGATCACAAACCAGAGGACGACGATGGGGCCGGCGCGCCTGGGGAACTTCTCGACTCGCAGGCCGATGAAGCTGACCACGACCGCCGATACGGCCAGGGCGGCCCCGACTATGTAGAAGACAGTTGCGTTGTCCATGCGGCCGGAATCCTATCCAGAGAGGAGGGCGGAGCGGCCCTGCCCATCCGGCTCACCTGGCGTAGTTGGTAGCGCGGCTCTCGCGAATAACGGTGATCTTGATCCGACCTGGATAGGACATCTCGCGCTCGATCGCAGCAGCGATCTCGTATGAGATCAGCGCGGCCCGCTCATCGTCGACCTCACCGGGATCGACCATGACGCGCATCTCGCGTCCAGCCTGCATTGCGTAGACCTTTTTCACCCCGGCATGGCGCGCGGCAAGCGCCTCCAGATCCTGCAAACGAGCCACGTACTCCTCGAGTGTGTCGCCGCGGGCGCCCGGTCGTGCGCCGGAGAGGGCGTCGGCGGCCTGCACAACCACCGCCTCGACGCTATGTGGTTCGACCTCATCGTGGTGCGCCTCGATCGCGTGCACAACCTCCTCGCTCTCGCCATAGCGACGGGCAAGGAGCGCACCGATCTGCGCATGGGATCCATCGACATCTTGGTCGGTGGCCTTGCCAATGTCGTGCAGCAGAGCGGCGCGACGCGCGATGTCCCCGGCAGCCCCGAGCTCAACCGCAATCAAGGCAGCAAGATAGGAGGACTCAACCAGGTGGCTAAGCACGTTCTGGCCGTAGCTGGTGCGGAACTGCAGCTTGCCGAGCAGGTCGATCAGCCGCGGATGCAGCCCGTTCACGTTCGCATCGAGCGCGGCTCGCTCGCCCTCTTCGACGATCCGCTCCTCGATTTCCGCCGTGGCCTGCTCGAAGGCCTCCTCACAGCGGGCCGGTTGGATGCGCCCGTCGGCGATCAGCCGTTCCAGGGTGAGCCGCGCGACCTCGCGACGCATGCCGTCGAAGCTCGAGAGGCGCACCGCCGACGGCGTGTCGTCGACGATGATGTCAACCCCAGTCAGTTGCTCGAGGACGTTTATGTTGCGGCCCTCGCGACCGATGATCCGCCCCTTCATCTCGTCGTTCGGTAGCTGCACCAGCTGCGTGGTGTTCCGCACTGCGTACCCCCCGGCGAGCCGCTGGGTCGCCGTGGCGAGGATCTCGCGGGAACGGCGTTCGGCCTCCAATCGAGTCTCCTCCTCGATCCTGCGCAGCGCCAAGCCAGCCTGGCGCTGAGCGTCGGCCTCGACCTCGTCGAGCAGCGCTTGACGTGCCTCGGCCGCGCTAAGCGAAGCAATCCGCTCCAGCTCAGCCTGCTCGCGGGACTCGCCTTCCTGCAGCAAGACGGCGCGACGAGTGAGATCACGCTCGCGGACATCGAGCGAATCCCGACGGCGCTCCAGCTCTCCGAGCTGAGCGTCCAGCGCCTCCAGCCGGTCCAGAACCAAGTCTGGCTCTGAACCGTTGCCGCGTGACCAATTCCACGACGGCATGCTGATTTTCATCTACGGGGCATGGTACTCCCATAGACGCGCTTGTCTAATCGGCTATGCGGCTTGGACCTCGGCTACCGGCTCACCTGCCGGCTCGGCTGCAGGCGTCGTCTCCTCGACCGCAGGCACGACGTTCTCGGTGCCAATACCTAGGGCGGCGCGGATCTTGGTCTCGATCTCGCTTGCGATCTCTGGGTTCTCGGCAAGGAACTGTTTGGCGTTGTTGCGCCCTTGGCCCAGCCTCGTCTTGCCGTAGGAGAAGAACGAGCCGGATTTCTGCACCAGGTCGTGCTCGATGCCGAAGTCGAGCAGGCCACCCTCGCGCGAGATGCCAACCCCGTACTCGATGTCGAATTCCGCCTGGCGGAAGGGCGAGGCGACCTTGTTCTTGACGACTTTGACCCGGACCCGGTTGCCGACAGCCTCGGTCCCTTCCTTGAGGGTCTCGATGCGGCGGATGTCGAGTCGCTGCGAGGAGTAGAACTTCAGCGCCCGACCGCCCGGCTGGGTCTCCGGCGAGCCGAACTGGACGCCGACCTTTTCGCGGATCTGGTTGGTGAAGAGGCAGACGGTATTGGTGCGGTTGAGGTTGCCGGCGAGTTTGCGCATTGCCTGCGACATCAGCCGAGCCTGCAAGCCGACGGTCGTGTCGCCGATCTGTCCGTCGAGCTCGGCTTTCGGCGTCAACGCCGCAACCGAGTCGATCGCGACGACGTCGATCGCCGCTGAGGCGATTAGCCGATCGGCGATCTGCAGTGCCTGCTCGCCGTAGTCGGGCTGAGAGACCAGCAGCTCGTCGGTGTCGACGCCGATTTTGCGCGCGTAGGACGGGTCGATCGCGTGCTCGGTATCGATGAAGGCGCAGATCCCGCCGCGGCTCTGTGCTTCGGCGATGATGTGGTAGATCAGCGTCGTCTTACCCGAGGACTCCGGGCCGAAGATCTCGACGATCCGTCCGCGCGGCACGCCGCCGATGCCCAGCGCCAGGTCCAGCGCTAGCGCTCCCGTGGGGATCGCTGGGATCTTGATCGTCGCGTCCGCACCGAGGCGCATCAGAGCACCCTGGCCGAAGTCCCGCTCGATCTGGGTCACAGCCGCCGCGAGCGCCGCGTCTTTGGCCTTGGCCTCCTTGGAGGCGTCCTTCAGAGCCGCTTTTTTGTCTGCCATCTCTTTCACCTCACTGCCGCCCGCCTGCGGGCAGCTCGACTTGCGCCAGCGGGGTGTACTGCGCACCTCGTGGCTGGATTTGCGAAAGGTAGAGCGTCAATCGGACGCCATGGAGCTTCTGAGAAAGATCTTTCGGCAGCGCTTTCGGGGGCTCGGAAACCAGGGCCGGACGCTTCGAACCGCGTTCCTCGCGCCGCACCCTGGCCACGGTCACGTGCGGCCAAAATGGGCGTTTCTCCGACTCAAACAGCCGCGCCGCGACTAGCTTCTGTTCCAGCCCTGCCTGCAAGGCAATCGCAGCCGGCGAGTTGACCGGCAGCGCGAACAGTCGCGGTCGGCCACGCTCCGGGCGCGGCACCGGGTCGCCCAGCTCGATCGATGGCGCCGGCACCCGGCTCGCCTCGACGATCTCGCCCAGGCGGGGAATCTCCTTCTCCGGCAGGTAGCCGAGGAAGGCAAGCGTGATGTGGAGTGATTCGGGCCTGACCGAGCGCAGGGCGGGATCGGCGAGCGCCTTGCTCCCCCACTCGGCTATCCCCGCCCGTACTTGCTCGGGTAGGTCGAGCGCGATGAACAACCTCGCCCGTGGGCTCTTCAGCCTTTCCTTCGGCATATCGCCGACCCTAGGGGGTCACAACGCGCGGAATGCGCGCCAAACGTAAAAAGTGCGTGCCGCGCCCCTACAAGGGCGGGTCATTGTCGCCGAGGAGGGTCCGTAGGAGGTGCATCGAGACCAAGGCCGAGCGTTCGCGGACGTCCTCGCGACCGCCGGGGATGACGGGATCGCGGGCGATCGCGGTACCGTCGGCGAGGCGGGCGTCAAAGCAGACGTAACCGACCGGCTTCTCCTCGGTCCCCCCGTCGGGACCGGCAATACCGGTGATCGAGACGGCGACATTGGCGCCAAATCGCTCTAGCGCCCCGCGTGACATCGCCTCCGCCACCTCGGGCGAGACTGCCCCGTGGGCTTCGATCAGCTCTGGATCGACTCCGAGCAGGTCCGCCTTCGCCTCGTTTGAGTAAGCAACCACCCCGCCGGCAAAGTAGGCGGAGGCGCCAGGGAGGTTGGTAACCCTCGCCGCCAGCAAGCCAGCCGAGCAAGACTCGGCTAGTGCAAGCCTGCGCCCCTGCAGAAGTTGAGCCAGCTGAGAGTCAATCGTCTCCCCGTCGAGGCTGAACAGATGACGGCCATGGCGGTCAGCCAGCCCGGTACGCACCGCTTCTGCAACCGCAGCTGCCGCTGCCCGGTAGCGCACGTCGATCTCGATCTCCCCCCGCCGCAGGCAGGTCGTGATCTCGACCGCGTCCAGGTCCACTCCATCGGCCTCGATCTCGCGCAGGCTCTTGGCGATCTCCGACTCGGGAATACCGAACATCCGCAGGGTGTAGCCCAGCAGGGGCGTGGCGCGGGCGAGAATTGCCTGCACCGGCGGGGACTCGATTGCCCGCGGCCACATCGGCTGTAGCTCGCGCGGCGGCCCCGGCAGCACGATTACCACCCGCCCCTCGACGGAGACGACCAAACCGGGCGCGGTGCCAACCGGATCCAGCGGCAGTGAGCCCTCGGGGATCATCGCCTGCTTGCGGTTTGCCTCACGCACGGCCTCCTCGTCAAATTTGAAGCGGCGTGCAAAGTTGCGCAAGATCTCGGCAATCTTCTCCTCGGTCGCCTCATCAAGGACGAGTGGCACAGCGGCGAAGCGGGCCACTATCTCGCCCGTGAGGTCGTCAGCGGTGGGTCCGAGACCGCCAGAGGTGATGATCAGGTCCATTCCCTCGGCGGCCATAAAGCGCAGCGCCGACTCGAGGTCCTCGGGCCGGTCACCGACGACCACGATGTGAGCTACCTCAACCCCGAGGTCGGCCAGCTGTTCGGAAACCCAGGGCCCGTTGCGATCGGCAATCCGTCCGGTCAGGACCTCGGTGCCGGTGACCACTATCCCCGCCCTCACGACCGCCTCATTCACAGCTGGGTCTTTCCCCTTCTTCTAAGGCGACCAACTCACCCTTGCCGTCAATCGAGTAGCCCACAGGACTGGAGCTTTCCGGAATTTCAGCCTGCTTGCCGTCAACAAACATCTTCACCGAGCCATTGCCGAGGGCAAGTTCGTAGCCAGCGGAGTGAAACGGGCCTGCTTCCATCCCTTCTTCGAGGATCTGGCCGTCGACCAGCGCCTTCTTTTCGGCATCGAGCAGGCACACCCATACTTCCGCCGTCGCCGCAAGGCGCACGGCTACACCAGGCTTGGCGATCGCTGCCTTTTCCCGCCCCTTCTTCTTACTTTGTCCCTGTTCTTTCTTGCCCGCCGACAACGTGGTGGATGAGGACGAGCCACCGTCACCACTGATGAGCCCGATGCCCACCAAGGCGGCTACCAGCAGTAGACAGACCGCAGCTATAAGCACCGGACCGGAAACCCGAGGCCGGGCACTGCGAGTGCGCGTGCCCATCGGAACTGGCTCGACCCGTTTCGGCACCCGCTCTCCGCCCTGGGGAGCCGTACTGCGGCGGTACTCATCGGCCAAGCGCTCACCGTCGAGGCCGAGATAGAAAGCGTAGGTACGGATAAAGCCCCGCGTGTAAGCGCCACCGGGGAGCGCGTCCCACTCCTCGTTCTCGATCGCCCGCAGATAGCGAACGCGGATCTTGATCTCCGCCTCAACCTCAGCAAGATCGAGTTCGCGGCGAGTTCGTGCCTCGCGCAGGGTGGGTCCGATGCCAGTCTCCACCCTGACATTGTCTCTGCTGCGCCGCTCCGACGCGAAAGAACGCTGTTAAATCGCGTCGTCGGCGTCGACCGCGACCGGCTCGACATCCTGTCCGCCAGCCAGGACACGCGAGAGATCGGCCTCGGTGATCAGCACCTGCCGTGGCTTGGAGCCCTCGTATCCGGAGATCACCCCGCGGCGCTCGAGCATGTCGATCAGGCGGCCCGCGCGCGTATAGCCGACGCGCAAACGGCGCTGAATCATCGAGACCGAGGCCGTTTCGGTCTGGACTACGGTGCGAATCGCGTCGTCGAGCAGATCGTCGGCGTCGGGGTCGAAGTCCCCCTCGTTTTCGACGCCCTTCTCCTCGTGCACCTCGAGCAACTCGGCCTCGAATTCGGGCTCGCCCTGCTTCGCCCAGTGCTCGGTAATACGGGCGATCTCCTCCTCGGTGACAAAGGCACCCTGCACACGCGCCATCTTCGAGGTGCCAGCGCCGCGGAAGAGCATGTCGCCCTGGCCGAGCAGTGCCTCCGCTCCTCCCTGGTCGAGGATTACCCGCGAGTCAGTCTGGGAGGACACGGCGAAGGCAATTCGGGCGGGAATATTGACCTTGATCGTGCCGGTGATGATGTCGGTCGACGGGCGCTGCGTGGCCAGCACCAGGTGGATGCCGGTTGCACGCGACTTCTGCGCCAGGCGGATGATCGAGTCCTCAACCTCGGCCGGCGAGACCATCATCAGGTCCGCGAGCTCGTCGATCACGCAGAGGATGTGGGGCAGCGGTGCTTCGCCCGCCTTGGCCCGCGCTCGGTTCAGCTCGCCAAGATTGCGGCAGCGGGCTTGGCCCATGATCCCGTAGCGGCTCTCCATCTCGCCAATCAGGTTGGCGAGCACGTTGGCGGCAAGCCGGGGCGAGGTGACAACTGGGGTCAACAAGTGCGGGACGTGCTCATAGTGGTTGAGCTCGACCTGCTTGGGGTCGACCAAGACCAGGCGCACTTCGTTGGGAGAAGCCTGCATCAGAATCGAGGAGAGGATCGCGTTGACGCAGCCGGACTTGCCCGAACCGGTCGTACCGGCGACGAGCACGTGCGGCATCTTCGCCAGGTCGGTCCAGACCGCGTTGCCGTCGATCCCCTTGCCTAACCAGGCGACCAGTGGCGAGGTCTTCTCCGGTCGGCCGGCGTAAATGTCGCCGAGGCGGACCAGGCGACGACGCGTGTTCGGCACCTCAACGCCGACTGCCTGCTTGCCAGGGATTGGGGCCAGGATCCGAATATCGGTAGAGGCCAGTGCGTAGGCGAGGTCGTTGGAGAGCTCAGTGACTTTCTTCACCTTGGTGCCCGGGGCGAGGCGCAGCTCGAAGCGGGAGACGTGCGGACCGCTGACGATGCCGACGATCTTCGCCTCGACCCCGAAGTGGCCAAGCGTCTCCACCAGCTTGCGGCCGATCACTTCGTGGTCGCGCGGATCTGGGCCTTTGTCACCTTTGCCTTTTTCAAGCACCTTGGACGGCGGCGGCCGGTAGTCGATCTGCTCCGATTCGGTGACCCCGCGCTTGTTGCCCATTGGCGTAAGGGGTATCGGCTCGCCCTCTGGCAGATCGACTGGCTCCGCGTTGTCTTCAGCTGTCGCTTCGGCCTCCTCGGTGAGCTCGGCAAACTCATGGGTTGCGGGCTCTGACTCCGCCGGCTCGTCTGACTCCTCGACTATCGCGACGGTTGGCTCGAAGTCGTCGTTCTCTGGGTAGGTGCTCATCACGTCGGTCGGGCCGGCCTGAGTCTCGAGCGCGGTGCTCTTTTCGCTGCGGCGATCCTCGCGGTGCTGCAGCGCGGTTTGGGTGATGTCGCGACCGCCGACAAAGGTGTGGCGGACGCCGCGGCCTAGGCCGCGCAAGACGGTCGAGATCGAGGTGCCAGTGACAAGCATCACGCCACTAACTAGCATCAGCACGGTTGCGATTCGGGCCCCCACGCCGCCAAAGAGGTACTCAAGCCCGGTTTCGAGGCCGTAGCCGACCTTGCCGCCGTCCCAGCCGAAGAAGAGGACGAAGCTGAGGTAGGCGCCGGCGGCGATTAGGAAGAGACCGATCAGGTCGAGATGTCGCTGTTGCAGGCCCTCGGGCAGGTGCGGCCGTGGCAGTCGGCGCTTGGCTTTCGCTTTTCCTTTTGGCTTACGGCGCGCCGCCGAGCCTCGCTTTTTGCGCACGAACATGAGGCCCGCTTCGACAGAGGTCGCGGCTCCCCTGCCCGAATCAGGTATTGGTCGCGATCAGCGCCGCCACGAATGCGGCCATGCCCCCGGTCAGCGAGACCCACAGGGCGGTGGTCAAGCGTTCCATGCCGGCGAAGCGGGCGTTTATATCGGACCGCAGTTCGACCACCTCGACGTGCGCCTCCGTGCGTACGTCCTTCAACTCGGCGCGTATTTCTTTGAATCCGACAGCCACCGCGCCCTGTAGGTCTTTGACCTCGGACCTCACGTCCTTGACTTCGGACTTGACGTCTTTGATCTCGGATCTCACGTTCTTGAATTCAGCCCGTACTTCCTTGAACCCCTCCCGCATCTCTGCTTGGAGTTCATCGATCTTGTGCTCGAGGTCAGCCATACGGTCCCCTGTCCTGGCGAGTTCTATTGTCTGCATGATGCCAGGCTAAGAGGTCGCCACGCGCGCGTGGCGCGCCGAATGCAAAATGTTTCGCACAGGGGTGGCGCGAGAGGCGCGAGGGCGGGCCGGCTCAGCCGGCGCAGACCCAGGCGCTGCCGCCCGAGTCAGCCCAGATTTCAGCGGCGATGCGGTCCTGTTCGGCCTTGGGAGCGTCCTGCGGCGCGCCCTCCCCGCCGTAGAGGTCCCAGGTCGAAGGTAGGACCTGGTAGGCACCGCCCGCGCCGCTGCTGGGGTTGACGGCGCTGTAGTTGCCGCCGGACTCGCACATCACGATGTAGGTGGGGATCGAGTAGGGACCGCCGAGCCAGCGGCCGACCGTTTCTTCGGCTGCCTCGCGGCTCGCCGCTTCTGCCGCCTGAATCTCCTTCACCCACTGGCCGATCCGCGATTTGAGCTTCGCCAGCGCAGCGGAGCGTTCGGCGGCAAGCGAGTCGAGCCGCGCTGCCGCCTCCTGTGCGCGTGCGCGCACCCCAGCAATTTCCGAGCGGGCCGCGGCGAGCTCTTCGTTGTACGCATCGACCCGCGCCTTCAGCGCCGCAACGAGCTCCAGCTCGTGACGCACGTCGTTGCGGACTTGCTCGACCCGGGCGGCAAGCTCGGTGTCGGAGTCCTCGATCCGCTGCAGGTATTCGGTGCGAACCTCGAGTTCGTTGATATCACCGGAGCCAAGCACGATGCTCGCGGTGCTCGGCGTTCCGCTCATGTAGATCGCGACGAGGCGCTGGGCGAGCGCCCGGCGGGCCCGGCGCAAACGCTGACGCTCTGCTTCGAGGTGCGCTTCGGAACGTTCAACTTTGGCGGCGAGCCGTGCCGCCCGTTCGCGACCGTGCGCGAGAAGCTCGGTCAGGTGCTGCTCGCGTGCTGCTGCGGCCGACGCTTCAGCTTCGGTCGTGGCGAGTTGTTCCTGGGTGGCGCGGATCTGGCTTCCCAGGGCCGCCGCTTCGTCCTGCGCTCCGCCAAGCTTGTCGCGCAGGGCGCCGATGTCCGCCGCGCGTGCCGATCCGACCGCGAGCAGAGCTACGGCAGCGAGCGCGACTGCGGGCTTCCAGCGCATGCGAGCACCTCAACCCTCGGGTACGTCCCGGTTGGCGAGGTAAATCGCGACCCCGATTGCGATCACGCCGAGGCCGGCGCCGATGCGGATCTCACGCCGGTAGCGACGGCGCAGGTAGATCAAGGAGAACCGCAGTGCGGCCTTGCCGACCTTGTTGTACATCAGCTCTTCCCCCCCTCGTCGCGTTGCCTAATCCGGTATGCCATTCGCGACTGCAGCGACCAAAGCTCAATGAAGCCCGGCGAAGCAGCCTGTGAGAAAAGGCCACCGGACTCGGCAAAGGAGGCCAGGTCGGCGTCATAGACGGCATTGGGCGAAGAGCGGGTGACGACTCGCACACTTCCTTTGTACAGCTTCAAGCCAATTGTGCCGCTCACCTGGGCGTTGACCGCATCCATGTATGCATCGAGGTCGGCGCGCAGCGGCTCCCACCAGAGCCCGGCGTAGACCAGGTAGCCCCACTTCTGGTCGATGCCCGGCTTGAACTGGTTCTGGTGGATCGTGCCGACCAGCTTCTCCAGCTCCTGGTGCGCCGGCAACAAGATTGCCGCGGCGGGCACCTCGTAGATGTCACGCACCTTGAGGCCGACGATCCGGTCCTCGATGTGGTCGACGATCCCGACCCCGTGGCGGCAGCCGATCTCGGCGGCGCGTTCAAGCAGATCGACCAAACCAAGCTGCTCGCCGTTGAGGCCAACCGGAACACCGCGCTCGAATTCAACCGTCACCGTCTCCGCCTCATCGGGCGCAAGCTCGGGCCGGGTGACGAGTTGGAAGACGTCGTCCTCGGGCGCGTGGCCAAGATCCTCGATCCAGCGACCCTCGGAGGAACGCCCCCAAAGGTTGTCGTCGATCGAGTAGGGAGCGACCTCGGTGCCGCCCTTCACCGGGATGCCGTGCTCACGGGCGTAGGCGATCTCCTCCTCGCGGCCCATCTGCCAGGAGCGCACCGGCGCGATCGTTTTCAGCTCCGGCGCCAGGGTCGCCACCGTCGCCTCGATTCGTACCTGGTCGTTGCCCTTGCCGGTGCAGCCATGGGCAATCGTGTCGCAGCCGCTCTGCCGCGCGTACTCGACCGCGAGCTCGGCGATCAGCGGTCGGCCCAATGCCGTGAAGAGCGGATAGCCGCCGCCGTAGAGCGCGTTTGCCTTGATCGCCGGCGCGACGAAATCCTCGGCGAAGCGCTCACGGGCATCGACCACATGGCACTCAAGCGCACCCAGCTGCTTCGCCTTGTCTTCGATCACCGCATAGTCCTCGCCCGGCTGGCCGAGGTTGACGGTGAGGCAGACGACCTCCGCTCCGTAGCGGTCTTGGATCCACCTCAGCATCACGCTGGTATCGAGGCCACCGGAATAGAGCAGGAGAACCCGTCGGACCTCCGCGGGGTCGGCCTCGTAGCCCGCAGTGCGGACCTGATCGGGAGCAAGGTCGCTCATTCGGCGGGAATCCCGCCGCTGCCGTTTTCTTCTTCGGTGGTGGTCGTCGGCGGCGCGGTGGTCGTCGGTTCGGTCGTCGTCTCCGTCGTGGTCGGCGCCGTCGTCGAGCCGGTCGTGGTCTCAGTCGTGGTTGGCTCGGTCGTACTCGTTTCGGCCGTCGTCGGCAAGGTGGTGACCGCGGAGCTACTCGAGTTGTCGTTGCCACTGTCGGAGGCGATCACGACAATCGCGACGACGAGACCGACAATCACGGCGATCAGTCCGGCGATCAGCAAGCGCATGTTGCCGTGCGGGCGGCCGTCGCCGGGTGGCTCGGGCTGGCCCATGATCCGGGTCGGGTCGTCGTGCATTTCTCCTAATCCTCCGGTCCGAGGATCGCGTCGAGGATCTCGCTCGTATCCTCGATCTCAAAGCCGCTCCGCAAGCGATCTTCGATCTCCTTGCGATCGGCGCCGGAGACTGCCATCTGCGTGGCCAACAGGCGCGCCCCGGCGGATCCGGAACGGCGCTCCGCAAGTGGCTCATCGCCATCCTCCTCTTCAGGCGCGACCTCGACCGGCTTGAGGTGCCCCTTGCGACGCTCGCTCGAGCCTGTACTCGCCGAATCGAGCTGGTCGGCAAGCTCGCGCAGGCGCTCGGCGACGATTCGATCGGCGCGCTCGTGGGCCTCGTCAAGATGGCGCTGCGCCTCCCGCTCAGCGTCGTCGATCACGCTCGCGGCAGCCTGCTCCGCGGCGTCGACAATCCGCGCCAGGCGCTGCGCGGCGTCGCTGGCCGAGGTGGGTGGTCGCTGCCCGGGTGGTTGCTTTTCTGCACTCATGCTGGCGAGTAGCTTAGGAGCGATTCGGCGATCAGCGCAACAGCGCGATCAATCTGGGCCGAATCGACCGTCAGCGGTGGCAGCAGGCGAAGCGTGCCGGGCTCGGGGACATTGACGATCAGACCGCGAGACAGCAGCTCCGATCCGAGCTCGGTGGCGTCGATCTCACTGTTGAGTCCGACCCCCAACATCAGACCACGGCCACGCACCTCCACCACACCGTCGAGCGCCAGCAGGCTCTCACGCAAACCGCTGCCGATCTCGCGCACGCGCCGCAGCAGCGCCGGGTCGTCGACCAAGTCGAGCACAGCCAGCGCCGCCGCTGAGCCGACCGCGCCACCAGCGAAGGTCGATCCATGGTCGCCCGGCTCGAGTACGTCACCGAGCGCCTCGCTGAGCACGCAGGCGCCCACTGGCAGTCCACCGCCGAGCGCCTTGGCGCTGGTCAGCAAGTCCGGTCGCACCGGCGTCTGCTCATAGGCCCAAAGCGAGCCGGTCCGCCCCATCCCGGTCTGGATCTCATCGAAGATCAAGAGCGCCTCGACTTCGTCGCAGGCTTGACGGGCGGCGAGCAGCGTCTCGTCCGCCAGCGGGTAGATCCCGGACTCGCCCTGGATCGGCTCGATCATCACAGCGGCGGTGTTTTGATCGACGGCGTCGCGCAGAGCGCCGGCGTCATCGAAAGGCACCGAGCGGAAACCGGGCAGCATCGGCCCCAGCGCGGCGTTCTCCGCCAGTTTGGGCGTCGCCGAAAGCGCCCCGTAGGTGCGGCCGTGAAAGTCGCGCTCGAAGCTGACGATCTCGGGGTGCTCGATACCACGGCGGTGGGCGTGTTTGCGGGCGACCTTGATCGCGCACTCGTTTGCCTCGGTCCCGGAGTTGGAGAGAAAGACCTTCCCCCCCAGGCTCGACTCGGAGAGTCGCGCGGCCAGCCGCACCATCGGCTCGGTGTAGAAGAGGTTGGAGACGTGCATCAGCTTGCCGGCCTGCTCGCGCACAGCCTCGACCACGGCCGGGTGACAGTGGCCGACCGAGCAGACCGAGATCCCAGCGAGGAAATCAAGGTATTCCTTGCCCGCTGAATCCCAGAGCAGCGTCCCCTCGCCGCGCACAAACTCGACCGGCGCCCGCCGGTAGGTCTGCATTAGGTAGCTCTGCTCCAGCGCCTGCAACTCCTCGAGCTTCATGGCGTCACCATCGTGCCGATTCCAGCGTCGGTAAAGAGCTCCAGCAGGAGGCTGTGTGGCTTGCGCCCGTCGATGATGTGGGCCGACTGGGTGCCGCCACGAATCGCGTTGACGCAAGCGGTCAACTTCGGCCGCATCCCACCGTCGATCCCTTCCAGCTTGCCCTCGACCTCGTCGACCGTCGCCTGCGAGATCAGCGAGCCCTCGTCGGCCGGATCGGCAAGCCAACCGTCGACATCGGTAAGAAAGATCGCCTTGTAGGCGCCGAGTGCAGCGGCAACCTTGCCCGCCGCCTCATCGGCATTGACGTTGTAGGCGTTGCCGTCGCGGTCCGATGCAGAGGAGGCGACTACCGGGATGTAATCCTCGGCGATGTGGTTGAGCACGTCGACGTCGACCCGCTCGATCGAGCCGACGAAGCCGACCTGCTCGGCGTTGGGCACCGGCGCGACCTCGAACAGCGTCCCGTCCTGGCCGGAGAGGCCGACCGCGGGCTGGCCGTGGCGGTTGAGTCGCTGGACTATGTCGGAGTTGAGCTTGCCGAGCAGGACCATGCGCGCGACCTCGACCGTCTCCGCATCGGAGACCCGCAGCCCCTCGTGGAAGCGGACCTCGAGGCCCAAGCGCTCCATGTACTCGGTGATCTCGGGCCCGCCCCCGTGGACGATGACCGGGTTGAGGCCGACGTACTTGAGCAGGACGACGTCGGTGGCGAAAGCCTCGCGCAGGCCCTCCTCGCGCATCGCCGAGCCGCCGTACTTGATCACGACCGTGCGCCCGTGGAACTCCTTGATGTAGGGGAGCGCCTCCAGCAGGGTGTCGACGTTGGTGCTCACATCCACCTCCTCAGGTCGTGTACTCGGCATTGATTCGCACGTACTCGTAGCCCAGGTCGGAGAAGAAGACGTGGGCGCGATGCTCGCCGCGATCGAGTCGCAGCCCGATCTCGGCCTCGGCGATGTCTTCGCCTAGCTCGTTGGCGTCAATTGAGTCAGCCCCGATCTCCTCGAGCTCCTCACCGGCCAGTGCCATCCCAGCCGCCTGGGCGATCCGACCCCAGTTGGGGTCACGGCCGAACAGTGCCGTCTTAACCAGCGGCGAGTTGGCAATCGCCCGCGCCACCCGCTCGGCCTCGGCCGCCGAAGCAGCGCCTTCGACCTGCACCCGGCCAACTCGCACGGAACCCTCGCCATCGGCAACGATCTCGATCGCCAACTGGAGCAAGACCGCCTCCAACAGCCCTGCGGGCAGCGGCGCGCCGGCCTCGCCGGTGGCCTGAAGGAGGACGGTGTCGTTGGTGCTCATCTGGCCGTCAACCGTGACCCGCTCGAAGGATGACTCGACGGCGCGGCGCAGTACCGTGTCGGCGTCCTCGACCACAGCGTCGGTCTGCACGAAGCAGAGCATCGTCGCGAAGTCCGGCTGCATCATCCCGGCACCCTTCGCCTGGGCAGAGATGGTCACGCCCCCGGCCTGCAGCGTGCAGCTCTTCGGCCAACGGTCGGTGGTCAGGATCGCGTCGGAGAAGGCACCAGCGCCGTCCGCGGCGAGCGATCCGGCGGCCTCGCCGATCCCGCTTAGCACCGCGTCGATGGGTAACGGCACACCAATCACGCCGGTCTCGGCCACGGCAACGAGCGAGGGGTCCAAGCCCAGCTTGGCGCCAGCTTCCTCGCACATCGCCCAGGCATCGGCGAAGCCCTTCTCGCCGGTTTCAGCGTTGGCGTTGCCGGAGTTGACGACGGCGGCGCGCACGGCGCCTTGGTCGACCCGCTGCCGACAGACCCGGATCGGCGCCGCGGCCGAGGCGTTGCGGGTGAGCAGCAACGAGGAGGAGACCTGCGGCGCCTCGCAGACCAGCAGGCCGACGTCGGTCTTGCCACCTCCCTTGAGGCCACAGTGAGCGGCGCCGGCACGGAAGCCCGGCGCGAGCCGCGACGAATCGAGCTGCTCGACTCCGTCCGGCGGCGAGACCCAGCGCGATCTGAAGAACGCGTCGCTCACGTCAGGCCCTCCGTCTCCTCGAAGCCCAGCATCAGATTGAGGCACTGCACGGCCTGACCGGAGGCCCCCTTCCAGAGATTGTCGATGGCAGAGAAGGCAAGTACCCGGCCGCGCTCCTCGACCGTGACGTAGACGTGGCACTCGTTCGTATCGCGGACGTCGCGCAACCCCGGCGGCCGCTCGACCGCGTGGACGAAGGGCTCATCCGCGTAGCGCTCCGCGTAGAGCGCCTGCACTTCCTCTTTGGAGATCGGCTCGTGCAGCTGCGCGTAGCAACTGGTCAGCTCACCCTGGTCGATTGGCAACAGGTGCGGGACGAAGGTGACGGGCGTCTCGCTGCCGAGCACCGCCAGCTCCTGCTCGATCTCCGGCCGGTGGCGATGGCCCTCAGTCTTGTAGGCGAAGGCGTTCTCGTCCATCGAGACGTAGTGCATTTCGTCGCCCCCGCCGCGGCCAGCGCCAGAGACGCCCTGCTTGGCGTCGATCACGACGTCGCTCAGCAGACCGCGTTCTGCAAGAGGCGCCAGGGCGAGGACGCTCGCGGTCGGGTAGCAGCCGGGCACCGCGACCAACTTGGCTTCGCGCAGCGCCTCGCGATAGAGCTCGGTGAGGCCATAGACGGCACCGCCGAAGAGGTCGGGGGCACCGTGATCGCCATACCAGCGCTCGTACGTCGAGAGGTCGCGCAGCCTGAAGTCGGCGGAGAGGTCGGCGACGACGATCTCACGTTCGCGCAGCGCCGCGACGGTCGGCGCCGAGGCGCCGTGCGGATAGGCGACGATCGCCGCGTCGACCCCGTCAAGCGCGTCGAGATCGAGCTCGGTCAGCTCGAGCGGCACCCGGTAGCGCGGGTAGAGCCGGTCGAGCCTTGTGCCCGCGTCGCTGCGTGAGGTGACGCCGACCAGCTCCATGCGCGGGTGCCGCCAGACGATCTGCGCAGCCAGCGCGCCAGTGAAGCCGGAAGCTCCGGCCACGAGGACTCTTGCCTTCTCACTCACGGAAGGAGCCTCCGATCGAGGTCAGCTCAGCGGCGATCGAGTCGCGCCTCGCCGCAACCTCCTCGTCGGTGAGGGTGCGATCCGCGGCCCGGAACTCCAGGCGCAGGGCGAGACTCTTGCGCCCCTCCCCCAGTTGCTCGCCTTCGTAGAGGTCGAAGACACCGGCGCCGTGCAGCAACTCTCCGCCACCGGCCAGGATCGCGTCGCGGACCTGTGCCGCCGAGACCCCGCCCGGGACGACGACTGCGAGGTCCTGGCGCACGGCCGGGAAGGTCGTCACGTCCTCAAAGGTCTCCTCGCCGGCCGATGCCGCTTCGACCAGTGAGGACAGGGCGACTTCGAAGCCGACCGCAGCCTCGAGGTCCCACTGGCGACAGACGAGCGGATGGATCTCACCGATCCAGCCGGCCTCGGTCTCGCCGACGAGGACCTTCGCGGCACGGCCGGGGTGCAGGAACGGCTCCGCCGCCGGCTGGAATCCAAGCGATACGCCAAGCCTGTCCGCGAGCCCCTCGAGCACCCCCTTGAGCGCAAAGAAGTCGGCCGGCGAATCGTCGCCGCGCCAAGATTTCGGCGCGAGCGGTCCAACCGCGAGGCAGCCGAGCCGGTGCGGCTCGGCGAAAGGCGCCGCCCGCTCGCCCACGAAGCCACCGGCCAGCGGGCCGATGGGCCGAATTCCCCCCATATGCGCGTGTTTTAGGCCCGTCGGCGGGTTGTTGAGGTAGATCCGGCCGGACTCGAAGAGGGCCACGTGCTCGGCATCGCGCGCCAGGTTGCGCTGGGCGGCACTCAGCAACGAACCGAGCAGCGTCGTCCGCATCACGGACTGATCCTCGGAAAGCGGGTTAGAGATAGCCACTCCCTCTGCCCGAGGATCGTCCGCGGGGATCCGCAAACGCTCCGCCTCACCGGGGTCGGTGAAGCTCCAGCCAACGATCTCGTCGAAGCCGAGGTCGCGCAGCCCGTCCTCGGCACGACGGCGTAGCCGCTGGTCGCGCCGCAGCCCCCCGCCCTGTCCGGCCGAGCCGGGCAGGGTCGACGGCAGATGCTCATCGAGCCCGTGGACGCGCGCCACCTCCTCGATCAGATCGACCTCGCGGGTGACGTCATAGTGGCGGTCGGGCGGCACCTCGACGATCAGATCGTCACCGTCGGCCTCGACCCCAAAGCCGAGCCGCTCCAGATACGCGATCTGGTCGGACTGCTCGATCGACATCCCGAGGATCCCCAGGACGCGCTCCCCGCGGAGGCGGATCGGAGGCGCCACGGGAACTGCCGCCGCGACATCAATCGTGCCCGGAACCAGCTTCGCCCCGCAAAGCTCGACCAGCAGTCGCGAGGCGATCTTCTGGGCGCGCATGCAGAGCGCGGGATGAAGCTGTTTCTCAAAGCGCGAGGACGCCTCCGAGCGCAGACCGAGCAAGCGCGACGTGCGCAGAATGTTGGTCCCGTTCCAGTTGGCCACCTCGAGCAACACCCGCGTGGTCTCGGCGGAGACCTCGGAGACCTGGCCGCCCATGATCCCGGCGATGCCGGAAGGGCCGTTGCCGTCGCAGACCAGCACGGTCTCGGCGTCGAAAGACCACTCGACGTCGTCGAGGGTCTTCATCTTCTCGTCCTCGGCAGCGGCGCGGACGGTTAGTGCTCCCTCGGGCACCTTGTCGAGATCGAAGGCGTGCAGGGGTTGCGCGGTCAGCAACATCACATAGTTGGCGATGTCGACCACGTTGTTGATCGGCCGCTGCCCGGCGGCGCTCAGCCGCGCCTGCAGCCAGGTCGGCGAGGGACCGATCGCGACGTCGGTGAAGACGCGGGCGGTGAAGCGCGGACAAAGCTCAGGTACCTCGACGACGACCGAGGCGTAGTCGCCCACCTCGCCCTCGCCCGCGGCGACGGCATCCTCGGCCCAGGGCTCGGGCGCGAGCGGGGCGGCGGCGATCGCATGCACCTCGCGAGCGACGCCGTAGACGCCGAAGCAGTCGACCCGGTTCGGCGTCACCTCAAGCTCGAGCACGGGCTCGGCGACCGCCAGCACCTCCGTCAGGGAGGCACCGGGCGCGGGCCCGTCCTCCAAGACCAGGATCCCTGCCGACTCCTCGGCGATCTCCAGCTCGGCAGCCGAGAGGATCATGCCGTGCGACTCGACCCCGCGCAGCTTCGCCTTGCCGAGCTTCGATCCACCCGGCATCGTCGCCCCCGGCAGTGCCACCGGCACCGTCTGTCCGGCCGCGACGTTGGGGGCGCCGCAGACGATCGTGCGCGGGTCGCCGTCACCGGTGTCGACCGTGCAGACGCTGAGCCGGTCGGCGTCGGGGTGTTTCTCGCACTCGACCACCTTGCCGACCACGAACCCGTCGGCCACGGGCGGGCCGACGGTGACGACCCGCTCGACCTCAGTGCCGGTCATAGCCAACCGCTCGGCGAGCTCGCGGACCTCGAGCCCGGGATCGCAGTACTCGCGCAGCCATGAGTACGGAACCTTCATGAAAACTGCTCCAGCATCCGCACGTCGTTGTCGAAGAAACGCCGCAGATCGGGCACGCCGTGGCGCAACATCGCGATCCGCTCCACACCCATGCCGAAGGCGAAGCCCTGCACCCGCTCGGGGTCATAGCCGTTGTCGGCGACAAAACCGAGCACGTTGGGGTCAACCATGCCCGCCCCACCGACCTCGATCCAGCCCTGTCCCTTACAGAGGTTGCAGCGCTCGCCACCCACCAGCTCACCACTCCCCTCGCACTGAAAGCAGGAGACGTCGAACTCGACGCTGGGCTCGGTGAAGGGGAAGAAGTGCGGCCGCATTCGCGCCTCGCGGCCCGAGCCGAAGATCTCCTTCAGCATTTCCTCCAAGGTGCCCTGCAGGTCGGCAAGCGTGATCCCCTCGCCTATCGCCAGCCCCTCCACCTGGTGGAACATTGGCGTGTGAGTTGCGTCGGAGTCGCGCCGGTAGACCTTGCCCGGCATGATCAGGAAGACGGGTGGCGGCTGCGCCTCCATCGCTCTGATCTGCACAGGAGAGGTATGGGTGCGCAGCAGCTCCTCCGGATTGGACTGGATGTAGAAGGTGTCCTGGAGCATCCGCGCCGGATGTCCCGGCGGATGATTGAGCGCCGTGAAGTTGTAGTAATCGTGCTCGATCTCGGGGCCCTCGACGACCTGGTAGCCGAGGCCGATCATCACGTCCTCGATCTGCCGCGTGGTGCGGGTGATCAGGTGCAAGTGACCCGGCGGGCTGGCTGGCGTCCCCGGCAGGGTGACGTCGATCCGGTCGCTCGCCAGTTGACCTTCCAGCTCGGTTGCGTCGAGGTTGGCGGCGCGCCGCTCCATCAGGTCCTCCAACGACTTGCGCGCCCGGTTAGCGCCGCCGCCCACCTTCCCCCGTTCCTCGCTGGGCAAATCGGCGATGCCGCGCAGGATCGCCGTCAACTCGGCTTTGCGGCCGAGGTAGCGAACCCGCAGATCCTCCAGCTCGGCGGTGCCCCCAGCCGCCTCGATCGCCGCGGTCGCCTCCGACTCGATCTCCTCGATCCGCTCAAGCATCCTCGGCCACCTCTTGCATGGCGGGCGACGATATCCGCTCGCAGACGATCGCCGCCGCAGCGGCGACATTCAGCGACTCCGCGCCGCCGGCACGCAGCGGGATCGTCAGTTGCAGGGTGCATTCCCGTATGACGTCGGGCGGCAATCCGTCACGCTCGGCACCGAGGCAGAACGTCGCGACCTCACTCGGCACTCCGAGCCCCTCGCCGCCGTGCGCCACCAGCGCCGCCCGCGGTTGCGGCGTCGCCCCCACGCCGGCGCGCACCAACGCCTGACCGAAGACCGATCCCATGCTCGCCCGCACCGCCTTCGGTCCGAAGGGGTCGGCGCAGTCGGGCCCGAGCACGACCGTACCGCCGACCAGCGCGTGTGCGGTGCGGACGATCGCACCGACGTTGCCGGGATCGGCGACGCCGTGCAGGTAGAGACAGGGGGGCTGCGCCTCGGTCGCCCATACCTGCGGCCAGACCGCGATCGCCCGGGTGCCCGAGCCGAGCGCGGAGACCCCGGCCAGCAGCTCGGGTTCGACCTCCTCACCGCCCAGTCCGCTGCCGGCGGCGCTGAGCAGGAAATGTGGCTCTACACCCATTGCCAATCCCGCCTTGACGAGATCCTCGCCCTCGCTGACGAACAGGCTCTCGACCTCGCGGTGCTTGCGTTCGCGCAGCTTGCGTACCAGTTTGAGTTTCTCGTTGTGGGGGCTGGAAATCATCTCGTCTCAGTTCGGTTCGGTCGAATCTTCTCCTGGAATGCCCAGACAAATAAAAACGGGCCGTTTTCACGGCCCGCCGGGGAAGTGGTGTGTGGCTCGCGACTAGGCGGCCGCACCCTCCCGGGCGAGCTCGACGAATCGGCGGAAGGCCTCACGGTCAGAGACCGCGATCTCGGCGAGCATCTTGCGGTTGACCTCGACGCCGGCTCCGTTGAGGCCGTGCATCAGCTGCGAGTAGCTCATACCCTCGAGCCGCGCGGCAGCGTTGATCCTGGTGATCCAGAGCCGGCGGAACTCGCGCTTGCGGTTGCGCCGATCCCTGTAGGCGTACATCCCCGAGCGCTGCACCTGCTCTTTGGCGAAGCGGTAGGAGGAATGCTTGCGGCCGAAATAGCCCTTTGCTTCCTTCAGCACCTTGCGGCGCTTCTTGCGAGCGTGGACGGACCGCTTAACCCGGCTCACTTTCCGCCCCCAAGCAGAGTCCTGACGCGCTTTTCATCGGCCTTGGCGATCACGACCGGCCGTCCCATCTGGCGCTTGCGCTTCGCCGACTTTTTCTCGAGGATGTGGCTCGAGTAGGCGCGCCGCCCACGCAGCTTGCCCTTGGCGGTCTTGCGGAAGCGCTTCTTGGCGCCCGAATGGGTTTTCATCTTCGGCATCGGGACGGGTATTGAAGCAGACCGGCGCCTACGCCTGCCGGTGTGGTGGGTGACGCAGGTACGCTGGCGCCCGATGCGGATCGTCTATGTGATCGGAACGCGGCCGAACTTCGTCAAGACGGCCCCCGTAATTGCGGCCTTGCGCCGGCGCTTACCCGATGGTCGACACGCGGTCGTCCACACCGGCCAGCACTACGACCGGGCGATGTCAGAGGTCTTCTTTGAAGAGCTTGGCGTGCCGGCGCCCGACCACATGCTCGAGGTTGGCTCCGGCAGCCACGCCGAACAGACCGCACGCACGATGGAGCGGCTCGAGCCGGTGCTGGAAGAGGAGAAGCCTGATTTGGTGCTGGTTCCCGGCGACGTCAACTCGACCTTGGCCGCGGTGCTGACCGCGGCCAAGATGCAGATTCCGGTCGGCCATATCGAGTCGGGCCTGCGCAGCTTCGACCGCACGATGCCCGAGGAGATCAACCGGATCGTCGCCGACGAGTTTTCCGAGCACCTCTTCCTACACAGCGACGAGGCGATCGAGAACCTGCGCGCCGAGGGCATCGCCGAGGAGCGCATGCACTTCGTCGGCAACACGATGATCGACACCCTGGTGGCGCTTGAAGACCGCTTCCGCGCCGCGGGCTCGGCTGGCAGGCTCGGTGTCGAGCCGGGGAGCTACGCGCTGGTCACCCTGCACCGCCCTGCTCTGGTTGACGGCGCGCTCCTACCCGAGACCCTGCGCCAGCTAGGCGACCTGGCCAAGCAGATGCCGGTCGTCTTCCCGGTTCACCCGCGCACGCGCAAGAAGATGGAGGCGGTCGAGTCGGGGCATCCCGGCCTGCTGCTCTCCGAGCCACTCGGCTACGTCGATTTCCTCTCGCTGATCGCCGATGCCGGTGCCGTGCTGACCGACTCGGGCGGGATTCAAGAGGAGACCACCTACCTCGGCATCCCCTGCTTCACCCTGCGCAACAACACCGAGCGGCCAGTAACGATCCGCGCCGGCACCAACACCCTGCTCGGCTTGGATCCAGCCGCGATCGCCACGATCCCAGCTTCCCTCGCGAAGCGCCCCGCAAAGAGACTCAAGCCTCCTCCGCTCTGGGACGGCCACGCGTCAGAGCGAATCGCCGACGTGCTCACGTGAGGGACTCTCCCGATGGGGATGGAACGTCTTGTACTTTTTCGGCGTCGGCCCCGGGCGACAGCCCAACCGCGCCTAACCGAAAAAGTTAAGTGGAATCCCCGTCGGGAGAGTCCCCCGACTGATCGTCGTCGACTGGCGCATCCTCGCCGCCGACCGGCGGATCGTCCTGCTTGGCCTGCGCCTCAACCTCTTTGCTTGGCGCCAGCATCATGCTCATGTTGCGCCCTTCCTGCAGCGGCGCGGACTCGATCACGGCCAGGCCGTCGAGGTCCTCGAAGAGTCGCTGCAGCAGGTCCCTGCCCCGCTCCGGGTGCGCCTGCTCGCGACCGCGGAACATGATCGTGATCTTGACTTTGTTGCGCTGGCGCAGGAAGCGCTCGACATGGCCCTTCTTGGTCTCGTAATCGTGGACGGCGATCTTCGGCCGCAGCTTGATCTCGCGCACGTTGACCTGGGTCTGATGCTTGCGCGCAGCCTTCTGCTTCTGCTCCTGCTCGTACTTGTACTTTGAGTAGTCGAGCAGGCGGGTGACCGGCGGCTTGGAGCCCGGAGCCACCTCGACCAGGTCGAGGTCGGCATCCTGTGCGCGTTTCATCGCCTCGGCGATCTCGACAATGCCGAGCTGCTCGCCGTCGGCGCCGATCAGGCGAACTTTGGGGACTCGGATCCGCTCATTGATGCGCGTCGTGTCGCGCTCCGGCGGTCGGCGATCGAACCTGCGCGGGACGGGCACTAGTAAGAGGTGAGGTGAAGCTTCAAGAGGACGAGGGATGCGGAGGCTGCCACGGGACGCTCAGCGGCGCGGTGTGTTTGGCATGCCTGCGAACAAGTGCCCGGAGTATAGGGACATAAGCCCAGACGGGTCGGCGCACGTCAGGCGGCCTGCTCGGCGCGGTGGACGAGATCGGCGAACTCGGCAAGCTTCATCGACCCCAGCTCGCCGTCGATGTGCGAGCGCACGGCGACCTCGTCACCTTCTTCCTCACGGTCGCCGACCACGAGCATGTAGGGATTGCGGGCCAGTTCGGCGTCGCGGACCTTCTTGCCGATCGACTCCGAGCGGCGATCGACCTCGACCCGCACGCCAAGCTCGCGCAACTGCGTGGCGAGCTTGTCCCCGAACTCGACATGGCGGTCGGAGATCGGCAGCACTGTCGCCTGGACGGGCGCCAGCCAGACCGGGAAGCGGCCGCCGTAGTGCTCGATCAAGATGCCGGCGAAGCGCTCCAACGAGCCGAGCAGGGCGCGGTGAATCATCACCGGACGCTGCGGATCGTCGTTCTGGTCGGTGTAGGTGAGGTCGAAGCGCTCCGGCATGAAGAAGTCGACCTGGCAAGTGCCGCACTGCCAGGAGCGACCGAGGGCATCGGTGATGTGGAAGTCGATCTTGGGTCCATAGAAGGCACCGTCGCCGGGGTTGAGCGTGTACTCGCGGCCCTGGGCCTTCAGGGCGCTGCACAGCGCCTCTTCCGCCTGCTCCCACTGCTCCTCGGTCCCGATCGACTTCTCCGGCTGGGTCGAGAGCTCGATGTGCACGTCCTCGAAGCCGAAGCGGGCGTAGAGCTCGTCGATCGCCTCGCAGATGCCGGTCACCTCGTCGACGATCTGTTCCGGCGTGCAGTAGATGTGGGCGTCGTCCTGGGTGAAGGCGCGGACCCGCAGCAGACCGTGCAGGACGCCCTCGCGCTCAGCGCGCGAGACCTGGCCGAACTCGGCGACCCGCAGCGGCAGCTCGCGATAGGAGTGGCGCTCGGAATCGAAGACGAGGCAGGCGCCCGGGCAGTTCATCGGCCGGATCGCGTACTGGCGCTCCTTGGACTCGGTGAAGTACATGTTCTCCTGGTAGTTGTCCCAATGGCCGGAGCGGTGCCAGAGCTCGACGTCCATCAAATGCGGCGTCTTGATCTCGACGTACTCGCGCTTGCGCAGCTGCTTTTGCACCTCGGCCTCGATCAGGCGCAGCAAGGTCGTGCCGTGGGCGAGCCAGAAGGGCATCCCGGGCGCCTCCTTGCGCAGCATGAAGATGCCGAGCTGGGGACCGAGGCGACGGTGGTCACGCGCCTTCGCCTCCTCGATCCTCTCCAGGTGGAGGTCGAGGTCCTTCTTCGAGAAGAAGGCGGTGCCGTAGATACGGGTGAGCACCGCGCGGCTCTCGTCGCCACGCCAGTAGGCGCCGGCAAGGGAGTTGAGTTTGATCGCCTTGATCCGGCCGGTACCGGGACCGTGCGGCCCGCGGCAGAGGTCCTCGAAGGGACCGTTGCGGTAGAGCGACACGGTCTCCACGCCTTCGTCGCGGACCAGGTCTTCAATCAGCTCGACCTTATAGCCCTGGTCCTGGGCGCGGAAGATCTCGATCGCCTCATCCGGGGGAACGTCGCGGCGCTCGAACTGCTCATCTGCGTCGATGTGCGCCTGCATCGCTTTCTCGATCCGCTCCAGGTCGTCCTCGTTGACTTTGACGTCAGACGGGAACTCGAAGTCGTAGTAGAAGCCCTGCTCGATCGGCGGTCCGATCGTCACTTTCGTCCCCGGGTAGAGCTCCATGACGGCCTCCGCCATTACATGGGCAGCGTCATGGCGGATCAGCTCCAGCCCCTCGGGGTCGCGGTCGGTGAGGATCGCGATCTCGGCGCCGTCGGGAAGCGGCGCACTGAGGTCACGCAGCTCGCCGCCGACGCGGATCGCCAACGCCGCCTTGGCCAGGCCAGGCCCAATCGCGGCCGCGGCGTCGGCGCCGGTAGCCCCGTCGGGCAGCTCCAGCGGCGTGCCGTCAGGCAGCTTCACATTGATTTTCATTGCGGCCTCCATCGCCCCCATGCTAGTGGCGGAGTCCACATCGTTCGGTGGAGCATCGGAACCCCTATAGGGGATACAAAAGTCCACTATCCACCGGAACGTGCCTGGCGCACGGCAATCAGCGGGCACGGGTTGGGACCGCCGACAGCGCCACGACGTTCCCAGACGGTGTAGGGGCTGGCGCGGTGACGCAGGGCAAGCCCACGGAAAGGCGGGCGCGAGGGCGAGCTGCTGGTGACGAAGAAGCGGATGCCGGTCGGCGGCTTACCTCCTGCAGCACTCTCGGGTTCGATGCAGACCCGGCCGCCGCGCAGCTCCCAGGCGATGTAGCGCTCCCCCTGTTCATCGGCAAGCAGAGTGTCTGGGGCGAGCACCAGGGTCGAGCCGCCGGCGAGCAGCGGGCGCAGGCCGGTGAGCGCCGACGAGTAGGAGGTCGGGCCGACCGGCGCGTTGGCGAAGGCGAGCAGAGAACAAGCGCCAGCAGCAAGCAGGTACAGCAGGGTGACCGGCCGGCGAAGCAGCGGCAGCACGATGGTCAGGGTCACTAGCGGCGCAGCAATCTCGAGTGCCTTGGCGGAGGTGTATGGGGTGCCGCCAACCCGGGCAGCCACGTACAGAAGCGCTACTGCCAGAATCCCGGCCAGGATCGGCGCCTCACGGCGGCGCCAGCAGACGAATAGCCCATAGACCAACAGCAGGGCCGCGAAGGCCGCGCCGGCGAAGTACGCGAATGCCGGGACGGCGCCGGTTCCAGCGGCGAGTCGGAAGTCCCCCGAGAACCAGATTCCTAGCGCGGTGAAGGGTGAGATCTGGCCGAAGAGGTTGCCGAGGCCAGGGCCGTTGGGGTCGAAGGTCTCGAAGTTGTGGAAGTCGATCATCCGGCTTAGCTCGGGGAGGACTCCGATGGCAAAGACGAGGACGGCTAGGGACATTGCTCGTCGGCCCGCGGGTCCTGTCGGCGCAGGGGACCCACCGCCCCTTCCGGTAGCTAAAGCTTCCTCAGGGGCGGTCCCCCCTGCCGCGCCACCCGCGGGAGATACGCGTTCTGCCCAGGCCCAGTCAGCGATTGCCCAGATCGCTGCTATTGCGCCGAGCCAGATTAGGCCCGGGAAGCTGTAGGTGTAGACGGAGCCGATTGCGATGATCGCTGCTGGGACGTAGCGCAGCCGGAGGTTGCTCCAGGTCCGGGTGCTCTCTCGGAGGGCAAGGACGAAGGCGAGGACGAAGAGGGCTTGGATTACCTCCTTGAAGGCGCCTTGGGCGAAGTAGGAGGCGACTAGGTATGGGAGGCCGACTAGGAGGGCTGCGGCGGTACGGCGCCGCCACGGTTGATCGGAGAAAGCCGCGAGAGCGGTCAGGGGGGCGAGGATCGCCGCGGCTACGGTGAGGCCATCGAAGCCCTGGACTATTCCTATGCCCAGGCCCTTGTTGAGGGCGACGACGATGGAGTGCGGGCCCAGTGGATAGCCCTGGTGGAGGAGCTGGGAGCCGGCGCCGTGGGCAAGCCTGTCCGTCGCCAGCAGGTGCTGGGACATATCCGGGTTGAAGCCGGTGCCGAGGATGCCGAAATGGCCTTCGACCGCGAAGGGGATCGAAGCGGCCAGCAACGCTCCGAGCGCGACCGGGAGGCCGGACCGCAAAGCCTCCCCCCCGTCCTCGAGGCGGCCTCGCAGGTAGAGCGCCGCGGCGGTGGCGAGCACCAGAACCGCGACCGCCGAGACGGCCCCGTCCCCTGGCAGGCGAACGGTCGCCCAGCAGACCGCGCAAAGCAGCGCCAGGCCGACAGCCGGCGAGAGCCAGGACCAGCGCCGCACGCCGCAGAGCGCCAGCGCCGCCTGCCCAATCGCCAGCGAAGCGCCGCAGACCGCCACTACCGCCGCATAGGTCCCGATCACAAGATCGCCGAGCCTAAACTGCGTCCATGGCGTATGTCCCTCCCGCCCGTCACCTGCTGCGTGCCAGGGACCTTGCCGACGCTCGTTACTTCGAACCGCTCGACGTCGACGACATGGCCCGCGCCGCCGGACTTTCCCGCGCTCACTTCAGCCGAGAGTTCCGCCGCGCCTTCGGCGAGTCGCCACACGCCTACCTGCTGACGCGGCGGCTGGAGCGAGCCGCAGCGCTGTTGCGCACGACCGACAACTCGGTCGCCGAGATCTGCCTCGCGGTCGGACTGCAGAGCATCGGCTCCTTCACGACGAGCTTCACCCGCACCTTCGGCAAGTCGCCTACGGCCTACCGCGCCTCCTTCCCACCCGCCTCTGCTTTCGTTCGTGTTCCCGGCTGCATCGTGCGCGCCTACGGCCGACCCCAACACCGCACGTTTCGAGAAGACAAAGGCAAGGCGCCCGCCTAGCATCGGCGAACGAACTGTTCCGTCGAGTAAGGAGAGGCACGATGATCAAGATCGCCAACGCGCAACTGTGGGTCCACGACCAGGACGAGGCACTCGCCTTTTACACCGAGAAGGTCGGCATGGAGGTGCGGGCCGACGTCACGCTTCCCGAGATGGGCGACTTCCGCTGGTTGACCGTCGGTCCCCCCGGACAGGAGGACGTCTCAATCACCCTGATGGCAATCCCGGGACCACCGGTGATGGACGAGGCGACCGGCGAGCAGGTCCGCGAGGTGGTTGCAAAGGGCTTCGCCGGCACGGTCTTCCTCACGACCGACGACTGCCAGGCGTCCTATGAGGAGCTGAAGGCACGCGGGGTCGAGTTCAGCGAGGCGCCCGAAGAGCGTCCCTACGGGATCGACTCCGGCTTCCGTGATCCCTCGGGCAACAGCATTCGCCTCACTCAGGTTCAGCTTCCGGCGACGGTCTGAACTCGCCGCCGCCGAGCTCCGGCGGCAGAACGCGCGGCCCCTCGGGATAGAGCTGGCGCAGTTCGGCCTCGCTCATCTCGAGGGTGTTCGCGGCGCTCTGCGGAGCGCCAACCACAAGCCACAGCGCCTCCTCCTCGGTGTCGTTGAAGATTTGGCGCATCGTGTCGGGTTCGACCAGGAGTGAATCGAGCGGCCCCAGTTCGAGCGCCTCCTCGCCGACCCTGATCCGCCCGCGGCCCTCGAGCAGGACGTAGAGCTCCTCCTCCAACTGATGGCGGTGCTTGGTCGAGGCCTGCCCCGGACGCAACTGCCAGAGCCGCGCGCCGAGGTTGCCGGCCTCTAGCTGCTTGGAAAGGTCCGTGTTGAGCACCCGCATCTGGTTCGACTCGCGCCAGAAGGCATCGGCGGCACGAAGCATGCGATAGGCCATCGTTGCTCCTTCGGGGATGGTGAGTGGGCACAGCTGGGCTCGAACCAGCGACCTCCGCCTTGTCGAGGCGGCGCTCTCCCAACTGAGCTATGCGCCCCCAGAGGGAAAGCTGAATCTAGCAGCGCGGCAGCTATCGCCGCCGCCGCTCAAGTCCGCCCGTGCAACAGCCGATGCAAGCGGTGCAACTTTTCCCTAAACGGCGTGTTTATCTATTGAGTCGCCGAGCAGGGCGGCGACGAACTTCAAAGTTTGAGGACCGACGAGCCAGCGACTTAGAACTCTCTGGTGGTACGTCCTTCGGAAACAAAGGGCCCCAAATCGGGGCCCTTTTCCGTTCCCTAGCCGACGTGCTCGCTGGGTAGGTGCCAGCGGCGCGGCGCAATCAGCTCCTCAATCCCCCCTGGTCCCCAGCTGTCTGGCTCGTAGAGCTGGACGGGAGGCGGCTCTTCGATCACCGGCTCGGAGACTTCCCAGAGACGCTCGATGCCGGTCGTCGTGGTGAAGAGCGTGCGGTCGCCGAGCATCACATCGTGAATCAGCCGCTCGTAGGCGTCCAGCGCCCGCGCGGTGCCGCCGAAGTTGTCGGCGTAGCTGAAGTGCATGTGCGCCTCGCCGAGGTGCATCGTCGGCCCTGGGACCTTGGCGAGAAAGGAGGCGGAGATGCTGCCGGGGTCGCCCAGCTCGAAAGTCAGGTGGTCGTGACCGAAGGACTCGGCAATCTGATCGCAGTCGAGCGGGAACATCCTGCGCGGCGGCTGGGAGAAGGCGATCGTGAGGATGTGGCGATCCTGCGCCATACGCTTACCGGTGCGTAGATAGAACGGGACGCCGTCCCAGCGCCAGTTGTTGACGTCGGCCCGCAGGGCAACGAAGGTCTCGGCATCCGAGTCGGGCGCAACGCCCCCTTCGCCGCGGTAGCCGTCGTACTGCCCGCGGACGACGGCGGTGGGGTCGAGTGAAGACATCGAGTCGAACACCTTCTCGCGCTCGAGCATCAGCGCTTTCGCCGAGAGCGAGGTCGGCGGCTCCATCGCGACAAAGCTGAGCACCTGGAAGAGGTGCGTCACGACCATGTCCCGGAAGGCGCCCGTTTCCTCGTAAAAACCGGCCCGCATGCCGATCGAGAGCGTCTCGGGCACGTCGATCTGGATGTGGTCGATGTGATTGCGATTCCAGACCGGCTCGAACATCCCGTTGGCAAAGCGCAGGGCCAGGAGGTTCTGCACCGCCTCGCGCCCGAGGTAGTGGTCGATGCGGAAGATGTCCTCCTCGCGAAAGACCGAAAGCAGACAGCCGTTGAGCTGCCGCGCCGAGTCGAGGTCGACGCCGAAGGGCTTCTCGATGATCGCCCGAGCGCCTTCCCCCATCCCGAGCTCGCCGAGCGCATCCGCCGTGGACCCCACAGCACCCGGCGGCAGCGATAGGTAGTAGAGGACGCGCGCATCGGGACCGAGCTCAGCCCGGGCGCCCTGGACGGCATCGGCGAGCGTTGCCAGCCCATCTTCGATGCCGACGAATTCCAGGCACTCGACAAAGCGATCCACCGCATCAGGAGATGGCGAGCGACGTCCCGAGCTTTCGATCGCCTCTCGAGCTAGCTCGACGAACCCCTCCTCGCCGATGTCACGCCGGGCCACCCCGATCAGCCGGAACCGAGGCGGCATCAGCCCCGCCCGCATCAGATGAAAGATCCCCGGCAGTAACTTCCTCTTTGCCAAGTCCCCCGTCGCCCCGAAGAGGACAATCACGTGATCGTCAGGCACCCGCTCGTCGGTGCTTGCGGCAAGGGGCTCAGTGACGGTCACGGCGCTCACGAGATCAGCCTGACAGGTACCCGCCGCGCGCCCGGCGCAACCGGCAAAGAGTGCGTCGGCAAAAAGGCGCCTACCGGAATCGAACCGGTGTAAACGGCTTTGCAGGCCGCTGCGTAGCCACTCCGCCAAGGCGCCGAAGCGAGGCAAAGCGTAGCGGCGGTCCGGGCTAGGGGGTGGCCATGTCCGGGGTGACCGAGCGAGGCTTGGCTCGGGTGTCCTCCACCGCGACCGCGACTAGGACGGCGCTTGCCGCGGTGACCGCGATGAGGAGGCTAGAGGGTGCCGTAGCCAAGGCGAGGACCAGCAATGCCGCGCAGGCGAGGATCCTGGCTCTGGGCAGGCTACCCGTCGCGCTCCGCATAAAAGCCGACTGAGCGAGGAGGAAGATCGCCGGACCGCCGAAGATCAGCAGGATGACGCCGAAGCTTGGGGACGCGCCGGGATCGGCTATGGCCAGCTCGTCCCCGACGGCGATCGCGACGATCCCGATCACCATCACGATCAGCGTGTAATTGCCGAGACCGACGATGCGCGAGGGCTTGTCCGCCTCCCGCACCGCCCGCACGCCGATCTCCTCTGCGCGGTGGAAGTAGCACCACCAGAGGGCAACCGAGCCGGTAAAGGCGACAGCGAGAACGAGCAGCCGGTCGGCCGCGACCTGCTCGCCGGCGAAGGCGTTGCCGAGGGTGAGAACCGTCTCCCCCAAGGCGATCAGGAAGAAGAGGCGGAAGCGCTCGAGTAGATGCTCGGCGTAGATCTGACTGTCGGAACTGAACGGGCTTTTCCGGCCTGGCAGCGGATGCCCCGCGATTACGCCGGCGTAGGTGATCAGCGTCGCCGCCCCCCAGAGGACGAGCCGAGCGCTGTTGCCGGCGGCGATGCCGGCGATCCAGAGTGGTGCGGTACTGATCTCCCAGACCAGGGCATTGACGAAATGCATGTACAGGCGGTGGCCGCGGAAGGCGTACACGGCGAAGGCGGTGCGGCCGATCTGGATCGTCAGGTAGCCCACCACGAAGAGGCCGGCGCGATGGTCGAACGCCGCCGAGACCGAGGTCGACATGACGAGACTGGCGAACATCAAGCCGAGCAGAAGGAGGCGAACCGGCTGGCGGTCGGCGTCGAGCCAGTTCGACGTCCACACGGTCATGAACCACGCGTACATCACCGCCAGGGTGAGGACCAGGGTCTCCGCCATGCCCCGCGCATCGACGTGACCGAGCAGGTGATGCGCGAGCTGACTCACCGTGAAGACGTAAACCAGGTCGAAGAACAGCTCCAGCGGAGTGACAGACCTTGCCACTTCGCGCGGGCGCACGACGGACGGCGAGCGAGGGCGATCGTTCGCGGGCACCGTCATCGGCTCGACGCAGCATGCAGTCACCCGCGGACGGAAGCGGGACCGATCGCCGAGTTCGCGTTGCGGTCCTCGATCAGCTCGTCGATCAGCCTTCAGCTCCAGCTACAGCGCGCTGTAGCTGGACTTTGCTCATCTTTGAGCGACCGTCGATGCCGAGCTTCTTTGCATCGTTATAAAGCTGTTCGCGGGTGCGCGCGCCAGGCCCGTTGCCGGAACGCTTGCCGCCGCGGCTACTCGCGGAGCGACCACGGATGGAACTACGCGAGGAAGTTTTCGATTCGCCCGACCTCGCCTTTTCCTTGTTGACTGCCCGGGCCGCAATCTCCTCGGCCCTGTCCTCCGACCGTCCCGCTTCTTTCTCGCTCTTTTTAATGTGTTCGTACTGGCGCGCTCGCTTGGTGCCTTTTTTTACTCCACGGGGTGGCATGGGCTAGCTCCTTTCGTTTGGACGGTAGGCAGGCCGCCAGCCCGGACGCCTCTCCGCAGTGGGGCGGTTGGTCTTCTCACCCAAGCGGGAACCGGCAAGCGCCGATAAAAAGCCGCTGGGGGTCCGGACTGGTGGCTGCCGCTCTCCGCTACCCCGAGCAGAAGGGCAAAAACCTGGCCGCCATCAAGCGCGGCACCGCGTCCCTACCTAAGCAGCTCGTCGGCCACGCGCGCTCAACGGGAGAGGACGACGAGCGCCAAAGCGACCCAGGCGACGGTGAATCCCGCCAATACGGAGGTGTTCAGCCCTCGGTAGAGGGCTGAACCCTTCTGCAGATCGGGGCGAAAGGCCAGTACCCCCAGGCCGAGCGGCGCCACGTAGGCACCGACTACGAGGAGGATCCCGATCCAAGTCGGGACCGAGGCCACCGAGGCGCCCACCGCAGCGAGGATCGTCCCCTGCATTAACAGGTCGAGATGGGTCTGGCGGATTCGACCGAGCTGACGGACGCCGAGGCGTTTGAGCCCCTCGGGCCTCTCGACCATCGCGATCATGGCCCAACCGGAGAGGACGCCGATGGCGAGCTCGCAGATTCCCAGCTTGACGAGGAGAGGCAAATCGGCTCCTTTTGAGGTCTATTGCAAAACTGAAGGGAGATTACAGTTCTGGCATAATCGTGCAACACATGTCGAGCCTTCCCGTCTCCCCCTCCCTCCCCCCTTCCTCTCGGACCGAGCGCCGCAAAGCGCGCACCGCCGGTGCGATCCTCGAAGCTGCCGAGCGCCTCTTCCTCGGTCGCGGCTATACCGCCACCACCATGGAGGATCTTTCCGCGGCGGCCGACGTCGCGGTTGGCTCGATATATGCCCATTTCGGCGGCAAGAAGGGCGTCTACTCGGCCCTGGTCGATCGAGCCTTGGACCTTGACCGGCGATACAGCGAGGAGGGCTTCGCCGCCGGCGCCGGCCCATTGGAACAGCTAGTGGGAATGGGCGAGGGCTATCTGCGCTTCGCCCGCGAGCATCCCGCCTACTTTCGCCTCTTCCGCTTCCCCCCACCCGATCGCCCCAGTGCCGAGGAGGCTCCCGGACCGGCCGCCCGGATCGCCGAGCGGATCAGCGCCGAAGTCGTTCGCATGGCCGAACTGCTGCATGACGCGGCCAAGGACGGTGCCATCCGGCAGGTCGATCCGGAGCCGATGGCGCGGTTCATGTGGGCAGCCTGGGACGGGGTCATCGCGGCGCATCTCGGGCCGGCCAACATGGACATCTCCGACGCCGAGTTCGAGCGGATGCTCAACCAGGCTCGAGAGTCGCTGATCCGCGGCCTGCTGCCAGCTTCTTGAAGCTGTCGAGATCGCCCTGGCGACAATAGGGTCGCTAGTCAGGGAAATCGAAGCGAAGCGGTTGAAGGATTCGAGTCCTCGAAATTTGCGTGGGTAGGCGCCGATATGCAGCGCTTCGGGCGCTTCTGGCCAGAAGTGCTCGAAGCCAAGAGACGGTCCGATCGGCCCCCAGGTCGGAGGAAACCGACTATGGTCGATATCCTAAGACAAACCGAGGAGGATGCTGTCATGTATGTACGCGTCGTCAGGTTCACCGACGTTTCTGCCGAGCGGATGCAGGAGCTCCTTGCCCGCATCGAGGAGTCCGACGGGCCACCCCCCGGCGTGCCTGCCAAGGGCCTCAAGGTCTTGTTCGATGGCTCACAGGACACGGCAGTGGTCCTTCAGTACTTCGAGAGCGCGGAGGACATGGAGGCGGGGGCCCAGGTGTTCAGTGCGATGGATCCCTCGGAGACGCCCGGCACCCGAGCGTCGGTGGACATGTGCGAGCTGAAGCTCGAGCGAACGCTCGCCTGAACCGTTCGCGACTCCGAGCACCTCCGATCAGTCGGCCGCGACCGGTGCCGACAGGATGAGGCCAAATGAGCGGGCCCTTCTTTCGTCGTATTCAACTTGCCCAGCCCAGCCTCGTTCGATAACTTTTCGGAGACGCTTCGGACTTGGAACCGAAGCGTTATTTAAGCGAGAGTCCGCAGTTTGGTGGCCAGCCAATCTGCGGATTCCGTCCGAGAAGAAGCTCATTTCGGGGAGGTGTCTGATGTCTCATCTTCAATATCCAAGCTGCGGCCTCCGGCTCTCCGCCCATTCCGCACCGGCAGCCTGCCTTGCTCCCGCGCGAGCGAACTCGGCTCGCAGTCCGCAACCGCCAACTCCGACATTGGTCGCTCAGGATGCGAACGTTTCGGCTCGTTGAGAAAAGCCTGCAGCCGGGCTGCCATGAAATCCAGGTCGAGGGCGAGATCGACCTGGCGGTAGCCGACCAGCTGAGAGAGGCCCTCGAAGAAGCCGCGGCCAAGCACAGCCAAATCCTGATCGGCCTTCAGCGCTGCGAGTTCATCGACTCCACCGCCATCGCGGTCATAGTTCACGCGCATAATGAGATGGCGACGCGAGGCCAACGAGTCGCGGTCTACGGCGCTTGTAGCCAGGTGCTTCGCATTCTCTCGATAACCGGCCTGACCCAAAACGGGCTGGTCTTCGAGACTGCTGACGAGGCACTCTCGGCGCCCGAGTAGCGATCCCGACCACTGCGCTATAAGCGCACAGACACCGCAGCTACCCGATCAGCTCCAAGACTCGGCGCTCGATCGAGCCCTGCTGCCGGGGCGTGACCGTTCCTTCGGGTGCGAGGTCGGGAAGCTCAATCGTCTTACCGTCGCGGAAGCGGTCGAGTATCCGCGGGTCGATGTAGGAGCTGCGGCAGACCGCCGGGGTGTTGCCGAGTCGCTCGGCGACGCGCTTGACGGCAGCGCGGATCGCACGCTCCCCTCCCCCCTTCGAGCTCAGCGCCCCCTCTCGCGCCAGCTCAACCGCGGCGAGCACGGTCCCGTGCCAGGTGCGGAAGTCCTTCGCCGAGAACTCCTCGCCGGCCTCGCCGGCCTTTTCCTGGAGGTAGGCGTTTACCTCCTCGGAGCGGACGTCACGCCAGCCGCCATCCTCGTGGAAAACAAGGAGATCGTCGGGGCCGCTGCGGCGGCGGCGCATCGCTTCGAAAGCGGCCTTGACTTCGGGGTCGCGGATCGACTGGACGCGGCGCTGGCCGCTCTTCGCCGGGAAATCGAAGACGACCTCCTCGCCCTCGATCGAGACGTGCTCGCGCAGCACCGTCGCGATCCCGTAGCTCTCGTTGGTCTCGGCGTACTCTTCGCCGCCGATCCGGAAGAAGCCGAGGTCGAGCAGGCGCACCGCGCAGGCCAGCGCCCGCTCGCGCGGCATCCCCTCGCGGGCAAGGTCCTTTTTCACCGCCCGCCGCAGTCGCGGTAGCTCCGCGGCGAACTCTCGCATCGACTCGAACTTTCGTTGCGCTGCTCGCAGGTGCCAGCGCTCGTGGTAGAGGTACTGCTTGCGCCCGGCTTCGTCGAGCCCGGTTGCCTGGATGTGGCCATTGGGGTCGCTGCAGATCCAGACGTCTTGCCAGGCGGGAGGGATCGCCAGCCCCCGAATTCGCTCCAGGGTGTCCTCGTCACGGACCCGCCCGCCTGCGGGGTCGAGGTAGCTGAAGCCGCCGCCCTGCCGCCTGCGACCGATACCCGGGCCCGAACAGTCGGAGCGCCTGAGCCGCCCGCGCGGGCGAGACCCAGCTCCGCTCATTCGGAAGGCGGCGCCGGTATCGGCTTGCTCTCGAGCGCCCTGGCGACCGCGAGCAGGTTCGCCGCCGCAGCCCTACCGGTCGAGTGCGACCACTCGTGCCCCTCCTCGGTTTCGGAGTAGTCCTCTCCCGGCCCCGGTCCCTTGTTCCAGTAGGTCCAGGCCTGGCCGGGGATCGTGAAGCCGATGTCGCCGAGCGCGCCGGAGACCTCGGAGATGACGTGGTGGGCGCCGTCCTCGTTGCCGGTGACGACGATGCCGGCGACACGGTTGTAGGCGACGGGCCGTTCCTTCTCGTCGGTCTCGGAGATCATCGCGTCCATCCGCTCCAGCACCAGCTGGGAGACGCTCGACGGGTGACCAAGCCAGGTCGGGGTGGCGAAGATGAGGATCTCCGCGTCGAGGATCTGGCTGCGGATACCCGGCCACTCATCTCCCTCGCCCATCTCCGATTCCACACCGGGCGGGATCGAGTGGTCGACCGCACGCACCGACGTCACCTCGACACCTTCCTCGCGCAGCGCGTCGGCCACCACCTCGGCTAGCGCCTCGGTATTGGACTCCTCGGAGCTCGGCTTGAGCGTGCAGTTGATCAGCAGCGCTTTCACGACTCAGGGCTTGAGGACGACCTTGATCGCCCCGTCTTCCTTTTTCTGGAATATCTCGTAGGCGCTCGGCGCCTCGGCCAGCGGCAGCTGGTGGGTGGTGAGGTCGTCAACGCCGAGTGGATCCTCATCGCCTTCGAGCAAGGGCAGGATCTCGTCGGTCCAGCGCCGCACATGGGCCTGGCCCATGCGGATCTGCACGCCCTTGTCGAATAGCTGCATCATCGGCAGCGGGTCGAGTTGGCCGCCGTAGACGCCGGAGATCGAGATCGTGCCACCGCGGCGCACCGTGTCGATCGCCTCGAGCAGCGCCGAAAGGCGGTCGACAGCGGCCTTTTCAGTTGCCTTGGCCGCGAGCGCGTCGGGCAAAAGGCCGGTCGCCTTCTGGGCCAGCTCGGCGACGTGGGCGCCGTGGGCCTCCATGCCAACGGCGTCGATCACCCCATCGGGTCCACGACCGTCGGTCATCTCCCTGATGATCTCCGGCACGCCCTCGTGCGCGGTGGAGTCGATCGCCTCGACGCCGTTGCGGCGGGCCATCTCCAAGCGCTCGGGAACCGAGTCGATGCCGACCACCGTCTCGGCCCCTTTGTGGCGGGCGATCCGGGCGCACATCTGTCCGATCGGCCCGAGGCCATAGACGGCGACGCTGCCTCCTTTCGGGATCGCCGCGTACTCGACCGCCTGCCAGGCAGTCGGCAGGACGTCGGAGAGGAAGAGGTAGCGCTCATCCGGGGCGCCGTTCTCGGGCACCTTGATCGGGCCGAAGTGTGCCTGGGGCACCCGTAGGTACTCGGCCTGACCCCCCGGCACCTCGCCGTAGAGCTTGGTGTAACCGAAGAGCGAGGCACCCTTTTCCTGCTCGCGGTTCTGGGTGGTCTCGCACTGGGCGAAGAGCTTTTCCTTGCACATCCAGCACTCGCCGCAGGAGATGTTGAAGGGGATCACCACGCGGTCGCCCTCTTTGATCTGGCCGACCTCCGAGCCGACCTCCTCGACGATCCCCATCGGCTCATGGCCGAGGATGTCGCCCTCTCCGATGAACATCCCCAGCACCTCGTAGAGGTGCAGGTCCGAGCCGCAGATCGCGGTCGAGGTGATGCGGACGATCGCGTCGGTCGGCTGCTCGATCTTCGGGTCGGGCACCTCGTCGACCCGGACGTCCCGCTTGCCGTGGAAAGTGAGCGCCTTCATCGGTCCTCCTCTGCGGCCGAGCCTGGCTCGGCCATCTCGCGGTGTTTCTCGGCCTTGACGCTGTCGGGAAGCACCCGGCTGGCGACAACCTGGGCTTTGTTCTTGAAGGCGCCGCCTACGACCCTCTCCTTGTCTGCCATCAGGGCATCGAAGCCCTGACGCGCGACTTCGGCAGGGTCGTCCTTCTCGGCGGCGCCCACCTTCGTGTCCTCCATCTCGGCGCGCTCGAAGAACTCGGTCTCCGTCGCGCCCGGCATCAGCGACGTGATCGTGATGCCGGTGTCCTTGAGCTCGTTTCGGATCGCCAACGCGAAGGACTGCACGAAGGACTTTGAAGCGTTGTAGACGGCCTGGAAGGCGCCCGGCATCGTCGCAGCGACCGAGGAGGTGAAGAGGATGCGGCCCTCGTCGCGCTCGACCATGTCGGCGACCACGAGCTTGCAGAGGTGAACGGTGCTGCGGACGTTGAGGTCGATCAGCTTCAGCTCGTCGGCCAGGTCGGTTTCGGTGGCGAACGCACCACCGGCCCCGATGCCCGCGTTCAACGCGAGGGCGTCGACCGGGCGGCCGGTGTTCTGAATGTGGCGGTAGAGCTCGATCACGCCGGCCTCGGTGGCGAGGTCAACCCTGTGGGCCTGCACTTCGGCTCCGGTCGCTTTCAGGCTCTCCTGGGCGCCGGTCAGCTCGGCGTCCTCGGCGGCGATCAGCAGATCGAAGCCTTCCTCGGCAAAGACCTTGGCCAACTCGAAGCCGATGCCGCTGGAGGCACCGGTAACCACTGCCAATTTTCTGCTCTGTCCAGCCTCCATCGGGGTTCCTCCTTCTATTTGTGCTTTACGAAGCCACCCCGAGGGGCACGTCGGGGCGGTTCCAGCTCTCAGCGACTCGCTCGGCCGCGCGGCGCTCCTCGGCCAGGATCTCCTCGGCCGCGGTGACGACAGCGTCGTCGCCAGCCCGTGCCGCAACCCGCGCCAGCAGTTCGTAGGCAGCAACCTCGAGATGCTCGAAGGCGAACGCGAAGCCGGCAAGCTTGGTGGTCGAGTCGGGCTGGGCGGCGAAGAAGGCGGAGAGATTGACCCCGCCGGCCTTCAGCATCGCGTCCTTGACCAGCGAGGGCCTGCCGCCGCGCTCCTCCAGCAAGCCCGCGACACGCTTTCGGTGGCGCTGGGTCTCATCGAGGTGGTCGCGGAAGGTCGCCTCGAGGTGCTCATCGTCGACCCGCTCAGCGCCGGCCTCCAGCAGCTTTTCGGCCTGTCCCTCAAGGGCATGGACGTCACGCAGGTAGGCGAGCAGGGCGGAGTCGAGCTGGTCCGCATCGACGGCCGCCAGCGACACCTCGACAGCGGTGTCGAAGGACTGGTCCAAGCGCTCGGCCATCCGCCCCTCCTCCGCGGCGATGTCGGCCGCCATCCGCGCCGTCTCCTCATCGCCGGCACGCTCGGCCAGTCGCTTCAGCAACTCATAGGCGGCGAGCTCCATGTGCTCGTAGGAGAAGGCGTGCATCGCCAGCTTTCCCGGCGTGTCGGGCTGAGAGGCCGCGAAGGCGACCATCCCCCAGCCGCCGGCTGCCCCGGCCGCGTCCTTCAGCTTCGAGGGCTCGCCGCCCAGCGCTTCCAGGCGCTCGCGCACGCGCCGCTCCTGATCTTCGGTCTCGACCAGATGCCGTTCGAACGCCTGGCAGAGGCGCTCGTCCCCGGCGATCTTCGGCGCGGCGCGAAGCTGCGCCAACGCCTGCAGCTCGATCGAGTGCACGTCAGCCAGGTACTTGACGATCTGCTCGTCGCGATCGCGATCCCACTGGCGGGCGCCGACGCCGGTCTTCAGGTCGTCGAGCCGGGCGCCGACGCTGTCGGCTTCGAGCGGCGGGGTCCCGGCCCCGTGACCCCCACGCATGCCCTCCAGCAGCTCTTCCAGCGCCTCCACCCCGCTGTGGCGGGGCTCCCAGCCAAGCTCCTCGCGCGCCCGGGCGGAGGACATCAGCGGCACGTTCAGCGCCATGTCGAGCCACCCCGGCGGCGTCGGCTGCAGGCGCATCCTCCAGCTCAGATCGGCGAGGCGGCGCACGACCCGGGCCGGGACCGGGAAGCTGCGCACGCCGATCCGCTCGGCCATCTCCTCGGGGCTAAGCGGCGGCTCGGCGGCAATATTGAAGGCGCCACTCACATCCGCCAGGACGGCTTGCAAGTAGGCCCGTCCGACGTCCTCGGAGTGGACGGCCTGGAAGCGCAGGCGATCGACCCGGGGAAGGGCTGGGAGGAGACCGCGCCGCAGGAGGAAGTTGGGGAGAAACGGACCGACGAAGAGGCGGCGGATCTCGGTCGCGGCCTCGTCCTTGAAGATCAGGGCAGGACGAAGCCGCACGACTCGCGTCTCGGGATTGTCGGCTTCGAAGTGGTCCAGCTCGCGCTCCACCGCGACCTTGTGGCGCGAGTAGAACGAGGTCTGGGTGCCCTCGGTGGGCCAGCCCTCATCGACCTCGCGGTCCTTGGGGCCGCGCGAGTAGGCGCCGACCGAAGAGGCGTGAACCAGCTTCGGCACGCCGGCTGCGGCCACGGCCTCAAAGACGCGCCGGCTGCCCTCGACGTTGATCCGCTCCAAGGTCACCGCGTCCCGAGAGGGCTGGATCGCCCAAGCCAGGTGGATGACCGCGTCGGCGCCTTCGAAGATCGCGCCGAGGTCGGCGCTGAGAACGTTTGCCTCGACCCAGGTGATCTTCGGCGGCGTCCAGGTCGGCTCCCGCCGAGCCAGGCCGACGATCTCGTTGATCTCTGGGCTTTCGCTAAGCGCCTGGACCGTGCTGGTACCGACGTTTCCCGTCGCGCCAGTGACAACTACCTTCATCTCTCGCCTTCCCGTAGGGGTTTTGGGATTCGGAACTGGCGAGGAGTGAGCGGTGGCCGCTCCCCTGGGCCTCTTGGCATCTGTACCCCCGGAGGTCAGGGCAAAACGTGATACCTGCGCTACAGAGCCAAGGCGGCAGCCTTCAGGTGCAGCGCCTCCAACCGCCTTAGCTGCTCGGTCGCCCGTTCGGCCAAGGCACCGAGATCGAAGCTCGGCAGCTCACCGGTGCGGGTGTGCTCTAGCGCCCGCCACAGCCGGCGCTTGCCGACAACGCCGACCTGCAACAGCTCCAGCTCGTCGAGGCGGCTCAGCGGCGAGTAACCCCACAACCGCCCATTCAGCTTCAACCGGCCAAACCGCTCACCGAGGACGGCGGCGAGCGGTTTGAGCTTGCTCTGCCTTACACCGAGCCGATCCATCACCGCCTTGAGCGTCTCGCGGTCGGCCTCGATTTCGGCGCAGACCTCGGCCAGCGCCGACCCGAACGCCGGATCGTCCTCGTTGCTCGCCCGCAGGCGCCGCGCCAACTCGACCCCCAAGGTCGCTCCGGCCAGGTGGTCGTTGAGATAGATGGCAAGTAGCTCCTCCACGCATTGCCGCTACCCCGGCGACCGCCCCGCAAATCAGAGCAAGAACTCCTCAGCGAAGAGGGAGCTGTTTGGTATCCAATGCGCGGGGACGACGACCGCGAATCGTCCGCAGGGCCTGAACGGTGCGGGCGAGGGAAGGTGCCGTTCGCGTCCCCGGCGCCCCGGTTCTTACTTTCCTCTCCTGCAGCATGGCGACGATCTACCCAACGGCGGTCCTGTTAAAACCGCCCAGAACAGAAGATGAGCGCCGCGGACCGGACGGGCAGGTCTACCTCGCTTTGACCAGCGAGGGCTGGCGGGCACTGCGCTCTTCGCGCACCTTCTCCCCTTCGACGAACCAGACGCGGCGCCCGTCGGGTAGATCGCCGCCGGGCCATTGTCGCGATGGCGCTTGCCTTCGCGGTACCACTTCTCGGTCCCGTTGACGTAGACACAGGCTGGCCCGCCCTCGCGATGGCGAACGCCGTCAACGTAGTACTTGCCTCGTCGTCGCGCCACTCGATCACCCCGTCGATGCCCAGCCGCGGCTCGTCGCTTCGGCTCATCACGACGCCCGCCCAACGACAATCCGCTCGCCGACCTCGATCACGCTCTCCCAGCGGACGCCTCGCGCGCTGGCGTCGGGGCCGCGCAGCCGCTTCAGCAGCGAACCACGCCCGACCAAGATCTCGTCGACGACGATGCAGTCGCCGTCCTCCCAATGCGTCCTCAGCTCAAAGGCGCGTCCGAGGCGGCGGCCCGAGCTGTCGCAGACGGGCTTTCCGATCAGATCGCTGAGAGCGAAGGGCTTGTCGCTCAGTTCCACGGCAGCCTCCTGACCATCCAGCGCTCCGGGTCGTCGCCTTCGCCGAGGCCCAGCTCCTCCGCCTTGCAGCAGAGGTGCAGGGCCGCGTCGATCCGATCGACCTTTTCCCACGGTACGCGTAGGGCGTTGGAGCCCCAAAGCTCTGGCCCGGCGAGCTTTCGCGCCACCCCCCGCAGCCGTTTGGGCAGGCGCCGCGGGTAGAGGCCCTCGCCGACCAGGACGGCCGTGACTCGCGGCGGGCTGCCTTGCAGCTCGATGTCGTCGACCCTCCCGCAGCGCTTGCCGTCGCTGTCGAGGATCTGCTCGTCGAGCAGTCGGTGGACGACGAGGATCTCCCCTTCCCCCTTCATCCGCCCCCTCCATTGGTCATCAGCAGTAGCGGGATCGCGGTGATAGCCAGCGTGACGATCACCGCGAAGTAGATCCAGCCCAGCGTCTTCGAGATCCGTCCGTTGGCGTGTTTGCCCATGAAGGAGCGATCGCCGGCGATCATCAGGATTGGGAAATAGGTGAGCGGCAGGGCAACGACGGCCAGCACAACCGAGTACTCGGTGATCTCGACGGGGTTGATCCCACTCAGCACGATCAGCATCGCCAAGAAGAGGAAAAGCAGCCAGGAGACGGTGAATCGCGGTGCGTTTCGAGGGCCGCGGTAACGGCCCCACTCCCAGCCGAGGAACTGGGCGAGGTTGTAGGAGGCGGAGAAGCTGGAATCGATCGCGGCGCCACCGACGCAGAACATGATTCCGCCGAGCGCGAGCAGCAGGCCGGTCTCGCCGAATGCCCCCTGCGCCGGCAGCGCGGCGGTGCCGAGGTCGGTCGGGTCGACGCCGATCGGGTGGAAGAGAAATCCGGAGACGACGATCAAGGTGCAGGCGAGGATGCCCCCGAGGGCATAGCCGATAGTCGCGTTGAGGCGGTTCTCACGCAGGTTGGACTCGTCCCACCCCTCCTCGACCGCGCCCGAGGAATAGAAGTGGACCTCGTAGGGCATCAACGCCGCGGCGAAGACGCCGACGACGAAGTAGAGGTAGAGCTTGGAATCGCTGAGCGAGGGCACGAAGCCGTGCGCGACCTCGCCCCAGTCGGGCCCCTGGTGGATCGCGGTGGCGAGAAAGACCAGCATCAGCAGCCCGCAGTAGCCGAAGACCCGCTCGATGCCCCCGAACGGCAAGAGGGCGACGACGATCACCAGACCGATCGCGGCGAGGACGACGAAGAGGCTGAACTCGGCATCGAAGAGGAGCTGGAGGACGATCGCGAGGCCACCCAGCTCGGCGGCGACGGTGAGCACGTTGACGAAGGTGCTGGCGACGAGGGCGACCAAACCGAGGCCGAACCCCATCCGCATCCGGATCACGTCGAAGACCGGCCGGCCGGTGACCGCGGCGACCCGGCCGCACATCTCCGCGTAGACGGCGATGCCGACGGTCCCCAGCGCCACCGCCCAGAGCAGGTCGTAGCGGTAGAGCGCTCCGGCCTGGGTGGTGAAGACGATGTCGCCGATGTCGAGGAAGCCGCCGAGCGCGGCGATGATCCCCAGGGCGATTTTGAGGATCGACTTCACGCTTCCTCCCCGGTCAGGCGTTCGACCAAAGCGTCGGCCTGGTCTTTCACCTCGCCCATGTGCTTTTCGACCACGGCTCCGTGATGCTCATCGCCGGGGAAGGTCTGCAGTTCGGAGAAGAGATCGGCCAACTCACCTGCCACTTGCACGGCGGCGTTTCGCTCTTTCCTCACCTCCGGCGACGGTTCGGCATCGGCGAGCTTTTCGGCCTCGTGCTCGGCCTCGCCGCCGAGCGTCTTCGCCATCACCCGCGTGTAGGTGGACTTGGTCGCGTCGCGGGCGACGCCGTTGGCGATCAGTTCGCCCTGCGCCGCCAAGGCACTCAGCGATTCGACCCCGCGATTCAACTCGTCGCGGCTGAGGTCACCACAGCCCGAGAAGAGGATTACAGATACGCCGAGTGCCACCAGTGCTGCGGTGACCCCTGGGCGGCGCCTCCTGGTTGGCATTGTCCCCTAGCTTCTAGTCACTAGGACTCTTCGCAGGGGTCTTTCTCGCCGGCCAGCTTCAGCGAGCCGTCCTTCACCTCGGCGAAGTGACGCTCCTGAACTGGCAGGGCCCACTCGACCAACTCCGAGATCTCGCTCTCCTGCGCGGACTCGTTGAGCTTGCCGAGCACCGCCCAGTGGCCGACCTCCCCGGCCTCGGCCATCGTCAGGAACTCGAAGCCGTCGAGCCCGTCGGACTCGCCGCCGAGGTAGGTCGACATCATCTCGGTCGCCTCGGTTTTCGTTTCCTGAGCCTTTTCGAGGATCGCGGTCTTCTTGCCGTTGCGACTATCGGCCACCTCGGTGCAGCGTCGCTCGGTCTCCCCTGCCTCGTCGCGCATTTTCTGCAGGGTGGCAACGATTCCCTCGTCCTCGACCATGCCCTCGACTTTTTCGGTGGCGCCCTGCGCAGCCTGGGCCAGGCCCAAGACCTCCGCGAGCTTCTCCTCCAGCGTCGTCAGCTCGGCCATTTTTCTGTCCTCCTTTCAGTTGGGAAACAAGCGCTGGTCTCCTACCCAGGTTCATGAGGTGTCGAACCCCTCCCGTTTTCGCACCTCCGCCGAGGGGTAAGCGACGGCCATGGACCCAAATCGAGTCGAGGACCTATGGCGCACCGACTGCTGGCGATAGTCACCGACGATCCGCTCGGACCGGAGCCACTGCGCGAGATTCACGGTGGCCCCCGTGATCGAGGCAACGAGGTTGACTTGCGGGTGATAGTCCCAGCGGTCGAGGCGAATGCCTTCCGACACACGCTAGGCGACATCGATGAGCCCAAGCGAGAAGCCGAGGCCCGACTCCGGCGCGTGCTCGAAGAGCTCCGCGCAAACGGCATTGAAGCCACGGGGGAGGTAGGCGATCCCGACCCGGTCCAAGCGGCCCAGGACGCCCTGCTGAAAGCGCCCGCCAACGAGATCGTGATCTTCGAGCACGAGCAGGCACAGGCTCGCTGGTTCGAGGAAGGCCTGCTGGAAAAGGCCGAAGCCGGACTTGACCCACCCCTCCGCGTGGTTGCTCTACGTAGCGACCAAACCGGCGAAGGGCATGTCGTCGGCGTCGAGACCTCCGGTCCAGGGACTCGGGACCCAGCCGAGGGCCACGAGATCGGCTCCTCCTATCTGCCGGGCCTCTCGCGCGCCGATTTCGCCGGCATGGTGGCGGGCATCTTCGGCACCATCGTCGCTGCCATCCTTGCCGGCGCGGTCGCAGCGGACAAGGGTGAGGTGACCGGCCGCGCCGCCGCTGCAATCCTGATCGCAATCGGAATCGCTCTGGTCAACATGGCCCACGTCGTCGGATTGACCCTGATGGAGAGCGTCGGCTACCGGGGCGGCTTTGCCAAGTTCTTCCGCTACCTCTCGCTGATTGGCACCCCGCTCGCGGTCGTGGCCAATCTCGTACTGCTCGTGAGCTGAAAAGCGACGCTCCGGGGGAGCTACCCGCCTTCGACGAACAGGATCGCGCCGAAACCGTTTTGCTCGCGGTCCTCGGGGTAGCTCGCTCAGTACTGCAAACGAGTCAAAGGAGGCTAGAGATGGGCCCAGAGGAGACTGGTCAGGTCACCGGCACCAAGGACAAGGACTACAACGTGATCTGGTTCACCGAGCAGTGCCTGAGCAACGTGCTGCGACTGGAGATCTACATCGAGGACGCCGATCGCGACGGCGACTCCGAGCTGGCCGACTTCTTCCGCCGCGCTCAGGAGACGAGCCGCAAGGGCGCCGACCAAGGCAAGGAGATGCTCGCGAAGCGGCTGCAGGGCTGAGGCTCGCCACTACAACCCACAGGAGGAGAGCAGCATGGGAATCTCACTGGGCGGAATCCTCGTCATCGTCGGCATTGTTCTGATGTTCGTCTGGAGCTTCTGGGCGGGCCTGATTGTCGCCCTGATCGGCTTGATCGCCTTCGGCGGCTTCGCGCGCGACAAGTGGTACTGACTTAGGTCGCGCTACCGAGTCCGGAAGAGATCAACTGAAGCCGGGCAGCACCTCGCGTTCGTAGAACTCGAGGCAGCCCTCTTGATCGGGCCCGATCTGGTGGACGTAGACGTGGTCATAGCCGGCATCGACGTACTCCTGAATCGCCGCCCGGTGTCGCTCGGGGTCGGGACCGCAGACGACGCTTTCGGCGATGTCTTCCTCGTCGAGGGTCTCGGCGGCTTCTTCGAAGTGCGTCGGCAAGGGCAGCTCTAGGAAGTAGCTGCCTCTGATTGCGCCGTTGGGCCACTGCTTCAGCGCCAGTTTCTTCGCCGCATCCTCCGCCTCGGCCCAGCAGACGTGAAGCTGGCCGTAGGTCGGCTTGCCCTCGCCGCCTTCGGATCGGAACTGCTCGACCGACTCGGAGATCGGGGCAGTGCCGATCAACCCGTCGCCCCGATGCGCGGCAAGCTCGACCGAGCTTTCTCCAGCTACCGCGACCAGCAGCGGCGGCGGTTCCCCGGGGAGGGAGTAGACACGGGCGTTCTCGACCGTGAAGTGCTTTCCCCGGTGGCTCGTCAGCCTTCCCTCCCAGAGCTCCCGGATCACCTCGATCGCCTCCTCGAGGCGGTCCTGGCGCTCGACGACCCCGGGCCAACGGTCGCCGAGGATGTGCTCGTTCAAGCTCTCGCCGCTGCCGACGCCGAGCGAGAACCGCCCCGGCAAGAGACTCGCGGCGGTGGCTGCAGCCTGGGCGACGATCGCCGGGTGGATGCGCGTCGTCGGGCAGGTGACGCCGGTCAGCAGCTCGATCCGCTCGGTGCGCTGCGAGATCGCTCCCAAGGTCCCCCAGACGAACGGGCTCTCACCCTGCTCATCGACCCAAGGATGGAAGTGGTCGGAGATAGAGGCGAAGGCAAACCCGGCCTTCTCGGCACGCTCGGCCTGGGCAACGAGCGAAGGGGCGTCGAACTCCTCACTGGAGAGCGTGTAGCCGAGTCGCATAACTCAACCAGCGTCGTCGTCTTCAAAGGAGACGATGTGCCGGGCGTTGACCCAGACGAACTTGTCTTCGCCAGCGCGCTTCAGTCTCACCATCGGGACCTCGCTTGCGGCGACGTGGCTGATCTCCTCTTCGAGCATCGCGCCGCCGATCTCGATCTCGATCTTCTTCTTGTCGACCGTCCGGATGATCGCCATGCCGCAACGACTACCCCATGAGGCCGGCGCCTACACGGTCCTCGCGAGCCTCGCCAACGCGCTGCGGTCCTTGCGCAGCTCGCCGATCGACTTGACCACATCGACTGCGCCGACCTCACGCAGCTCTGCCTCGGCGAAACCGCCGGTCAGAACGCCAAGGGTCGGGATGCCCGCTGCGTCGGCGGCCTTCACATCCCAAGTCGAGTCGCCGACCATCACCGCAGGACCACCATTTCCGGCCTTCTCCAGGGCGGCGTGGACTTGCCCTCGGCATCGCGAATCGCCTTGCCGTCGGAGCGCTCGCCCTCCTCGCCGATCAGCGCCGCGACAAGCTGGTCCCCGCCCATACCGATGGGTGCCGTCGATGTCGAGTACTACGGTCGTCGGAATATCCGCTGCCACGAGCCGGGCCTACCCGCGCGTGGCTCACGCCCAAACGGGTACCCCCACCACATGGCTTCCGAGAAACAGCGCGCCGCCGCTCGCCGCTCGAAGATGGGCAAGGACGAGTTGCGCGCAGCCATCGCCCGCGCGAGGTAGAGCCAGGTGCCCAGCAAGTCAGGCCGGGCGATGCAGCGGGTGCGGATCGGCTGTTCGGGTTGGAGCTACGGAGACTGGCGCGGCGGCCTCTACCCCGAGGGCCTGCCGCAGCGGCGCTGGCTGGAGCGCTACGCCGAGGTCTTCGACACGGTCGAGATCAACGCGACCTTCTACCGGCTGCCGAAGCGCTCGACGGTCGAGAATTGGATCGAGCAGGTCCCCGGTGACTTCCTCTTCACCGTAAAGGCGAGTCGCTACCTGACTCACATGAAGCGACTTCGTGAGATCGCCGATGCAGTCGCGCGCTTTTGGGAGCCGCTTGAGCCGTTGCGGCGGGGGCGCCGCCTAGGGCCGGTGCTTTGGCAGCTGCCGGAGAATTTCCACCGCAACGACGATCTGCTCGCCGCGGCGCTTGGTGAGCTGCCGCGCGCCCGCCACTGCTTTGAGTTCCGGCACCCGAGCTGGTTCGCCGCGCCAGTGAGGGAACTGCTGGAGGAGCGCGGCGCCTCGCTCGCGATCGGCGACGACAAGCGCCGGCCGCTCCCCGAGGCCAAGCCGGCCGGCGAGATCGCCTACTTGCGCCTGCACTACGGCCACCGCGGTCGCGGTGGCAACTACTCCGAAGCCGAGCTCGACGACTGGCGCCGCCGGATCGCCGCCTTGCGCTCGCGGCGGCCTGTGTTCGTCTACCTCAACAACGACTGGAAGGGCTACGCGCCCGCCAACGCCCGCTACCTGCGGCGGGGCTTGTCGCCGGGCGGAGAAGGGTAGTCCGGGGCATGACCGCCGAGACGAGTACCGCAGCCGAGTTCGTCCCCGCCAGCCGCTCGCTCGCCAAGCTGCGTCGCGCCGCTGCCGACTGCCACGGCTGTCCGCTGTGGAAGGACGCGACGCAAACGGTCTTCGGCGCCGGCCCGAGAAAGGCAGAGCTGATGCTGGTCGGCGAGCAGCCGGGCGACCGCGAGGACATCGAGGGCGAGCCCTTCGTCGGCCCGGCCGGCGCCGTCCTCGCGAAGGCATTGGAGAGCGCCGGCATCGACGCCGAGGAGATCTATCTGACGAACGCGGTCAAGCACTTCAAGTGGCGGGCACGCGGCAAGCGTCGCCTGCACCAGACGCCGCGCGCCGGGGAGGTCGAGGCGTGCAGGCCCTGGCTCGAAGCCGAGTTGAAAGCGGTGCAACCGACGGGGCTGCTGGCTCTCGGAGCGACGGCAGGCAAAGCCCTCTTCGGCCCCTCGGTCCGGGTCACCCGCGACCGCGGTCAGCTGATCGACTCGCCGCTGGCGCCGGTCGCCGCGCTGACCCTGCACCCCTCGGCGATCCTGCGAATGCGCGACCACGACGAGCGCGAGGACGCGCTGGCCAGCCTCGTGGACGACCTGGGCCTGCTCGCGGAGTCGGCAGCAAGGCAAAGGTGATCGCGACTCTGCGGTTCGGCTACCCGCGCTCCGGGGTAACAGTAGCCCGTACCCGACGAGAAAGGCTCAGCAATGGGAATTATCGACAAGATCACTGGCCGGGCGAAGAAGGCGGCCGGCGACCTCACTGACGACGCCTCCCTGCGTCGCCAGGGCAAACGCGAGGAGCGCAAGGGCGAGAAGAAGGACGAGCTGGATCACGCTCAGGAGAAGGCCGACGAGAAGGCCGAGGAGGTCGCCGGCCTCGAGCGCAAAACCTGAGCCCGGGCGGGCAGGATGCCAAGGGGAATTGTGAACGGCTACTCCATCGTTCGAGCCATCGATGTCGAGGACTCCTACGCTGACAGCGAGGTCCCCGGCGAGTTCCGCAGCTTCAAGGAAGCGCTCGGTGCCGAGCAGGTCGCCGTGACCCTGATCCGGGTGCCGCCCCACGCCGACTTCGAGCAGGGGAGCGGCCATTTTCACGAGGAGCTGGAGGAGATCTACATCGTCACCACCGGCATCCTGACGATGCGCTTCGAGGACGAAGTCGAGGAGGTAGAGGCGGGCTCGGTCGTGCGGGTAGCACCCGGCACCACTCGCTCGCACCGCAATGAGGGCTCCGAGCCGGTCGAGATCTGGGCGGTCTCGCGCAAGATCGATGAAGGCGACGCGACCAAGGTCGAGGACTTCTGGGAGTCCTCGGCGAGCGCCGCCCGACAAGCTGATCCGGACGGCTGAGGCTGCCCGCCTGGTCTTTGTCAGCTTTCGGCGCCGGCCACCGCGCGCTGCAACTGCGACTTGCTCATCTTCGAGCGGCCTTCGATCCCCATCTTCTTGGCGTCGTTGTAGAGCTGTTCGCGCGTTCGTCCTCCGGGGCCGTTGCCGGAGCGCTTGCCGCCGCGGCTGCTCGCGGAACGGCCGCTGGTCGAGCTGCGTGAAGAACTTCTCGATTCGCCCGAACGGGCTTTTTCCTTGTTCACGGCACGAGCCGCGATCTCCTCAGCTCGATCCTCCGAGCGGCCCGCGTCTTTCTCACTCTTCTTGATGTGCTCGTACTGACGCGCTCTTTTGCTGCCTTTTTTCACTCCGCGTGGTGGCATCGAGTCTCCTTTCGTCGCCCGTCTGTTACCCGCTGGCGGCCTAGCTAAGCCACAGCGACAGTTTTGACCGGATACGACAGGGGTAAACCCGGCTCGATGAGCGGGAACGGAGCCCAGGCGGAGACGATCGAGACGCGCATCCCGTCACGCCTCGACCGGCTCCCGTGGTCGCGCTTCCACTGGATGGTGGTGATCGGCCTGGGCACCATCTGGATCCTCGACGGGCTCGAGGTGACGATCGTCGGCTCGATCGGCGATCGCCTGACCGAAAGCGGCAGCGGCATCACCCTCGAGCCAGCCAGCTCGGCATCGCGGCCGCCTTCTACGTTGGCGGCGCCTGCCTCGGCGCGCTCTTCTTCGGCCAGCTGACCGATCGCTTCGGCCGCAAGAAGCTCTTCTTGGTCACGCTTGACCTCTATATAACCGCCACCGTCGCGACCACCTTCTCATTTGCGGCCTGGTACTTCTACGCTGCGCGCTTCTTCACCGGCGCCGGCATCGGCGGCGAGTACGCGGCGATCAACTCGGCAATCGACGAGCTGTATCCCGGCCCGGTCCGAGGTCGGGTCGATCTGATCATCAACGGCAGCTACTGGATGGGCGCCGCGGCCGGTGCCCTCGGGGCAGTTGTGCTCCTCGATACCGCGCTCTTCGCAACCGACGTCGGCTGGCGCCTGGCCTTCGGAATCGGGGCGCTGCTCGGGGTGGGCATCCTGCTCGTCCGCCGCAACGTGCCCGAGAGCCCGCGCTGGCTCTTCATCCACGGCCGCGAGGAGGCCGCGAGAAGATCGTCGGTCAGATCGAGGAGGAGGTCCGCAAGGACACCGGCGAGGAGCTGTCGGAGCCCGAGGATTCGCTGGTGGTCGAGCCGTGCGAGCGGATCCCCTTCCGCGAGATCGCCCGCACCGCCTTCTCCAAATACCCCCGGCGGACCACCCTCGGCCCCTCGCTCTTCGTCGGCCAGGCCTTCCTCTACAACGCCATCACCTTCGACCTCGGCACCCTGCTGGGCGAATTCTTCGACGTCGGCTCCGGCCAGATCCCCCTTTACATCGCCCTCTTCGCCGCTTCCAACTTCCTCGGCCCGCTCACCCTCGGCCGCCTCTTCGACCCGGTCGGGCGCAAACCGATGATCTCCTTCACCTACCTCGGCTCGGCGGTCCTTGCCGCCGTGCTCGGGGTCTTCCTGCTCGGCAACGACCTCACCACCTGGTCCTTCATGGCCTTCGTGCTGGCGATCTTCTTCCTCGCTTCAGCCGGCGCCAGCTCCGCCTACCTGACCGTCTCGGAGATCTTCCCGATGGAGACGCGGGCGCTCTCGATTGCCTTCTTCTACGCGGCCGGCACCGGCGCCGGGGGATCGTCGGGCCGCTGCTCTTCGGTCACCTGATCAACGCCGGCGAACAGAGCGCTGTCGCGATCGGGTTCTTCGTCGGAGCAGTGGTGATGGCGATCGGCGGGATCGCCGAGCTCGCCTTCGGCGTCAAGGCCGAGCAGCGCCAGCTCGAGGATGTCGCCGAACCGTTGACCGCGGAGGAAGAGGATGCGGCGACGACCGAGGGCGAGGGCTGCGAGACGGCGAAGCCGCCGGCGAGGCGCCATCCGACGCGGCCGGTCGGGCGCTTCCACCCGGGCCCCGGGCGGTTCGGGGCGGCGCTGCGACAGGCCTTCGACGAAGGGCGCGCCAAGCGACTGCCGCGCAGGCAGGTGGCGCCGGGGGGGATTGACCGGCAAATGCCGCGCCGCCGCAGAATCCCGCGCGAGCTGTTCGAGACCCGCAGTCATGCCTGGGACTCGCTTGGCCTCGGCGAGCAGCTCGCGCCCCGCAGAGTCTCCAGGCGCGAGCTAGGCGGGCTGCTGGTCGCGCTGGTGGTCTTGGCCGCGACCTTCGTCGTCTACTCCGAGCGCCAACACCTCGCGCCGGGCTATGGCGAGTGGATCCGGATCGGCACTGTCGTCGTCCTCGTCATCGTCGGCACCGCCGCCACCCACTGGCTCTCGCACCTGCTCTCGCCTCACCTCTACCGGCGGCTTGAACCCGCCACGGCCGGCACCACCGGCTTCGTCATCCGTCTGCTGGTCACCGCGGGCGTAGTCGTGGTCGCGCTGCGGATCGCCGGCGTCACCGCCGGCACGCTGGCCGTTGGCGGCGCCTTCACCGCCGTCCTGCTCGGTCTCGCCGCCCAACAGGCGCTCGGCGGGGTCTTCGCCGGTGTCGTCCTGCACAGCGTGCGCCCTTCCGGGTCGGCGAACGGGTGCGGCTGACCGGCGGTGCCCTGGCCGGCTCACTGGAGGGGCACCGTCTCCTCGCTCGGGCTCTTCTACACGACCCTGAGCCGCGGGGCCGATCGCCTGCTGGTACCCAACAACGTCCTCCTCGGCCTCGTCGTCGTCCCCCTGCGCGAGCCCGAGAAGGTCGACGTTCGCGCCCGCTTCCCCGACGGCGCCGGCCCGCAACAGGTCGAGCGGCGACTGCTGCAGACCCGTCACTGTCCCCACCCGCTACCGGCCCAGCGTCTCACTCGAGGAAATCGACCCCGATGGCGTCGTCCTTCGCGTCAACGCGACGCCGCTGCGCCCCGAGGACGGCTCCCAGCTCGCGGAGGAGGTGCTGGAGGCACTGCGGCGCTGCGAGCCGATCGGCGCCGGCACGGAGGCTCCTTAGGATGCGCCGGCCGCGGCGCTCTCCCGCCGTCCCTCGTGAATGCCCTCGGCGAACTCCTCGACGATCTTCGCGTTGAAGGCATCGAGGTCGTCGGGCTTGCGGCTACTCACCAGCCCCTGGTCGACGTGGACTTCCTCATCGACCCAGTCGGCCCCGGCGTTGCGCAGGTCCGTCTGCAGGCTCGGCCACGAGGTAAGCGTGCGACCATCCACAACATCTGCATTGATCAAGGTCCACGGTCCGTGGCAGATCACGCCGACCGGCTTGCCGGCCTCAAAGAAGGAGCGGACGAACTGGACCGCGTTCGTGTCGGTGCGCAACTGGTCGGGATTGGCCACACCACCCGGCAGAACTAAGCCGTCGTAGTCGTCGGGGTCCGCCTCGCCCACAGCCTTGTCCGGAGTAAAGGTGTCGCCCTTGTCGAGGTGGTTGAACGCCTGGATCTCGCTGCCTTCGGGAGCGAGCAGATCGATGTCGGCACCCGCCTCGTCCAACGCGTCGCGCGGGCTGGTCAACTCGATCTCCTCGACCCCCTCATTGGCGACAAGGATCGCGATTCTCTTGCTTTGCAACTGGTCTGACATCTGAAGCTCCTTTTCACTGAGGACACGATCCCGCCAGCCCGGACGCCTCTCCGCCGAACGGCGGTTGGTCTTCTCACCCAAGCGGGAACCGGGCCTAGCGCCGATGAAAGCCGCCGGGATCCGGGCTGGCGCTACTGCTCCTCGCTACCCCGAGCCCGAATAGCGAAAACCGGCTGCTCATCTTTCAGGACCTGCTCCACACGGAGCGCTGGGGCGCTCGATCGCCTTCGAGAGCGCCTTTGCGCTTCGCACGGACCCGTTTCATTGCGCTTCGACCGCGCCTGTAAGTGCGCTCGATACCTGGCTCGAAGAGATCCCATGACCTAGTCGACAGGGGCCAACGGCCGATTTCGTCACGTCCCACCTCGACCTCGCCGATGGCGCTCTCGATTTGGACCGCGAGCGCGTCCTCGTCGCCCAGCTCGTCCCGCTCCTCGGACAAGAGCCTGGCCCAAGCCTTTAGCCTTCGCCAGGCAGCTCTTCGCCAAATCGTTCCCCGAGTGCGACGAGGGTCTCCAGCTTGACCTCCGCATCACGGCTGGATGAGAGCCGCCGGCCCGCGTCGCGGTAGCGCTTGTTCTCAGTGCGAAACCGCTCCCCACCGATCACCGGACAAACCAGCCGCGGGACGCTGCGGAGCTTCTTCAGATCCTTGCGCGCCGAATGAACGGACTCGGGCAGATCGTCGCCTTCTCCGCCCTCCCGCGGCAAGTTGAGTGCGCCGGTCGGTAGCCGAGCGCCTTAGCGCTCGCTTCGCTCGGTTAGATGCCATGTCCTGCCGTGCCTCGGCGACGACGCCGCGGTGGTCCCGGCCGGTGACCGTCGCGACGAACTCGCTTCTCGAGCTCGATGCAGTCGAGCGGCTTCAGGGAAACGTCGACCGACGCCATGCACCACCGCCAGGCACACTGTTGTGATGAGCGAGGGTCCGGTTCTGATCACGATTCCGATCAGTCACTACTGCGAGAAGGCTCGCTGGGCGCTCGACCGGGCAGGTGTCAGCTACCAGGAGCGAGCGCACCTTCAGGTGCTCCACTGGATCCCAGTCGCCCGCGCCGGCGGAAGGAAAACCGCGCCCGTACTCGTCTGGGGAGATCGGGTTTTTGCCGATTCTGCAGACATCGTCGAGGAGGCCAGCGCAAATGCACCGCCACACCGCGGCCTGTTCCCCGAGGACCCCGTCACCGCCGCCGAGGTCCGGGCACTGGAACGCGACTTCGATGCGCGACTGGGACCGGAGGGGCGCAGGTGGATGTACAACGGCCTGCGAGGGCGTCGCGACGTTGCGATTGCCTATGGGTGCACGGGCGTGCCCACCTGGCAGCGCCGCGCGCTGCCGCTTGCATACCCGGTGGTCACCCGGATCATCGACCGCTACCTTGACGTCACGCCGGCCACCGCCACGCGGTCCGAGGCTGAGGTGCGTGCGGTCTTCGACGGAGTCGCCGAACGGTTGGGCGACGGGCGACCCTACCTTTGTGGCCAGCGCTTCACCGCCGCCGACCTGACCTTTGCCTCGCTGGCCGCGGCGGTGCTGATGCCGCCCGAGTACGGAGTGCCGCTCCCCCAGCCAGAGGCGCTCCCGGCTGCGATGGCCACGACGGTCCGCGAACTGCGGGCGCATCCGGCTGGCGCGCACGCACTCACGATGTTCCGCGAGGAGCGGCACTCCTGACGTTCGCTCCTCTCGATTCGCTCTGATGCCCGTCTTCAGTTCCCCGGTCGCGTCCACAGGGCTGAAGGGATTCGAACTCTCGACCTTCTGCATGGTAATTACACCAGCCTTCTGGCGACTGCCGTGCGAGAACCGGCCAATTTGCAGGAGATTTCCGGTGGCGCGATCGACTACTCGATCGTCAGAGCTGATGAGGCCGAGGAGTTGTGCCAGCCGTCTTCGCGGTTCGGGCAGACGGTAGGGTGCTCGAGCGGCTCGCGCCTTGATCTAGCTCGAGGCCTCCGCAGAACCGCCACGATGGTGGGCATAGATTTCCCGCGTCCACTCGCCGGTGCCGTGCTCTTCGAGCAGGTCGCGGACGCCGGCCAGCCGTGAGTGCCCACGCTGGGGCTGGGGATATGGGAACTGCTCGGGCGCGACCAGCGGCGCTATGAGTGCCGCCAAGGTGAGGTCGGCGACCGTAAACCGATCGCCGACCAGATAGCCACTTGGTCCCAGCTCGGCTCGGAAACGCTCGCAAGCCACGCGGCACTTGCCTTCGGCCAGCGCGACGCTCCGCTCGTCGATCCCGAAGTCAGTCGTCACACGACGACGGATCAGCGGATACATGGCACCTGCCACGACTCGGCGCCCGCCTTTCAGGTCGGGGGTGAAGGCACTGAGCATCAGGTCAGGGTCGGGGAGCATGCTGTGAAGCGCGAGTAGGCGCGAGTAGGCCCCGAGCTCCTCGTCGAAGAAGTCCTCTAGTTCCAGCGCCTGCCGGCGCTGCGTGGGATCGGCGGGGTACAGCGGCGGCTCTGGCCAGCGGCGCTCGAGTGCCTCGATGATGCGCGTCGAGTCTCCGATCGCCTCGCCGTCGAGCACGAGCACGGGGAAGGTGCTCTCTCCCGTGAGCCGCCGCGCCAGCTTCGCGTGTCGTCCGGGTACGCCCGCCCGACGGATGTGTCGAATGCCCTTGTGGTCGAGCGCCCAGCGGGCCTTCTCGTTGTAGTTCGAGACCTTCAGGTGCCAGAGGACAGGCGTGTCATCGCTCTCACCCATATCTCCTCGCATCCTATGCCTCCGCATTCCAGCGGCGCCGGCCCGGCGACCCGCGCCACCGCTTCGCCGCCGTATCGACCCGGCCGCTGCTGTTAGCCAGCACCCTCAAGAATACCTACCAGCGGCCACCCCGAATCAGACGCCCGCCGCGGCGAGCGCGTCGTTGAGATCGGGGCAGTGGACCATCTCCACGGCCCTGCCGTCGCGGAAGGTCTTCCAGCCAGTTCTGTCGGGTCTTCTGCGTGGGAATCGAGTTTGCTAAGTTGAGACTAATCCGAGTCGCCCCGCTCAGGCGCGGGCGGACGGGGGACCCAAGCAGTTGGGGCGAATCGGCCGACGATCCGGTCGTAGCGGCATCACCGCGAGCCCGTCAGCTAACCCCGTAGGAAAAGAGGTGTGGGATGAAGGCCCACGTTGGTGTGAAGGATCGAAAGCGGATCGAAGGTCCAAGGCTCGGCAGCTTGCTGCTGACGGGTGCCACCGGGTTTGTCGGCATGGAGCTGCTGGCCCGCTTTCTGGAGCGCACCGACCGTCACGTCTTTGCGCTCGTGCGGGGGGTGGATGACCGCGCGGCCGCAGCACGTATTGAGCGCACGCTGCGCTCGCTTTTCGGCATCGGCCATCCCTACGCCGAGCGAGTGACCGCGGTTCGCGGCGACATCACGCGCCCGGGCCTCGGCCTGCGCGGGGACGGCGACGGCCTCGCCAGGCAAGTCAGCGAGATAGTGCACGGCGCCGCTTCGGTGTCCTTCGAGCTCGAGCTGAAGGCTTCGCGCGCGATCAACGTGCAGGGCACGAGACGGGTGATCGAGTTCGCCGAGCGCTGCCGAGCGCGCGGCGGTTTGCGGCGTTTCTCCTACATCTCCACGGCCTATGTCGCCGGTGATCACCGTGGACGCTTCAGCGAGGACGATCTCGACGTGGGCCAGTCCTTTCGAAACGCTTACGAGCGGTCGAAGTTCGAGGCCGAGAGTCTCGTCGCCCGTGCCTGCCGGCGACTGCCGATCACGGTGCTGCGGCCGAGCATCGTCGTCGGCGAGCGGGGCAGCGGTTGGACCGCTTCGTTCAACGTGCTCTACTGGCCGCTGCGCGCTTTTGCCCGCGGCGCCTACCCGGCGCTGCCCGCCCGCCGCGGCGCGCCGGTTGACGTGGTGTCGGTCGACTACGTGGCCGACGCGATCTTCGCCCTCAGCCAAGCTCCTGAGGCCGAGGGCGGCACCTATCACCTCACCGCCGGAGCGGATGCGACCAACGTGGGTGAGCTGGTCGAGCTCGCGGCGGAGCGCTTCGGTCGCCCGGCGCCGCGCCTGATCCCGCCTGGCGTGTACCGCCGTGTGGTGCATCCGCTGCTCGTCCGAGCGAGTCGCGACCAGCGCCACCGCCAGGCACTGGCGCGCAGCGAGGTCTTCTTCCCGTATTTCGCGATGGGGGTCGTCTACGACGACCGTCGTTCCCGCGTGGCCCTGCATGCGACCGGAATCGGGCCCACCCCCCTGCGTCGCTACTTCGACCGGCTGGTCGACTTCGCGCTGGCGGCCGAATGGGGGCGGCGGCCGATACCACGCGCCGGCGCGGCCGAAGGCGCGACGCCTCTCCTCGCCGGGCCGCCGGCACAAGTCCCTACGCCTTCAGCCCGATCGGAGATGAGACGATGACCACCACACGCCTCTCGGCGCTCGATGCGTCGTTCCTCGAGGTGGAGACGCCCACCGCGCATATGCACGTCGGCTGGGCCGCCGAGTTCTCGGCGCCTGCCGCGGGCCCGCTACCAAGCTTCTCGCAGCTGCGCGATCACATCGAGCTTCGGCTGGGGCGAGCGCCTCGCTACCGCCAGAAGCTCGCGCCCGTCCCGTTCGGGCTGCACTCGCCGGAGTGGATCGACGATCCGGACTTCTCCGTCGATCGTCATGTCTTCCGGGCGCCCGGCCCGCTTCGCGCCCTCGTCGATGAGGTGATGTCGATCCCGCTGCGCCATGACCGACCGCTGTGGGAGATCTGGATCTGCGAGGACGCGGGCGAGCGGCCGATAGCGATCGTCGGCAAGGTCCATCACTGCATGGTCGACGGGATCGCGGCGGTCGAGCTCGCCTCGCTGCTGCTCGATCCGACGCCCGAGCCCTTGACCGGCGAGCTCGATGGCTGGCGTGCCGAGCCCGAGCCCGATGGAATGCGACTGCTGGTCAGAGGGGCGCGCGATCGCGTGAGGAAGCAGCTCGGCCTCCTGCGTTGGCCGCTGCGCGCCGCTGCCTCTCCATCGCGCACTGCGGGTGAGCTTGCCGGTGGCGCCCCGCGCGTGGCGCGGGCGCTGGAGCGGGCGCTGCGCGCCGCTCCCGCGAGCCCGCTTAACCAGCCGCTCTCACCGCTGCGGAGCTTGGCATGGGCGCAGCGCCCGCTCGATGATCTGCGCGAGCTCAAACGCGCTTACGGTACGACCGTCAACGACGTCCTGCTCGCCGCGGTGGCCGGCGGGGCCCGCAACTTCTTCGCCCGGCGCGGCCAGGAGCCGGTCCCGCTCAAGGCGATGGTCCCCGTCAGCGTCCGTGCGGATGACGACGTGCTGGGCAACCGCGTCTCGTTCGTGTTCGCCGATCTGCCGTGCCAGGAGCCCAATCCGGTTCGCCGTCTACAGCGCGTGAAAGCGATGATGACCAGGCGCAAGCAGGGTCGCGAGCCCGAGGGCGCCGACCTGGCCTTCAAGGCCGCCGAGCATGCCCCAGGCATCGTCCAGCACGCCATCTCCCGGATCTTCGCGAGCCCGCGCACGTTCAACCTCGTCGTCTCCAACATTCCAGGCCCGGCGCAGCCGATGTACATGCTCGGCTGCCGGCTGGAGGCCGCCTACCCGGTGGTCCCGCTGGCCGATCGCCACGCGCTCTCGGTCGGCATGACGAGCGTGCGCGACCGCGCCTGCTTTGGGATCTACGCCGATCGCGAGGCGATACCCGACGCCGATGACTTCGCGCGTGACGTCGACGCGGCGATCACCGAGCTGCTCACAAGTGCGGATCGACGATGATGCCCCCCGGACTCCCCGCTCCACTTGCACCGCTGCGCTCCCCCGCCCGGCGCCTGCTCCGCTCGCGGCTGCTCGAGGCGCTGGCGGCGCCGCACGGCGTCGATCGCTACCTCGAGCTCGTCCACCCCACGCGGTCGCTGCGCGATCCACTGGCGGAGCTGATCGCGGTCCGCCGCCAAGCCGTCGACAGCGTCACGATGACGCTGCGCCCGAGCGACGGTTGGCACGGCTTCCGCGCCGGACAGTTCATCCGGCTGACGATCGAGATCGCCGGCGTGCTCGAGACCCGCTGCTACTCGCTTGCCTGCGGCGAGCAAGCCGACGGGCAAGTGGAGATCACGGTCAAGGCGCACCCGGCTGGAAAGGTCTCGCGCTACCTGAACGAGCACGCGCGCCCGGGCATGGTCGTCGGGATGTCCGCTGCCGACGGAGACTTCGTGCTGCCGCGCGAGCGACCCGAGCGTTTGCTGCTGATCAGCAGCGGCAGCGGCATCACGCCGGTGATGTCGATGCTGCGCACGCTCTGCGCCGAGGGCCATGGCGGGACGGTGACGTTCCTCCACTACGCGCGCACCGGCGAGGACGTGGTCTATCGCCGGGAGCTCGCCGCGATCGCCGCTCGCCATCCGAATGTGCGCATCATGCTCGTCCATACGCGCGAGGCGACCGCCGGCCGCCTCGCCGGGCACATCAGCCGTGAGCATCTGCGCCGTGTTGGGGCCGACCATCGCCGGGCGCACACCTACGTCTGCGGCGCGCCCGGGCTGATCGCATGGGTGCGGGCCACGTGGGCCGCGGATGGCATCGAGCAGCTGCTGCACGTCGAGAGCTTTCTGCCACCTTCGTTCACGCTCGGCGGTGCTGGAACCGAGGGCAGCGTCGACTTCGCCCGATCGGGCGAACGGGTTCTGAGCGACGGCGGTCTGCTGCTCGAGCAGGCCGAGCGGGCCGGCCTCTGCCCCCAGTTCGGCTGCCGGATGGGTATCTGCCGAATCTGCACCTGTCGCAAGACGGCAGGAAGCGTTCGCAACGTCCTCAGTGGCGAGATCTCGGGCGGCGAGGAGGAGGACATCCAGATCTGTGTATCGGTGCCGGTCGGCGACGTGGAGCTCGCCCTATAGCCACCAGAGGAGGCAAACCATGTACTACGCCACAACTCCCAGTCTCAGCAAGGAGCAGGCCGATGCCTTCGGCCGGGAGCTCGACGCGATCCGCCGGGATGTCCTCGCCGACCTCGGCGAGCGCGACGCCGACTACATCCACGGGATTGTCCGTGCGCAGCGGCGGCTTGAGGTGGGCGGACGCGCCCTGCTCTTCTTCAGCTTCATCCCGCCCGCCTGGCTCGGCGGCGTCACGGCGCTGTCGCTGTCGAAGATCCTGGACAACATGGAGATCGGTCACAACGTCATGCACGGGCAGTACGACTGGATGAACGATCCCGAGCTGAACGGCAGGCGCTTCGAGTGGGACAACGCTTGCCCCGCCGACCACTGGCGCCACTCGCACAACTATCTGCACCACACCTACACCAACGTCCTCGGCAAGGACCGCGATGTCGGCTACGGCCTGCTGCGCATGTCCGAGGATCAGCCCTGGAATCTCTACTACCTCGGCAACCCGCTCTACGCCGCGCTGCTGGCGATCTTCTTCCAGTACGGCGTCGCTCTGCACGACCTCGAGCTCGACCGCGTCATCGCCGGCGAGACGACGTTGGACGAGAAGCGCGACCAGCTTCGCGCGATCGGGCACAAGGTTGGCCGGCAGACGCTCAAGGACTACGTCTTGTTTCCCTTGCTGTCGGGCCCCTCGGCGCCGCTCGTGCTCGCCGGCAATGCGAGCGCTAACCTGGTGCGCAACCTGTGGGCGTTTACGACCATCTTCTGCGGTCACTTCCCCGACGGCACCGTCCAGTTCACCGAGGAGGAGACGGCCGAGGAGACCCGCGGCCAGTGGTATTACCGCCAGTTGCTCGGCTCAGCCGACCTGACCGGTGGCAAGCTGTTCCACATCCTCTCGGGCAATCTCAGCCACCAGATCGAGCACCACCTCTTCCCCGATCTCCCCTCCAACCGCTACGCCGAGATCGGGGTCGAGGTGCGCGAGATCTGCCGGCGCTACGGCCTGCCGTACAACGCCGGGCCGCTGCGCAAGCAGTTCGGGAGCGTCGTGCGCAAGATCGCGCGGCTGGCGCTGCCGAAGGGAGAGACATGAAGACGCCGGACATCTCGCCGATCCAGGGGCCGCTGGCCCCACTGGTCGAGTCCCCGACGTCCGCCTACGTGATCGGCGTCGGCGTCGGCGTCGCGTGCGCCGTCGTGGTTCTGTTCCTCCTCGGTGCGCTCATCCTCTGAGTCGCCCCTGCCCTGACGTCGCCTTCGCGGCGGCCTGCAAGATCTCTGGAATTGGGGGCGCTCGGCAGCCCGATGTCGCCGACGTGAATCGCCTCATGTCCTGCGTCTTTGAGGAGCCGTGCGACCTCGGGCGAGAGATTCGCGTCGAGGAGGGCGATATGCGGGAATGGTTCGATCTTGTTTCGGCGGCCCGCGTCGATCCCGACCCGCCCACGTGCAGGGCATTCCCGAAAAAGCGGCTGAAGGGATTCGAACCCTCGACCTTCTGCATGGCAATTAGGCCGGTCTCCGAGAACCGCGTGCCGCGAAAGTAGCAACTTGCAGGGGTTTCAGAACGGGTTCGGCGGGCGGCCGCGATCACGAATACGTGTGGATATGCGCCGATATGCAGCGATTTGGGGACTTCGGCGAGGAAGTGCCCGGAGCGCAACCTAGCGGCCTCATTCTGGGCTTGTCGCGATTCACAGCAGCGCCCACAACACAGCCTCGGCGAGCGCGGCCGTGCGCCGCCCGTCAGAGCTAACCCATTCATTCCTCTCTCGGCGAAGACCACTGCGCTAAATAGAGCCAGAGCGCCGACACAGTCGATGAGGCCTCCCCCGGCGGCATGCCGGGGGAGGCCGAGCCTGAGATCACTCGTTGCCGGCCTGCTGATCGCCGGGACCGTCAGCCTGGTCGCCGGGACCGTCGGGGCTGTCTTTTTCGGAAGCCGAATCAGGCGCGTCAGCCTTCTCCGTTCCCGACTCCTGCTCGCCAGCCTGGCCCTGATCGGACTCGCTCTGGTCGCCGACCTGGCCTTTGTCCGTGTCACCGGACATGGCCGACTCGGCAGCCGTGCTCGATTCCTGCACGGTCACCTTTGCCACCGTGCCCGCGCTCTGGGCCCCTGCGAACGCGGCACCGCCCACAGCGAGTGCTGCGAGCGCCGCGGTCACCAGGACCAATTTCTTCAGTTTCCTCATCACTTCCCTTTCGTTGGGTTGAGTGAGAGATGGTCGACCGCACAGATGGGACAGGCATGAAACGAAACCACAGATCGCCTAAATCTTTGCGGCCGTGGAGGACACTCGTCAGGCGCGCCAGCGGAGACCGAGCCGGCTCGCGCCGCCGTCGAGCAGGCGGTCCAAACGGCGCCCGAGCGCGTCAGCCAACGCGTCGGTCCTGGCCCGCAGCGGCGCCCACCAAAGGACGAGGGCTGCGACAGCACCGAGGGCGGCGCCGGCAAGAACGTCGCTCGGGAAGTGAACGCCGAGGGCAACCCTGCCGACCGCGAGCACCGTAGCCGCCGCCAGGGCGAAGATCCCCCAGCCACGCTTTCGCAGCAGGATCGCGACGGCGATCGCGAAAGCCGCGGTCGCGTGATCGCTTGGAAAGCCGGGATCCGGCGCGTGGGCAGCGAAGAGGTGTACGCCGTGGGGATCGGCGACAAACGGCCGCGCCCGGTCGACCAGTTCGGAGATGACCTTGGCAATCGCGAGGGCCAACCCGGCGCTGAGTACGGCGGCCACGGTCGCCCGACGCCAGGCCAGGTGCCTGACTCCGTGAGCGCAAAGAAAGACGACCGCCAAGGTGGCGACGAAGAGTGCCTCAGATGCTTCGACATAGAAGAGCAGCGAATCCTCGAGCCCATCGTGGGCCGTCATGAAGTCGTTGAAGGTGTGGAGCAGCGACCAATCCATTCGTTACATCTTCTTCACAGAAGATGAAGGGCCGATGAGAAGCGGCTCACTCCTCGCGCAGGATCAAGCCGACTCGCGAGCTCCGTCGGCCGGGTTCGGTGGTGCGATCTCGGCCGTGGCGGCGTAGCTGCGCTCACCCACTCTTCTCTGGTCCTCCGGTAAATCGATCTCAGTCGAGGTCAGGAATGCGACGAACATGGCGATCATCGCCGCCAGCACGAAGCTCACCAGGCCGGTGCCGATCCCGAGTCCGCCCCGGGCCGAGGAGACGCCCAGCCAGTCGGCGAAGGAAGCGCCAAGCGGCCTGGTGACCACGTAGGCGAACCAGAAGGCCAGGATCGAGTTCATTTCAAAGCGCCAGTAGCCAATTGCCGGCACGGCGATGATCGCGGCGAACATCAGGCCCGAGCCGAAGTAGCCGAGCCCGAAGGTGACCGCGGTCAGATCGCCGGCGGCGGTACCCAGCGCGAAGGTAACCAGGACCGCAGCCCAGTAGAAGACCTCGCGCCGCTCGGTGGTGATGCTGTGGATCGAGAGCGTGCCCTCGACGCGGTGCCAGGTGCGGAACACGGCGAAGAGGACGAGCGCGTAGAAGACGGTCGAGACGACGTAGGGGATGCCGAGCCCGACGTGGAGGACGTCGGCGCACATCGTGCCGAAGACGCCGACCATCGCCACCGCCAGCCAGTATCGCCAAGGGACGTAGCGGTCGCTTGAGAACTGCAGGTAAAGGGCGACGACGAAGGCGATGCCACCGAGCACGACGGCGATCTCCGGCACCAGTCCGTGGACGAGCCAGTCCGACGTCGACTCCCCCATCCCGGTCGTCAGCGCCTTGACGACCCAGAAGATCGCGGTCACTTCCGGCACCTTGGAAAGCCCCTGCCGGGTCCGCGGGGTGAGGAGTCGTTCGAACGCCACGAGGCGGCGATGATCGACGCCCTCAGTTAAGGCCAGATGAGAGCGCTACTCCTCACGCAGGATCGCGCCGAGTGGCAGCTGCCGCAGGGAACGCGCGGCCAGGGCGGCGGCGAGCAGAGCGCCGAGTACGGCGGCGGCGGCCAGCAGTCCGAGGAAGCCCCAGGGGATCGCCAGGTGGTCGGGGGGCGGGTCGAAGACGTGCTGGAGCATCGCGATCAGCATCTGCGCCAGCATCCAGCCAAGCACCGCGGCCAGGGCCAGGGCCGCGCCCAGCACCGCCACCGCCTCGCTGCGCACGAAGGCGCCGATATCACGCAGGGAGGCGCCCAGCGCGGCCATCGTCGCGAACTCGTGCCGGCGCTCGCTGACGACGAGGTTGACGAAGAGCCACATCGCCGCCGCGGCGAGGACGATCGCGAAGGCCTGCTCGAGGCGGCTGATCCCGGTCAGGTCGACGGTGGTGATCGAGCTGACGGTCTGCACCGACTGCTGGCGGATGTCCTTGACGGCGACGCCGAAGCCCTTGGTCGCGGTCGCGACCCGAGCGGCGACGGTCGCCGGGTCTTCGGAGGTGTTGGCGAAGACGACGTTGGGCCCTCCGGCGCGATCGGCCGCCTGCAGGTAGGAGAGGTTGGCGACCATGAACGAGTCCCGCGGCGCCGAGGGGAACTCCTGAACGGTGCCGACGACGTGGAAGGGGACGACGCGGAAGTTGCCGCTGGCGTGGTCGAGCACCCGGAGCCGGAGCAGATCGCCGACTTCAAGCGAGTAGTCGGTGATCGTCTCTTTGGAGACGATGATCCCGTCGCGGCTGGCTTTCAGGCGGTCGAGCATCGTCTGCGCGCCGCCGCCGATGAAGTAGGAGTCGCGCAGCGTCGTCGCGGCGCCGATCGTCGCCGGGTCGATCCCGAAGGTGTCCTGCAGGTCGGGCCCGACGTAGGCATAGGAGTGGTCGACGGGCGAGGCGGCGGAGACTCCAGAGACCGCTTCGATCCGCTTGACGAGACCCTTCTTCGCGGTCACGCCCGGCGGTGCCGTGGCGGTGACGTCGGCGCCGAGGGTCAACTGCGCGTTGACCCCAGCCTGCTGGTTGTAGGTGGCGGCGAAGACGCCGAGGCTGACCCCGAAGGCGAGCAGCAGGCCGACGAAGATCAGTCCGCGGTTGATCGCCGGACCACGCCGCGAAGCGCTGGCAAGCAGGAAGGTGCGCCGGCTCGGCCGCTGCTCGCCAACGCGCAGGCGGCGGGCGACGGAGCTGAACAGCGTTCCCCGCAGGCGCACCAGCAGCAGCGTCGCCCCGATCCAGAGCAGGGTCGGCGCGAAGAACATGTAGATCGAGAGGGAGAGGGTTGGGTTGGAGTCGGGATTGACGACCGCCGAGAAACCCGTGCTGGCGGTGAGCCAGTAGATCAAGCCACTGATCGCCAGG